>Ga0307515_10002748_pt1 | contig 37601 bp, 33 predicted proteins | sample 17_EM_MG_FD_194513 | JGI IMG/M metagenome (GOLD analysis project Ga0307515, IMG submission 194513) | Populus trichocarpa ectomycorrhiza microbial communities from riparian zone in the Pacific Northwest, United States - 17_EM | ecosystem: Host-associated > Plants > Roots > Unclassified | place... | reverse complement strand
CTTGACAATTAGTTTACACCCATCCTGTAGTACAAAGAATCATAAATCAGATGTGTTTGTGCCTTGTTGGGGGGTGGCCCGTTGGGCCAAAATTGTGCCTCACACTAGCTGCAGGTCAAGCTGCATCGGCAAGTTGCTGTGACCACAGTTTCATTTTATCACCATTTCTACTTGATTATTACATCGATCACGCTTGCTAGTCATGTCAATCTCTCAGGAAATGCGCGAGAACAAAAATGGCCCGTTGGCCCCGAAAGTACAGTACCCCTTATTTTTACTGAAATTTCGTCGTCGTTCGACACGTCGCAGTTGATCATCTTGTGTTCATTTGTGGTATACCACGTCTTCCTTGCTATGTAGATACGATTGATTCTCGAGAATATCCTCCTTCACTCGCCTCCTGTGGTTCCCTTCCAGGTGAAGTTCCTTGTCTCCAGGTTAGATTTAGAATTTCTCCACCCGTCTATTAGGTCGAATGTTGCTTTTAGTTTGGCCGTTTCGCCTGTGACCACTCTGTCACCGTGTCACCGTCATGTTGAAGGCTCCTGTCGAGGTCGAGAGACGGTGCGGTTCCAAGGACAGTACCACTGCGGTGATGCTGGTGGTTTCTTGAGTATGCGATGTTGACCAGATGTGGAAACGTGGAAATCGCAGCACAAAGGCGACACGAAGGCGGACAGGCAACGAAAAGATGGCCAGGAAAAGGCTGGTCTTTAACTACATGAGAATCAGCGCATTTAGGGTTTTCTCACCTCAAGAAACGGTGTAATACGTACCTCAGATCGAAATCATTTCCCGAAATTCATCACTCTCCAGACGTAACCCTTCCTCCTCGTCGCTAGAGGACTCGTCAAAAAAGAGTCAGAGAGTAGTCTTCGCCTCTGTCGCCACCAAAGCTGGAGTCCTCATCGCTGTGCTCGCTCGGCGATCACCTGTGATGAGAGGTTGGGGGTATTTCAAGGTAGACCTGGACTTGAGTGATAGCCTCCTTGACCACGTGGACGATGTCAGAAGAACGACAGGGGGACGCAAAGTCCCGTCTTCGTCTTCGTCCTCGGAAAACGAAAACCGGAAGGGGGAGTGCAAATAATGAGTGGCGAGTGTGTGACGGACGACCTTGTCGATGTTTCAGGTAGTCGCACTCCAAATCCCCGCGTACTGGGGCCGGAGGGGCTGGAAAAAAAGACCTTCTCGAGTGTGTTGGTATAAAGCGGCGTGCGGCGTCGGGAGAATAGCTTCAAGTCTAGTGTGTCACCTTGGAGAATGCACTCATCTGCATCTGCTAAATTGGCCGGTGAAAGTAGGTGAACAGCGCAGGGGTTGTGGAGGCAATTTGGTAGAACGGCAAAACGGTGGCATGCGCACGTGTGGTGAACAAGGAGGATGGACAGAAGGGCATCGATGTATCTCTGCGTAAGGAAGAGAGTACGATTGGACTCCAAGGGTGCCGTGTGGATTGGGCGAATTTGAGGTTGGGTTTTGAGTGTTTTTTGGGGAGGACATGACAGACACCGCGTTGGTTGTGCCGTCTCGCTCGTCATCCGCATTGCCTGCAGGTGATAGGGTGCAGAACAAGGGTGTGTTGGGTAAAGGGAACGGACGAGTGGGAGAGGCGTAGGGTCGGTGGCGGTGTCGTGGGAATTGCTCTGGTGGTTGGGGATAGTCAATCTGTTGTTATCGACAGGAATCGTCCAGGGAGGATGGCAGCTGGCGTGACCTCAGCATAAAGGATTAGATTAGCATGCCAAATCTCGCAATTCACCGACCCCTCGAGGTCGACACGAACATTCCCGGGGCCCGCGCTTCTTTATCTTTGTTACCTGCTGTAAAGGGCGAGGCGGTCTGACGCCGCATTCAGACCTTCAGACCAGTCTCTTTCCGACCTGATAGCTGGTAGCCGCAATCCACACTGATATATCCCACAACGTGGAATCTGCACTTTCCCCCCCTATCATCGACACTAACTCTTCCAAGGCAAATCAACATGGACACCCAAGCACCCAAGTCAACCCACTTGTGAGCACCTAGGCAGCGTTAGCAGCATTGTTGTCTGACCACCGAAAAGCCTGCATTTAGATCGTGCGGCGCTTCACCCCAATCTAGGTCACATCGCTGATCTTTTGCGTCATACAGAAATTACATTGCAAGATGGTACAGATTCGAGATATCACCTGGAGTTGTTTGAGGGAAACCAGAAGATAGACTTACAGGCAGATGGTAACCGGACCTGGACACCAGTCCAACACTCGTATGTCACTTGTATTCACTATATCTTCACTGAATGTCTTGCGTTTGTAGGGATATTTCTCCGACATCCAAAATGCGCCTGGAGATCCACAGGATCACCGGTCATTTGTTTTGGAAAAAGAACCGACCGGCGAACGAAGAAATCGACCTACAAGGGCTCTACGATGACTATTGGAGCTCCAAAAAGCACGAGTTCATTATACAGCGTCAGTGGTGATGAACGACTGGTCCGCTCATGTCTGACAGAGAAGCGCAGGGGTCGTTGACGTTGGGAAGCATCGTGTGCCTTTAGATTTACAATTCTCTGCGAATGCTACCGTTCGTTACTTTCCCACAAAGCGCCTCAGCCAGCTAACAATGTCCACGTAGGCGGAATCTTTGCGCTCGTCGCTCCAAGGTCTTGAAGAATCGATGGAGGGATTCATGCCACTAATGAGTAAATCGATGGAGAGTGCTTTGGGAAAAGGGATTCAACTTGGCGCTGTATTCGCTGAGGTCAGCTCTGCTCGTGGAAACCAGCAGGACGTTAACACTTCTTAGTTCGATCCGATTGCAAAGGCTGTCCTCGGTGTTGCCAAAATTACATTTGAGGTTCGTGCTCTCTACTGGCGGATCAAAAGCAGAGGTAACACATGATCGTTCAGCTCTTGAAGGAACAAAACAAATACGATCAGATGCCATCGAGCCTGTTGGATCAATTGCAGCGCGTCTTACCTTTGGCGGCTAAGGTGGAAAACGAAATCGTCAGCGAAGAGACAGAGGTCTTGGATAAAATAATACTGGGATTGTTCGAAGTAATGGAAAAGGTCGCCAAATTTTTATGCGAATACGTCAAGCGTGGTCGATTCAGTAGGCTGTCTCTTTTCTGGATTCCGCAAATGCTGATGATCGTAGAGCGAACAGGAGATGCGCTGATTCTTTCGAAGGACAAAGAAATGATGGAGGAAATGGCGAAGGAGTTAGCAAATGTCATTGAAGACTTCCTGCGTGCGGTCGATATCGAGGCCCTGTGTGTAGCCAAGAGGATTGGTGAGCAGACGTTTCTCAAATCGCGTGAGCCCATTCTCAGTGTCTTTGTGTAGAGCAAGAGCTTCTGCTCAAGCGTCTTAAACCAATCGAGGCTGGCTATAACCGGACTCTCCGTTGTATGAAAGATACCCGCAAATCTCGCCTCAAAGAAATCGTAGATTGGGTGGCCAATAAACCGGAGAAGGGAGATCCTCTCCAGAGCAATACATCCTGGATCTACGGCTTACCCGGAATCGGCAAAACGTCGTTAGCTCATTCGGTCTGTGCGAGCCTCCACGACCAAGGGATGCTTGCTGGGGCTTTTTTCTGCAGGAGGGATGATCCGAACTTGAGTGAACCCATGAATGTCCTCCCGACCCTCATCTACAAGCTCGCGGAAATCCTCCCCCCCTTTCGAAAGATTGTGGCAGATTGCCTTCGTAACGACCCAAACCTGACACCGGAGTCGATGAAGCGCTCACTCTTCCTTGACATTCTCGATAAGCTCCCTCGCAGCCCAAACCATGTACTGGTCTTTGTCATTGACGCATTCGACGAATGCGGCAACCACCGTAGTCGCCCAGCCCTCCTGAGGCTCCTAACCAGCGCGGCAGTACGCGCTTCGTGGCTGAAAATTATCATCACCAGCAGACCCGAAGCCGATATCCAACACTTCTTCGATAGACTCGCCCAGTCGCCGTATTTGCGATATGATTTGGCTACGGATCAAGAAGCCGGTCATGATCTGCGAACCTTCGCCAAAAGGGAGTTTAATCTGGTCGCCCAACAGTGGCATCTCCCCACGCCTTGGCCAGAAGAATCGCTCTTGGACAGAATTATCTCCCGGGCGAATGGCCTATTCATCTTCATCAGGACCCTTGAGCGTGCCCTTGAGCGTTGTGCGAACCCCACAGAGTTTTTGAAAGCAACCTCCGAGGACGCTGGTGCTGGGTTGAAACCTCTATACGCTCTCTACTCAAATATCCTACATTCACGAATAGTGCACAGTAATGCTGAGTTTCAGAGGGTCATTGGAGTAGTTCTATCAGCAGCCCCATACCGAGCTCTGTGCGCAAAGACAATTGCAGAGCTGGCGGGAGTGGAACATAACCTCGTAGAAAAGTGGGTGGATGATCTCAGCTCTTTGCTATATCGAGATGAAGCTACCAATGGAGGGATTCGTGTCCGGCATTTATCGATTTCAGACTTCCTTGTCAGCGATGACTGTCCCTCCGACTATCGAATGAACCCCCGAGACGCAAATGTGCAGTTGGGAATTGCTTGCCTCAAAACGATGGTTCACCAACTCCGTTTCAATATCTGCGGGCTCGAAGATTCCCGGCTCGCTAATGCGGACATCCAAGATCTCCCATCCCGAATCACGAAGCACATTCCCGACTGCTTGCAATATAGTTCTCTTTATTGGTCAAATCATGTTTGTGTTGCTCCCGACAATGACCCGCGGGTGTGGGCTAGCTTGGAGGAATTCTTTGAAGGATTGTGCCCATTATTTTGGATCGAAATATTGAGCATTTTGGGAATGGTTCTGGTGGGTGTTCCGAGCATTCGAGGCGTGATATCCTGGGCCAAGGTGAGCTCAACTCTAGCTGATATTCTGGGTAGTTCTGATTGGCAGTAGAATGGAAATCCGACCCTCCTTGAGAGAATTCAGGACGTTTGTCGTTTCATCATCGCCTTTCGCACGCCCATCTCTATCAGCGCTCCGCACACGTATCTTTCAACCCGACCCTTCTTGCCCTTATGCTCGACCTTGTCAGAAACCTTCAGCACGAGGTTTACTAAGGCCATCAAGGTGGTGAGAGGGAGATTGTCTTCATGGCCAGCACCGCCATCGTCATGGGTTGGGCATGCTAGCGACATTAATTGCGTGAGCTATTCCCCCAATGGGCGGCAGATCATTTCCGGATCCGACGACATGACGATTCGGATCTGGGATGCTGAGACTGGTGCTATAAGTGGTGAGCCCCTTAAAGGGCACACCGGCCGGGTGTCGTCCGTTGCTTACTCTCCAGATGGCCGGCACATTGTCTCTGGGTCGTGGGACAAGACGATTCGATTCTGGGATGCCGAGACTGGTGCTGCAGTTGGCAAGCCTCTGCAGGGGCAGAGCTCGGGTGTGCGGTCCGTCGCCTACTCACCCGATGGGCGGCACATCATCTCTGGATCTGATGACATGACAATTCAAATTTGGGATGCCGAGACTGGTGCCGCAATTGGTAAACCTCTGGAGGGGCATAGCTCGGGTGTGTGGTCCGTCGCCTACCCTCTCGATGGGCGGCACATCATCTCTGGATCGTTCGACCATACGATTCGAATTTGGGATGCCGAGACTGGTGCTGCAGTTGACAAACCTCTGGAGGGGCATAGATCGATTGTATCGTCCGTCGCCTACTCTCCCGATGGGCGGCACATCATCTCTGGATCGTACGACAATACGATTCGAATCTGGAATGCCGATACTGGTGCTGCAGTTGGCAAACCTCTGAAGGGGCATGGCTTGGGTGTGTTGTCCGTTGCCTACTCACCCGATGGGCGGCACATCATCTCTGGATCTAATGACCACACGATTCGAATCTGGGATGCTGAGAGTGGTGCTGCAGTTGGCAAACCTCTGGAGGGGCATGTCTTCGGTGTGTCGTCCGTCGCGTACTCTCCCGATGGGCGGCACATCATTTCTGGATCGTGCGACAATACGATTCGAATCTGGGATGCCGAAACTGGTGCTGCAGTTGGTAAACCTCCGCAGGGGCATAGCTCGGGTGTGTCCTTCGTCGCCTACTCTCCCGATGGGCGGTACATCATCTCTGGATCGTACGACAATACGATTCGAATCTGGAATGCCGATACTGGTGCTGCAGTTGGCAAACCTCTGAAGGGGCATGGCTTGGGTGTGTTGTCCGTTGCCTACTCACCCGATGGGCGGCACATCATTTCTGGATCGTGCGACAATACGATTCGAATCTGGGATGCCGAGAGTGGTGCTGCAGTTGGAAAGCCTCTAGAGGGGCATGGCTTGGGTGTGTCATCCGTCGCCTACTCACCCGATGGGCGGCACATCGTCTCTGGATCGTGGGACAATACGATTCGAATTTGGGATGCCGAGAGTGGTGCGGCAGTTGGCAAACCTCTGGAGTGGAATAGCAAGGGTGTGTCGTCCGTCGCCTGCTCTCCCGATGGGCGGCACATCATCTCTGGATCGTGCGACAATACGATTCGAATCTGGGATGCCGAGAGTGGTGCTGCAGCTGGAAAACCTCTGGAGGGGCATAGCTCGTTTGTGTGGTCCGTCGCCTACTCTCCCGATGGGCGGTACATCATCTCTGGATCTGATGACCAAACCATTCGAATCTGGGATGCCGAGAGTGGTGCTGTAGTTGGAAAACCTCTGGAGGGGCATAGCTTGGCCGTGGTGTCCATCGCCTACTCTCCCGATGGACGGCACATCATCTCTGGATCTGGTGACAAGACGATTCGAATCTGGGATGCCGAGAGTGGTGCTTCAGTTTGCAAACCTCTGGAGGGGCATAGCGAGGGTGTGCGATCCGTCGCCTACTCTCCCGATGGGCGGCACATCATCTCTGGATCTGATGACACCACGATTCGAATCTGGGATGCCGAGACTAATGCTGGAACTGGTAGGTTTCTAGAGGGAGAAATTGCGAATGTGCTGCCCATTCCTTGCTCTCCCAATGGGCAGCACATTGCCCCTGGATCTAATAGCAACACCATCCCTGTGTCCGACCCATCTTCACATCAATCATCCTTTTCTGGTAATCCACACCATGCTCAATTTTATTCACGGCCTGACTCACAGGGTTGGGTCAGAGACTCAGACGGCGGCTTACTCTATTGGGCACCCCTAGATTGTCGTGGAAGCCTCCATTCACGCGATCTCATCACAATACCTCCTACATCTCCCTTTCGAACAGTTTTACTTGATTTTGAAGACTTTGTCTATGGAACTGCATGGCCCCAAATTTTCAACAACCCACGCCGGTAACCATTCTTTCCTCGTAACATTTTGTAGATAATCTAGTGTATGAAATGCTCTGCGGTTATTGAAGCTCGATCCCGTCTTCCTTAAGCCCCTCATTTTGTCATAAATGGGCTTCTCACAGGATTCTCTTCCTGTATAAATCCGCACATATATGTTTTCTACAATTTTTCTCCCCTGGACCATTGAGAAACACAGCCCTGCAAGAAAGGACAAAAAATTGTTCTCTGTAAGCCTGATGGGTTGCGGGGCTTCTCTGCAATTATGGGTGGCCAACGAATGTGATGTCAATTTCTCCTTTTGTGGACTGTTCCAATTGTATTGTTAGTTGCTGCTGTATGTACCTTGTTAGAAGTAGATAATTAGCAAGAGTAGATACCACATGTAATCATGGTGGAGTTGGCCATTGGTCATTTCCTAACCCCCAGACATTTGTTTCCCAACACGTCTGAGATACATCGTTTACTATATCTGCTGTCTTCACTGGCTGTGGGGTGGAGTTGTCAATGTCCACCATGTGCATCATCCCCGCCTAAAAGCCTACTCTCATTAATATTACAGCCATCACCGCTTTTATCACACACCATTCTGTTACGTTTCGTAGTTCGCTTGTAATGAAAGTAACGTCTAATAGCCTGGTTTAAACCTTGGGACTCTTATTTCAGTGCCACGTATATACGAAACATAGCATTGATTAGATGTGTATACCCGCCCTTTGATATTATAGAGTGAGAGCCTGGCACTGGCCGGCAGTGACAGAGGGGTAGGGCGATGTAATTCACACTATACAAGCGCAAAAGTGTTCTTTAGGTTAGTAATACCTCAGAAATAGCTTATAGAACTGAATGCGAGTAGTAATAGCGAGAGGGGCGTGAAAGCGGAGCGGCGCGCGAGTAAGAATGGTCCGGTACCTTCTGTACCAGATCTGATTCTTCGTCTGTTGTCCCTTGCACTCCGTATCTCTTATTAGATAGGCTTGCTAGTGGGGTCTTAGGTTTTGGATGGTAGATATGTGGTAATAAAGTGATTACTTCTACAACAGCCCGCTCAGGGGCCCTGATATAGGAGCGCCCCCAGAGGCGGTGTTCGTATATACACAGCTACAGGTGAGGGAGTCATTACAAATGACTCGTTTAGTCGAGCCCCACAGTTGTGGGTACTCTGCCGTTTAGATAGTATAAGTATCTCGGGTTTTGTGTACCACCGTGATAGACAAAGCAAGTTAATATGGACGCGTTACAAGTAGAATCGAACCAAGAACCCTTATAAACCAATTATTCTATCAATAGATAATAGTTAATAATTCTGAACACTATTAATCCGACTTTCTGCCACGCGTGCGTGCGTCAAGTCATATTTCCCCATTAATACACATTCTGCCTCGACAATGCACGCTGAAGACCCTGTATCTACATTGGTAAAGGTCATCACATCTGTCTGATTCTCAGTAGGTGCTCCTTGATGATACATTCCTTGATGGCGTCCTTAACCATAACAACCGGGTATCAGTTGGTCCTCGAGGTCAACAGATGAATGAAGAATGAGGGATGAAATCTCCCCGCTCTCCAACAGGACTCTAGAAACGGGATCACTATAAGAGACCATAAGAAATGGTTACTATAGACTCTAAAGCAGAGTTCGGTTTGCAACTGCTCCCCAGTTACTCATTTCTCCTGTAGTGATCAGACATATTATAGCCTAAGGGACAATATCTAGGCGAGAGAGGCACTTTTCGCTTCTCGTTTGGGGTTGGTCATAAATCGCGAACTGTTAGGGTGGGAGCACGGAGGCGGGGCTAGGCGGAACTTTCCCGACAGTATCACTATCGGGTGAGTGATGCCAACTGAAGCAGGACGGAAGGGGGCGCGAGGAATGGCGAGACAGAACGGGCAGGGTGCTTGCCCAAGTTGATATTCTGACTAGAGTACCGCTATCGACTGTACATGCCTTATATACTACAGGATTATCGAAATGAAAGTCATAGCGATACCGGACTACTAGAAATGGCTGTCTGTCGAATACAATAAAGTGACAACCGAAGGATAAGAATGTCAGTCAGAAGTCCGACAACGAGGTACAATGTCAAGCAACGGCAAGCTACAGGATCGAGAACGGGTCTGGGCTCATCAACAAACCGGCGGGATGGAGCGCGGAGGAATCAATTGATCAGGCCCGGCGGTCGGGTGGAGCGGGATGTAACACGAACGTCTACTTGGTACAATCACATCGTACGCAACAATACTACGCTTTCTCTCTGATGGTTGTGTACTTTCTTGTTAATTTTCTTCTGCCTCGGCTCTTCAGTTTTTTCCCCGATGCTGAAGAACTCACATTCAAAGGATTGATCGACCGATTGAACTGTGCCAATGACGACCACCCTCTCTCCCCGCTCCTCGAGTCACACCCCTTGAAGTGCTTCGTCGTCTTATCTCGGGTTCTAGTGGTCAAATATCTCGATATAAGCAAACTCATCGACCGCCTTCCTCCCGTCTCCGATCCGTCCGTCTCACCCTTCTCCAAACTCAAAAGGCATCACCCCCCAAAAGAAGGGACATGCACTAAGTGTCGAAAACCCAGTTAAAGAAGGCAGAATTGTTGGTTGGCAGGCAATGCACAAAATGAAAGAGCTTGCCGCTCTCTGTGTTGGTTGGGCATGTACGTATCGGAATATTAGTGTTCCCGTTATAATGGTACCGGTTTGATCTTTCCTATAGTTACCGAGCTTCGGTCATATCGAGGGTTGCAGACCGTTTCTGTACATATTGGCACTCGTTTCATGTGTGACTCGATTATTGTTAGTACATAAGTAGAAGTAGATACGACGAGGGTATTATTTTCTGTCAATATGCATCATGACATGCCTACGCACACTGTTGTGTTCTGCTTGCTCATTCCGCATTTCCCCACGCCGCGCGTGGTATGTGAACGTGTAACTATTCTGTATTGAAAGAGCTGCTTATTTGGATAAACAGCCAACTAGCGAGATGTACGCCGCAGGAACGGAAGACAGAGAACAATCCAAGAGGGGAGTCGAGTTACGGCCTCCGTGCAATGGGGGAGACAAAGACGAGTCAACAAAAAAGAATAATGAACTAGTATTCGAAAGCAGATGAGAAAATCGAATCGTGAATATTGTTTGAGCGTATCATTGAATAGGGTGCTCACGAAGTCGGCCAAGCTAGAAGCCTTCAAGACTGTAAACGAAAATTGGGCACTGAATTACTGGAAGACGAAAAACACATTTGGCTAAACTGTGAGAACAACGGACAAGAAACAGCATGGGAGACGGCCAGAACCTCCTGGCAAAAGACAACGAACAGACCATGGCCACTAATATCACTAGGACTGATTAAAGGGGCGACAGCCCTAGTCTTTGACGATGATTACAACCGAGATTCCGAAAGGTTACGCATTCTGATCTTTATGACTACATGGGCCATATGGAAATCTAGAAACAAAAACGCAATAAGCAACCAAAACGTCTCCCCAAACGAAACCAAAGAAATACTGAAAGATCTTATATCAAGCCACATAAGAAACAGCTGGATCGAAACACGCTTCATGGAAGACAAGAAGAAACTGACCCGACAACGAGAACTCAGAGCCCTCTGGGGCGACAAACGCTTCGCCGATTCCGACACCGTACCATACCCAACGGTAGACTTCTCATAACGGAATGTGGCCGGGAACACCGGCAGGGGGGGTTTTAGGGGGTAGGTCAGGCGGCAGACTGTCCAACGGGCGAAAAGGCCCACCGGCAAGCCGTACTGGAGTCCCTCACAACGTGCATGACGCATTTCCCTCCTCTTCCCCCAACCAAAAAAAAAAAAAAGAAGCCTTCAAGACGTATACGAATCGCCTTCTGGGTGCTTGCGAGTCGAAGTGATTGCTTCTTGAAGACCACGAAGCCCATCAGCAACCCCATCCTCGTCTACACCCGATGTTAGACATTAGATTGCGCGACGGCAAGCGACACCAACCAAAAGCCACTTCCGTGCCTTGCACTGCCGACGACGCCAGGCAGCGCGAGTCATGACCACCAGCGTCATCCAGACTCTATTGAAGGGCGTTCATAGCCATCGCATGTTCATATGCCCCTAAGAGCAGATTCAGCACAGATTAAGGATTTCATTCCGCTTACTTACCAAGCACGGTTTGAAGACCCTTAATCTCCTCTCCCTCGTGCGTTTCAAACAGACAGGGATATGCAGACCATATATTACCGCTACCAGGTACGCTCGTAGTCGCTCGTCGCATAATGTTGACCAAGTTGGGCGGTGTCTCCTTTCCCCAATCTATCAAGCTCAAGGGTCAAGGCTCCATGTTCGACGAACTTCACCCACCCGAAAGCCTAGGTAGTCCTTCCAAATCCATGTAAGGCAGCTTCAGCACCTGCCAACCGTGTTTCGTCATTTGCCCAAATCGTGGCCCACCGTCCACCAGCAGCGCATTCCATAGCACGCTCGTACAGCACAGGCATGAGACTAGACTGTACCTTCCTGCCCTTCTTCTCCACGCTTTCCAATCCTCGATGGAACTGAACTTTGTGTTCAAGCTGCTGGCGAATGCTCCTTTGATCTTTCCACGGGGGCGTGTGCAAGGCGATTCTCGAACTTTGGTTGCTTGGACCAACTTCCGCTCACAGTGTTGAGGTGGGAAGTGGGCGGTCACGAGGGCAGTATAAGAATCGCTGGTCGCGGTGTAGTCTATTATAATATGAGGGACCGCACACACTGCAGGATGTACTATAGACGAACCGATATGGATCTGGCGCACATGTTCCAGAACACCGCGTCCACTCTTGCAACACCCTCGGCTTTTGCCTCCGCACTTGGTGAACCCTCGATCTTTCCCACTTCCAACTCTTGCTATTTTGTGGCTCTGTATTGTGAGAGCGATTGAAAGTGTCAAAATATGGAGTCGCAGGCGCTCAGACCTGGGAAATGTGCATCGCACCAACTTACGACTACTTTCACGCATAGGTTCATCTCCCCATATATCCCTCACTACTTATGAGAGACCTTCGCGAGAGTTCAGGTCGATGGGTGTCTCAATTTGCAGTTTGAGAATCGGAATTGCTGATGTTCATGTCAATTCGGTTGATAACTGCTGAATGACTACGTGTCACAGAGATAGTTATTCCTTTGCTTTTGTAAAGAGCTCTAGCAACGTTCCTGCACAGTCTGTAGTGTTCACATCGAGTATTGCAATTTTGTACTGCAGTAATGGTAACCATACGTCTATATATATGAGCCAGATTGTTAGGGGGACTATGATACGCGCCTAATACACGTATGACTTGCCGTCGGTTGCTGGTAGTGTGTTTACCATCTGAGAACGCGCGTCTGCAGCCATTTCTCCACCATCCTCCATCTGGAACGCAAGTTCAATATACACCGCATGGTGCTTAGAATTGACGGGTTCGTTCGCGATCGACGGCAATGCGTTTAATAATTCGTCCTCCATCGTGGTCCGGTTCAAGGCGCAACACAAACAACAACAACAACAACACGACTACTCCTGCAACTAGAGTTGTACCTGCGAGCAAATAGGATAGGAGTAAGAGTAGTATTATCTGTCACCTAAAGACACTAGAGTACACGCAGGCGGTCTTCTCTGGACATCACGAGTACCTCTCTTTCAAAAAGTACAAAAAGTTTGGGAAGTACCAAAGAAAGTCGTATTAGTAGGTTTAGAGTAATAGGGATGTAGCTAGAAGGTAGTAGGCGTCCCTGCTTCCTTCGGTTTTGGAGTAATTAATGGAACAGGTACGGCAACGCAGGCCGAAGTCTCACTAGTGGTCAATTACACCACAAGGTACACCCACCTTCAGATGAGTTCCACATAGTGTATGGTGCAAGGGGACACCAGGTCCAGTCGGTTTTGGGTTGACAATTGGGTTGGCTATACCCAGAGTATTGGTGTGGTAGCGTTCGTGCTTGCCTGTGTGGTGGTCGAGGGAGCCCCTACGGTTAAGTCAGGGAGTGGCTTTGGTTCAGTTGGAGTGGAGGTATATGATTGAGCGAGGTAAGAATCATGTGAAACTGTCACTCAAGGGTGAGCAGCACATGGTCGAACCTTACTGACTATGTCACCGGAAAGCTGGGAGGCGCAGTGTTTTCGTTCCAGGCTGGGTGTTGGTAGCAGCACGACCAAGAGCAGCAAGGACCGAGATAGCCCACGCATTACTGCCAGATATTTGGGTACTGTGTTGGAGGCACTTGGTCAGAAGGGTATCGGATGGACAAACGATCGTACGTCTGCGTGGAGTGGTAGCACAGCGCTTCTACTTCGAATGTTCCCTCTGACGGCAACCTGACGTTTCGTGGTCGTGGCTGACGAGGCGCTGGTCTGGGACTTGTCGAGGGAGCATGTGGAACCATACGACTAGTTGGTATTGCCGATAGGAGGCCGTCGATCTCACTATTCCCCACTGACGCTTCCATCGTCCGGACTGTGAGTTGAGACACCTTGCGAATGGAACGCATTTGGGTTGGCCACAGGGAGCGGCAATAAGAAGCAAAATGAGGACCGTCACCAATACGAGAATCAACTCGGAGCTGCCCCCCAAGGCGTTCGATGATCCTGGCGACTACTGCGAAACCAAGACCTACGACACGATCAATATGAGAGAAAACGGTTATTCCTGCTCGCACACCTGTCCCTGACCTCGTCCCTGGTCTGTGGTGAGCAGAGGAGTCAACCTGCTCGAATTCTCCGAGATGCTCTCCGGCTTCTCAGGCGGAACCTCACAACCACTATCTCTGACAATAATCTCAATTGCAGCGTGCTCTTCAGCGCGGAGTCCAGCCGGTTCGTCAAATACGTGTGCTATCCCTGTAGCGGATCCGCGTGGAGGATACTTGATAGCATTTGCAGTGAGGTTGGAGACGGCAGTTTAGACCTTCTTTGCATATCTAATGACGTATTCTGGGGTGCTTAAAGGGTCCACGCTGAACTCCAACTCGCGCCGGACTACCTTCAGCCTGGGTAGCATTAGCATGGCTCAGCGCGTTCGTATCATTTGTACGCACTGACAAACGTAGATCTCCTCGTGAAAGGTGCTGTGAAAATGGACCGGTTCGTGAAATGACATTTCCTTGCCAGCGAATCTCATCAAGTCCTACAAAAAGGTTTGGGTGCTGCCTGTGCGACTGAAGCAAATCACATACGAGGAGATCACTCATGGTGAAAGGAGTGCCTAGGCTCATGATAAGCGAGGAGAGACTGGAAGAAGCTAAGAAGCCTTACTTTGGAAGCCAAATGAGACCTCTCCAAATTGTCCTGAGTGTCAGGACCGAGCGTTTTACCGTCGAGGCCAGCTCCAAGTAACTTGGGTGATATGTTCAGTATATGTCTCCAGTGGATCGGGTGGTCACCGACTTGATGATTTGGTTTAGCAGGGGCCGTACTAGGGGCCTTGAGCGTATGGAAGACGGGTGGAACCGGTGAGAGATCCTACCTCGTCAAGGTTTGCGGCCTCCTCGGATCGACTGCGCTGACTCTCCCCTCTCCCAGGCAGCTATTGGAAAGGAGTTCGACCCATCGACAACGCCATCGAGTACAGCACCGTCGTCGGCGACCTTGCCAGCAATGCCACCAACGCTAGCCTCATGAATACCTTCCGCAATCCCAACCTCGGTCTACGTGGCGATTCCCCCCCCTTGGTTCATCGTCCACTTCCATTCATGTTGCAATACAAAGGCCATGGTTGACTCGATGGCACTGAAGGCGAAGAGGGACGGGGACAGAAACGGCGACGGCGAGAGAGGAGATAGATGGGTCCGGTTTCTGCCACCGCACTTGTATGGGGGCGCAAATAACGGAGGAGAGGGAAGATTCCGTAACGACCAACCAACCAGCATGACTGTGTGGATTGGATGAGAGACAACAGTGATGGAGTGTGGTGGGGGAGAGCAGACGTGGAGGGGTGGCGCATGGAATGGGGTGGATGGGCTAGGGAAGGGGGTTCAAAATGGGGATAGCGTAGAGTCCATAGTCAGGCTATTGTGACCGAGTACTTTAGTATTCGTGAAAGCAGGGTGGTGGGTGTGCCGTTACGGGTGTGGCCCCAGACCGAATTGAGCACATGGATTTTGTAATGTAGAGAAGTGAGGTAGAGTTGCTGAGGGTCATGGATCGGGCTGAGGCCCAAGCGAAGGTGTCGTCACTAGATTTCCACCCATAGGATCGTTATCGTTGAGACAGGGGAATGGCGTTGGGTAGTAGTTAATGCATTCGGTGTGTACTGATACTCGGGTTGCTTGTCGGTGCTGGTAAATCACATTCGGCCGCGTAAAGGTCAAGAAGATCGACATAGGGTCGGTGTTGACGTCGAGAGACGGGATGCAGTTCTAAGGACAGTACTACTGCGGTGATGCCGGGGCTGTCTCACACATGCGATGGTTGACTAGATGTGGAAACGTGGAAACCGCACCGCAAACGCGACACGAAGGCGGATACGCGACGAGAGGATGGTTGGCAAATGACTAGCCTTTTACTGCATGAGATACCGGAGCATTTAGCGCTTGCTTACCTCGAAAAATTGGTGTAAAGCATACCTCAGATCGAAATCATTTCCCAAGTTTCATCATTCTCCAGCCGCAAGCCTCCCTCGTCCAAAGTCGAAGTGTACTCTCGCTTGTGATGAGAGGCCGGGCGTTTTTTAGGGTAGACGTGGATATGGCTGAGAGCTTCTTTGACAGGACGACAAGTGGACGCAAAGTCTTCGACTTCGTCTTGGCCCTCGGAAGATGAAAACTCGAAGGTGGAATGCAAATGAGGAGTGGAGAGTGCGTGATAGACGTCACCGTCAATGTTCCAGGCGGTCTGCACTCCAGGCGTTGTTGAGAGAGCGGCGTGCGGCGTCGGAGGAGTAGCTTCAAGCCCGGTGCGTCACCTTGAGGAGTGCATCCATCTGTGGAAGTGGCCGGTGAAAGCGAGTGAACAGAGTGTGGAGGGAATTTGGTGGAGCGGCAGACAGTGTGGTGAGCGAAGAGGATGGTACAGGTGCCGTGTGGGCCAATCTGAGGGCCAAATAGACGATCTTCGGCAACTTTTCGGCATCGTTTGATTTTGGCGCTGTAGTTCTGTAATTACATGCATAAATCACTTGAACACCTAGAGTACATGGGTGAAGCTCCAGATTGTTTGAAGCGGCGCCGGCCTGCTGCGCACAAATAGACGGCTTGAAATGTGAGAGAAATTGAGCTTCCAATCTCAGAATACATTTTAATCAGAGAGTTGGTAACTGTATTGAGAAGTATCTTCTATCGTTGTCAATCCTGTTCCTCCACACTCCTAATTCTTTGGGAGACCGCACCTTGAGAGACTTCGGCCCACCGTCTAGGCGCTGCCACGGCTTCGTGCGTCCTTTCCAACAGCGGGGCTTGGAGGGTCGCTTTGATTTTGGCACCCCTTGGGCCACCAACGTCGCGTTCATCTCCTCCCATGACAGAATCTCGGCGGCGCACATCTCTATGAAAAGCTTTTTCGTTTCCTCTTTCGTTTCCTGTAATCTATTTCTCTCTTCCCTAATTTCTTTCCGCTTTGCCTTCTCGTCTTCTGCCTTGTCTTCAGCGGCTTGTCTTTGTGATACCAGCCGCATCACGCTCAAACAACACGTAAAGAAGACAAGAGGCCACAGAATCGATCACGTTAATTAGTAGAGGTTTACACTCGCTCGACTTAGGTCACCTCCCGCTCGATCTTGCACTTGCGCTTGGTCACGATTGAGGGCCGGGGAACCTTCCAACTTCAGTGAAAAATAGGATATCAACATAGAAAATATATGATGATTTTATCACAATTTTCTACAGAAGGTTGAGCCCGTAGCCCGGACCGTCTATTTGGCTACTACCTGGCTGTAAAGGGAACGGACGAGTGGGAGAGGCGTAGGGGTGGCAATGTCGTGGGAGTGGGAGCAGAGGGGATTGCTGTGAGCTGTGAGAAAGATTTCAGTCAAAATGTCAGTCGCCCTCGAGATCGACACGCGCCTCTGTTGGTACCAACGTACCAACGTATCTACTGCAACCAGGCTCCTTACACAGTTGTGGCAGCATTGTCCTGGCAATGGAGCTGCGGGCACACTCATGTATGGAACCTCCGCGGCAGGGTCCCTCGCCTATAAAAGGGCCCCTTAGCAGAGTTCTAATACCATCACTTACTTGCAGCTAGCGTATCCAACGGGCAAGCGGACAAGCGCCCACGCTTCTTTGTCTGCGGGCAAGAGTCTTCTTTTTTCGGACTCTTTTCGATCTGACATTGCAGTAGCCCCAATCACTCTAAGTCTGCCAAGGCAAACCAACATGGACACGAAAGCACCCAAGTCAGCACACTTGTGAGCACCTAGACAGCGTTAGCAGCATTGTTGTCTGACCACCGAAAAGCCTGCATTTAGATCGTGCGGCGCTTCACCCCAATCTAGGTCACATCGCTGATCTTTTGCGTCATACAGAAATCACTTTGCAAGATGGTACAGATTCGAGATATCAACTGGAGTTGTTCCAGGGGAACCAGAAGATAGACTTACAGGCGGATGGTAACCGGACCTGGACACCAGTCCAACACTCGTATGTCCCTTGTATTCGCAATATATGCTCACTGAATGCCTTGTGCTTGCAGAGATATTTCCCCGACATCCAAAATGCGCGTGGAGATCCAAAGGATCACCGGTCATCTGTTTTGGAAAAAGAACCGACCGGCGAACGAAGAAATCGACCTACAAGGGCTCTACGATGACTATTGGAGCTCCAAAAAGCATGAGTTCATTATACGGCGTCAGTAGTGATGAACGACCGGTCCGCTCGCGCTCATGTCTGACAGAGAAGTGCAGGGGTCGTCGACGTTGGGAAGCATCAAGTACCTCTAGATCTACGATTCTTTGCGAATGTTACCGTCAGTCACTTTATCACAAAGCACCTCAACCAGCTAACAATGTCCGCGTAGGCGGAATCCTTGCACTCGTCGCTCCCAGATCCTGAAGAATCGACCTTGCCTCTTCCATCTCGTTTCTACGGATTGACAGTAACGAATGATGCACAGTTGGAGGACCTCTGCAAGCAAGGTGAAGTGGCTCTACAAAAGGCGGATATCCAGCCTCCAGATCCAATAGTGCTCCATGACGCCAACTGGAATAGAGCCCGGGAAGCACTATGCGCTTTGATTAGTGCCGGAAAAATAGGTCCGACCGAGGTTGACGACAAACTCATAGTGTTCGTGTGGAGGGTAGGAAGAAGCAGAAGTTTTCAGTGTAGAGTGCCGGTTCAGAGTCCCGACGGCACTACTATTTACTGCGAACATCAAGTGCAGAGAAAGGACCGTATTCTTCGCCATGTCAAGGATGTCCACCTCGGTTATCGACCATTTGTGTGTGGAGGACAGTGCGGAACGGTTTCCTGGTAGAATATTTCCCTTTCAATCGCGTAGCAGTACTCGTCACTTAGACTTTCCTTTAGTGACTACACTGCTGCGGATCCAGGTTACCTCGACGTACACATTCATCCCCACATGGTCACATGTGAGCTCTGGTATGTCCTTGTTTCAGCAGTGAGGGCCGACATTGACCTCTCGCCACTCACTCCAGCAAAAAGGAGCTTCATCGACTAAACCTCAAGGACCACCAGAAGATATGTGGGGGCTAATTCTCTCTCTGCGACCTGGCATGGTCGGTACCTCAGGTCGATTAAGGAGGTCGAGGTGCACGAAAAGGTTAAAGCTATTTAAAATGAGGAGCCATTCTTGTCACTGGCTGCCTGTACTACTCACTTACCGTGTCATTGTGAGAGTAGTACCCACGCTTCAGATGACCGAACGGTCTTCACACTTCGTTGTTTTTTTAGAAACCGAGTCCAGGGGCCCCTGATTATCAACTGAGATTGTGTCGACTGCATAACATTAATTTTAATTATTATTCAACCAATTTTCTTTACAACGATGTATTAATTTATAAGCAAAGTGACAATTCTCAAAGATCATTTTGACATTGCCCCAAGTAATGCATATGACGCTCAACAAGGAGTTCACTCTCGCGACTGCCCATCGTCAAACCAGTTATCAGGGTTTGCATGAGGCGGTTCAAACCAGAAATGAAGACGCCTTAGGGGGTGAGACCAAGGGGTTCATGCCCGAACAAGAATTCTGCCGTTACAACCAGCGACTATAGAGAAAGAACGTCCAGCTCCTCAAGCACTGCGGCTGAGATGAGGCCATGGACATGTTTGGAAGGGAGTGCAGCGAGTTCCTACGGAGTTCAAATCGAGTATCATGGCACGGCGGGTCAATGGCAAAATAAGGCGCATGGTAGTGTTCAGGGTCTGTGCCTAAAACAAGAGATCGAAGGGAGGTAAACCGCGAGTTGGTGAAACGGGCCTATGAGCACCATCGGCTGCCGCTATGAAGCAAGAGACTTTGTATTGTCTCAGATTTGAGGCTGCCAAGGTACGATTTGACTTCTGCGCAGTTGGAAATTATGATCTCCCGCAGCTGAGGACATTTCGGCCACCGCATAGGTCTGCCCAATTGTAAGGGGTCGCTTGCGGTTATTCTAATATCCGATTACCTAATACCGCTCCCTTGTATATAACCCTGTCGCTTACCAACCCTGTACCCATTCGATTTTACTCCTCCACCACATTATTTTTACCATCGCACGTTCAAATAGTACACACTTGTCTCTTTCAGTAATAAAGGGATTCGATTGTGCTCGGACGTCACAGTAAGAAACAAGGTCGAAGAGACATCGGACCCTTACACCAATGCACCGAATGTGTTAAGAGTTACGATGAAAAAGTTGCTTCAAGGCCGGAGGTTCGACGGGAGTAAAGGCGTGGTACAACTCTCAAAAGCGAGGAAGTCTTAGATATGCCGCCCCCGGCTATGGAATGAGTCCTGTGGTAGCCAAACTTGTAAAATCATATTCGGCCGCGGAAAAGTCAAGAAGATCGACGTAGGTTCGGTGTTGGGTCGAGAGACGGGATGCAGTTCTAAGGACAGTACTACCGCGGTGATAATGGGGCTGTCTCACACATGCGATGTTGACGAGATGTGGAAACGTGGAAACCGCAGCGCAAACGCGACACGAAGGCGGATACGCGAGGAGAGGATGACCAGGAAAGGCTGGCCTTCTACTACACGAGAAACCGGAGCATTTAACGCTGGTTCACCGAGAAAACGGTGTAATACATACCTCAGATCAGATCGAAATCATTTCCCAAGTTTCATCACTTTTCCAGACGCAACCCCTCGTCGCTAGAGGACTCGTCAAAGTGAGTCGAAGGGTACTCTTCGTCTCCATTGCCTGTGATAAGAGGCCAAGCGATTTTTAGAGTAGACGTGGACATGACTGATAGCTCCTTTGACAGGACCGTGCGGAAGAAGGACAAGGGGACGCAAATTCCTCATCTTCGTCCTCGGAAGATGAAAAATCGAAAGTGGAATGGAAATGAGGAGTGGCGAGCGCGTGGCAGATGTCACCGTCAATGCTCCAGGCGGTCCGGACTCCAAACCTCCGCGTACTGGAGCCCTTGGGATCGGCAAAGAAGGCCTTGTTGAGAGTGTTGGTGTAGAGCGTTGTGCGGCGTCGGAGGAGTAGCTTCAAGCCCGGTGCGTCACCTTGTGGAGTGCGGAAGTGGCCGTTGAAAGCGAGTGAACAGGGCAGATGGTTATAGTGAGTGGTGAGCAGAAGGGCCCGCCCGGGAGTGAGCCAATTTGAGGACGGGGTGGACCGGAGGAGTGGCGTAGCCTAGGGTCGGTGGCGGTGTCGTGGGAATTGCTGTGGCGGTTGGGGATAAGGTAGGCCTAATAACTCGCTCCGCCCAACCCCACAACTTAAAACTCGACCATACAACTCTAGTAAATAATTTTTAGATATTATCCTAGGGCTTCAAAGCGGGAAAATGTCCTTTGCTGTGGCAAAATACACAACTCTTTTTGGAGGATCAGATTTAGGTGCTAAAGTCATAATCTGGTTGATTGGCAAAGTTTTACTTTTTGGGCTTTCAACATTTGGCGGTCTCTTCCTTTGTCTTAGTTTATTCAATCGGAGTTTGAATAACCTTATTCTCTTCACCAGTACTCGTCTGTGGGCATCGAAAATTCACCAAAAATTCACTATGGGCCGCAGGAAAGGTCATGATGTTGCTCGCATTCATGCTGCTCGGGTTGATCGTAAATTCCATGGCTATCGCACCCTTCCTCTGGATATCTTTCATAGGCTGCGTAGTTCAAAATAGTATGAGTATAATGTAGATTATACCTGCCATCCTCGACCTGTCCAAACTTTTGAGAATTCCAAAATCTCAAATTTGGCGGTGGTCTTTCCTTTGTTTTCCTTTTTGGGAGGGGTGCCTATTTCCGATGGCCGCTACCTTAGTCGATCTGTTGTTATCGTCGACAGGAATAGTCCAGGAAGGATGGCAGCTGGCGTGACGTCAGCATAAAGGATTAGATTAGAATGTCAAATCTCGCAATTCACACCACCCGCACCTCTCTTGGTAACCAGACAAGCGAACATACCCGGGACCCGCGCTTCTTTGTCTTTGTCACCTGCTGTAAAGGGCCAGGCGGCCGGACCCCGCATTCAGACCTTCAGACCAGTCTCTTTCCAACCTGACAGCTGGTAACCGCAATCCACACTGATCCCGCAACATGGAATCTGCACTTTCTCCCCTCTCCCTATCATCGACTTTAAGTCTTCCAAGGCAGACCAATATGGACACCCAAGCACCCAAGTCAACCCACTTGTGAGCACCTAGACAGCGTTAGCAGCATTGTTGTCTGACCACCGAAAAGCTTGCATTTAGATCGTGCGGCGCTTCACCCCAATCTAGGTCACATCGCTGATCTTTTACGTCGTACAGAAATCACTTTGCAAGGTGGTACAGATTCGAGATATCACCTGGAGTTGTTTGAGGGAAACCAGAAGATAGACTTACAGGCGGATGGTAACCGGACCTGGACACCAGTCCAACACTCGTATGTCCCTTGTATTCACTATATATGCTCACCGAATGCCTTGTATCTGTAGAGATATTTCTCCGACATCCAAAATGCGCGTGGAGATCCAAAGGATCACCGGTCATCTGTTTTGGAAAAAGGACCGACCGGCGAACGAAGAAATCGACCTACAAGGGCTCTACGATGACTATTGGAGCTCAAAAAGGCATAAGTTCATTATACAGGGTCAGTGATGATGAATGACTCGTCTGCTCATGTCTGACAGAGAAGCGCAGGGGTCGTTGACGTTGGGAAGCATCATGTGCCTCTAGATTTACAATTCTCTGCGAATGCTACCGTTCGTCACTTTACCACAAAGCACCTCAGCCAGCTAACAATGTCCGTATAGGCCGGATCTTTGCGCTCGTCGCTCCAAGGTCTTGAAGAATCGATGGAGGGATTCAAGCCACTAATGAGTAAATCGATGGAGAGTGCTTTGGGAAAAGGGATTCAACTTGGCGCTGTATTCGCTGAGGTCAGCTCTGCCTGTGTGGAAACCAGCAGGACGTTAACGTCTCTTAGTTCACTCCAATTGCAAAGGCTATCCTCGGTGTTGCCAAAATTACATTTGAGGTTCGTGCTCTTTACTGGCGGATCAAAAGCAGAGGTAACGCATGATCGTGATCGTTCAGCTCCTGAAGGAACAAAACAAATACGATCAGATGCCATCGAGCCTGTTGGACCAGTTGCAGCGCGTCTTGCCTTTGGCGGCCAAGGTGGAAAACGAAATCGTCAGCGAAGAGACAGAGATCTTGGATAAAATAATCCTGCGATTGTTCGAGATAATGCAAAAGGTCGCCCAATTTTTATGCGAATACGTCAAGCATGGTCGATTCAGTAGGCTGTTTCTTTTCTGGATTCCGCAAATGCTGATAATCAATCGCAGAGCGAACAGGAGATGCGCTGATTCGTTCGAAGGACAAAGAAATGATGGAGGAAATGGCGAAGGAGTTAGCAAATGTCATTGAAGACTTCCTGCGTGCGGTCGATATCGAGGCCCTATGTGTAGCCAAGAGGATTGGTGAGCAGACGTTTTCTCAATATCGCGTGAGCCCATTCTCAGTAGCTTTGTGTAGAGCAAGAGCTTCTGCTCAAGCGTCTTAAACCAGTCGAGGCTGGCTATAACCGGACTCTCCGTTGTATGAAAGATACCCGCAAATCTCGCCTCAAAGAAATCGTAGATTGGGTGGCCAATAAACCGGAGAAGGAAGATCCTCTCCAAAGTAATACATCCTGGATCTACGGCTTACCCGGAATCGGCAAAACGTCGTTAGCTCATTCGATTTGTGCGAGCCTCCACGACCAAGGGATGCTTGCTGGGGCTTTCTTCTGCAGGAGGGATGATCCGAACTTGAGTGAACTCATGAATGTCCTCCCGACCCTCATCTACAAGCTCGCGGAAATCCTCCCCCCCTTTCGAAAGATTGTGGCAGATTGCCTTCGTAACGACCCAAACCTGACACCGGAGTCGATGAAGCGCTCACTCTTCCTTGACATTCTCGATAAGCTCCCTCGCAGCCCAAACCATGTACTGGTCTTTGTCATTGACGCATTCGACGAATGCGGCAACCACCGTAGTCGCCCAGCCCTCCTGAGGCTCCTAACCAGCGCGGCAGTACGCGCTTCGTGGCTGAAAATTATCATCACCAGCAGACCCGAAGCCGATATCCAACACTTCTTCGATAGACTCGCCCAGTCGCCGTATTTGCGATATGATTTGGCTACGGATCAAGAAGCCGGTCATGATCTGCGAACCTTCGCCAAAAGGGAGTTTAATCTGGTCGCCCAACAGTGGCATCTCCCCACGCCTTGGCCAGAAGAATCGCTCTTGGACAGAATTATCTCCCGGGCGAATGGCCTATTCATCTTCATCAGGACCCTTGTTCTTGCCCTTGAGCATTGTGCGAACCCCACAGAGTTTTTAAAAGCAACCTCCGAGGACGCTGGTGCTGGGTTGAGACCTCTATACGCTCTCTACTCAAATATCCTACATTCACGAATATTGCATAGTAATTCCGAGTTTCAGAGGGTCATTGGAGTAGTTCTATCAGCAGCCCCGTACCGAGTTCTGTGCGCGAAGACAATTGCCGAGCTGGCGGGAGTGGAACATAGCCTCGTGGAAAAGTGGGTGGACGATCTCAGCTCTTTGCTATATCGAGATGAAGGCACCAATGGAGGCATTCGTGTCCGGCACTTATCGATTTCAGACTTCTTCGTCAGCGATGACTGTCCCTGCGACTATCGAATGAACCCCCGAGACGCAAATGTGCAGTTGGGAATTGCTTGCCTCAAAGCGATGGTTCACCAGCTTCGTTTCAATATCTGCGGGCTCGAAGATTCTCGACTCACTAATGCGGACATCCAAGATCTCCCATCCCGGATCACGAAGCATATTCCCGACTGCTTGCAATATAGTTCTCTTTATTGGTCAAATCATGTTTGTGTTGCTCCCAATAATGATCCGCGAGTGTGGGACAGCTTGGAAGAGTTCTTTGGGGGATTGTGTCCATTATTTTGGATTGAAGTATTGAGCATTCTGGGAATGGTTCCGATGGGTGCTCCGAGCATTCGGAGCGTGATATCCTGGGCCAAGGTGAGCTCAACTCTAGCTGATATTCTGGGTAATTCTGATTAGCAGTAGAATGGAAATCCGACCTTCCTTGAGAGAATTCAGGACGTTTGCCGTTTCATCATCGCCTTTCGCACCCCCATCTCTATCAGCGCTCCGCACACGTATCTTTCAACTCGATCCTTCTTACCCTTACGTTCGACTTTATCAAACTCCTTCGACACGAGGTTTACTAAGGCCATCAAGGTGGTGAGAGGGAGATTGTCTTCATGGCCAGCACCGCCATCGTCATGGGTTGGGCATGCTCGCGCTATTAACTGCATGAGCTATTCCCCCAATGGGCGGCAGATCGTTTCCGGATCCAGAGACAAGACCATTCGTATCTGGGATGCGGAGACTGGTGCCATAAGTGGAGAGCCCCTTGAAGGGCACACCGACTCGGTGGAGTCCGTTGCTTACTCTCCAGATGGCCAGCACATTGTCTCTGGATCCTCTGACAGGACGATTCGAATCTGGGATGCTGAAACTGGTGCCGCCGTTGGCAAACCTCTGGAGGGGCATAACGAGTGTGTGTGGTCCGTCGTTTACTCCCCTGATGGGCGGCACATCATCTCTGGATCCGATGACATGAAGATTCGAATCTGGGATGCCGAAACTGGTGCGGCGGTTGGCAAACCTCTGGAGGGGCATAGTGAGGGTGTGTGGTCCGTCGCCTGCTCTCCTGATGGGCGGCACATCATCTCTGGATCGTACGACAAAACGAGTCGAATTTGGGATGCCGAGACTGGTGCTGCAGTTGGCAAACCTCTGGAGGGGCATAGTGAGCCTGTGCGGTGCGTCGCCTACTCTCCCGATGGGCGACACGTCATCTCTGGATCATGGGACAATACCATTCGAACCTGGGATCCCGAGACTGGTGCAGCAGTTGGAAAACCTCTAGTGGGGCATAGCTCGGGTGTGTTGTCCGTCGTCTACTCTCCCAATGGGCGACACATCATATCTGGATCGTGGGACAATACGACTCGAATCTGGGATGCCGAGACTGGTGTTGCTATTGGCAAGCCTCTGGAGGGGCATAGCTCGGGTGTGTTGTCCGTCGCCTACTCTCCCGATGGGCGGCACATCATCTCTGGATCTAATGACAAGACGATTCGGATCTGGGATGCCGAGACTGGTGCTGCAGTTGGCAAACCTCCGCAGGGGCATAGCTCGGGTGTGTTATCCATCGCCTACTCTCCCGATGGGCGGTCCATCGTCTCTGGATCTAGTGACAACACGATTCGAATCTGGGATGCCGATACTGGTGCTGCAGTTGGCAACCCTCTGGAGGGGCATAGGGCGTATGTGCAATCCGTCGCCTACTCTCCCGATGGGCGGCACATCATCTCCGGATCTTATGACGGAACGATTCGAATCTGGGGCGCCGAGACTGGTGCAGCAGTTGGAAAACCTCTAGTGGGGCATAGCTTGGGTGTGTTGTCCGTCGTCTACTCTCCCAATGGGCGGCACATTATCTCTGGATCGTGGGACGATACGGCTCGGATCTGGGATGCCAAGACTGGTGCTGCAGTTGGTAAGCCTCTGCAGGGGCATACCTCGATTGTGTTTTCCGTCGCCTACTCTCCCGATGGGCGGCACATCGTCTCTGGATCTGATGACATGACGATTCGAATCTGGGATGCCGAAACTGGTGCGGCGGTTGGCAAACCCCTGGAGGGGCATAGCTCAATTGTGTGGTCCGTCGCCTACTCTCCCGATGGGCGGCACATCATCTCTGGATCTAATGACACGACGGTTCGAATTTGGGATGCCGAGACTGGTGATGCAGTTGGCAAACCTCTGGAGGGGCATAGTGAGGGTGTGAAATCCGTCGCCTACTCTCCCAATGGGCGGCACATCATTTCTGGATCTGAAGACAACACGATTCGAATCTGGGATACCGAGACTGGTGCCACAGTGGGCAAACCTCTGCAGGGGCATAGCGGCTCTGTGTGGTCCGTCGCCTACTCTCCCGATGGGCGGCACATCATCTCTGGATCTAATGACAACACGATCCGAATCTGGGATGCCGAGGCTAACTCCAGAGCTGGTACGCCCCTAGAGGGAAAAATTGCGAATGTGCTATCCATTCCTTGCTCTCCCAATGGGCAGCACATTGTTTCTGGATCTAATAGCAACATCATCCCACTGTCCGACCCATTTTCGCATCAGTCATCCTTTTCTGGTAATCCACACCATGCTCAATTTTGTTCACGGCCCGACTCACAGGGTTGGGTCAGAGACTCGGACGGCGGCTTACTCTATTGGGTACCCCTAGATTGTCGTGGAGGCCTCCATTCACGCGATCGCATCACAATGCCTCCTATGTCTCATGTTCGAACAGTTTTACTTGATTTTGAAGACTTTGTGTATGGAACCGCATGGCCCCAAATTTTCGACAACCCACAGCGGTAACCATTCTTCCTCGTGATATTTTGTATATACTTTAGTGTATGAAATGCTCTGCGGTTATTGAAGCTCGATCCCACCTTTCTCAATCTCCTCATTTTATAAATGGGCGTCTAACAGGAGTCTCTTCATGTATAAACTCACACATATATATTTCATCTCCCCTGAACTACTGAGAAGCACAGCTCTGAAAGGAAGGATGAAAACTCTATTGTATAGCCTGATGGGCTGCGGGGCTTCTCTGCAGTTATGAGTGGCCAAAAATGTGATGTCGATTTCCTCTTTGTAGAGCCGTTCCAATTGTATTATTAGCTGTTGCTGTACGTACCTTGTTAGAAGTAGATAATTTGCAAGTGTAGATCATACGTAATCATAGTGGACTTGGCCACTGGTCTTTTTCCGAACCCTCAAACATTTGTCTCCCAACACGTCTGAGATACATCGTTTATTAAATTATACCTGCTTTCTTCACTGGCTGAGTTGTCAATGTCCACCATGTGCATCATCCCCGCCTAAAAGGCTACTCTCATTAATATTATATCTATTGCCGCTTTTATCCACTCTGTTCCGTTTCGCAATTCGCTTGTAATGAAAGTCCCATCTATACCTAGTACAGTATAATAACCGGGATCTGTTGAATGGCTATGACGTATGGGTCCAGCCTCAGATTCGTCCCCACTCTAGCCTCACCTTTGTCCCGCCACACTCCTCGTTTGTGGCCTACACACCCAAGCCACACGGCCACAATCTCTGTGCCATTATTTCCCGATTGGGTTTGTCTTATTGTCCATACGTCTTCTGTGGTGACTGCTCTTATCTGTAGGCCGTTTGGCCAGTTTATTGTTTCGATCATGTATATAAGCGCAACGAGCGGAGGGGGCGAAAGATTCTCACGGTTCTATCGCCCGCTCACTCGCTGCGCTAGTCTAACAGGATCCAAACCTGGGGACTGTTATTTCAGTCCCACGTATATACAGAATCTAGCGTTAACCAAATGCGTACACATGTTTTTGACAGTATAGAGTAAGGCCGGGCCTGACACCGGCCGGAAGTGACAGATCAAAGGGGTAGAGCAATGGAATATAAACGATGCAACCGCAAAAGTGCTCCTTAGGTCATGATACCTCAGATATGGATCAGAACACTGAATGCGAGTAGTAATAATGGGTGGTGCGTGAAGGCGGAGCGGCGTGTGAGTAAGAATGGGACCTCCTTAGACGAGTCCAAAGACAGGATAGAATCAGATACAGGCTTACGACCCACCAATGAAAAGCTATTAAAAGGAATTAAATCGCTAGGAGTCCCACCGGCCTCGCCTCAAAGACCACATTAGGAACATGCTCATAGGAAGAATAAAATACGGACCTTACTGGAGCAATATTCCGGGACACACCGAGAGAGCGTTCTGCTCCTTCTGTAAAAGGACAACAGGAGATGACACACTGGAGACCGAACAACACCTATGGCTAACATGTGAATACAACGGGCAATTCAAAGGCAGACCTGGGAAACTACGACGAACATATGGAGGAAAACCACACTTAGGAACTGGCCAGCCATCTCCTTAGGCCTGATTAAAGGATCGGCAGCGATCACCTTCGACGATGACCGCAGCAGCGACGCTGAAAGAATACGAATCCTGGTTTCCATGACACTATGGGCTATATGGAAATCAAAAAACAATAAAACAATAAACAATCAGGGCGTAGTACCAAACGAGACAAAGGAAATATTGAAAGAAATGATATCGAACCTGATAAGGAACAGCTGGGTCGCAACGAAATTTATGGAACCAACAAAGAGACCGATTCGCCAACGTAAACTCCGATCCCTTACCCGATCATCAACTTTTCTCAACGGGATGTAGCCGAGCCGCGCCAACCAGCAGGGAAGGGTTCCATGCAGTGGGTGGGTCAGGCGGTAGACTGTCCAACGGGCGGAAGATCCCAACGGCAAGTCGTACTGGAGTCCCACACATGGCGCACGGGCGTCGCGGTGCATGACGCATTTACCTTCTTTCCCCCACCAAAATAAAATAAAATAAATGGGACCTTCTGTACCAGATCTGATCCATTGCCTGCTGTCCTTTGCACTAATTAGATAGGCTTGCTAATGAGCTGTTAGGTTTTCGATGGTAGATATGTGGTAATAAAGTGATTTATTCTCCAAAAGTCCACTCAAGGGGACCCCTTATGTACGTAGGAGCGCTCCCAGAAGCGCGGTTCGTACCTACACAGCTAGAGGTGAAGGGGTCACTCCAGATGACTCGTTTAACGGAGGTCCACAGTTGTGGATACTCTACCATTTACATAAGTATCTCGTCTCTCCGCAATTACTTTTGTGTACCACCGCCGTAGACAAAGCAAGTTAATACAGACGTTCTACAAGACCGGTAACCCTTGTAAAGCTGTCATTATATCGAAGGATAATAGTTAATGGTTCTTAACACTAGTGTAGCTATTAGCTGCGCGGGTGTGCGTCAAGTTATATACTCATTCTATAGTACATTCTCCCTCGAGACTGCATGCTGAAGACCCTGTATATACATTGGTAAAGGCTATCACATTTGTGTGATTCTCCGTAGGCGCTTCTTTGATAGTACATTCCTTGATGGCTTCCTTAGCCGTAACAACCGGGTATCGGTTGGCCTTCGAGGTCGGCAGATGAATGAAGAATGAAGGAATGAAATCTCCCCACTCTCCAACATGACAGGGCTCTAGAAACGGGACCACTCTCAAAGACCTTCTAATGCACGCATCTGTAGAAGAAATGGTTACTATAGACTCTAGAGCAGAGTTCGGTTTGCAACTGATCCTCAGTTACTCATCTCTCCCGTAGTGATCAGACATATTATAGCCTAAGCGGTGAATACCTAGGCGAGAGAGGCACCTTTCGCTTCTCGCTTTGGGTTTGTCATAGACCACGAACGTCCATCGGGTACAATCACGTCATATCATACGCAACAATACGACGCTCTCTCTGTCAATGTACGGTGTTCCTTTGTCAATCTTCTTCTGTCTCAGCCGTCTATTTTTTCTCCCCGATACTTACATTCAAAGAATTGATCGATCGGTTGATGCCAATAACGACCACGCTCTCTCTTCGAATTGCTCCCCTTGAAACGCTTCGTCGAGTGGTCGAATTTCCCGATATACACAAAATCATCGACCGCCTTCCTCTTGTCTCCGTCCGTCTCCTCCGTCTCCAAACTCAAAAGGCATCACCCGCCAAAGAAGGGAAAAGAACCACGTGTCAAAAACCCAGTTGGAGAAGGCAGAGTTGTTGGTTTGCGAGCGATGCACAAAATGAAAGAGCTCGCCGCGCGCTCTCTGTTTTGGTGGGGCATGTATCGGAATAGTAGTGTTCTCATTACAATGGTACCGGTTTGGTCTTACCTATGGTTCCCGAGCCTCAGTCATATACAGGGTTGCAGACCTGTTTTGGCACTAGTTCCATGTGTAGCTCGGTTATTGTTACGAAGTAGGTACTACGAGGGTTTTATTTCCCGTCAATATGCCTCATGACACGCCTACGCACATTGTTGTGTTCTATTTGGTACGCCGTTCCCCATTTCCCCGGCCACGCCGCGTGTGGCATGTGAACGTGTAGATATTCCGGATTTAAAGAGCAGTTTATTTGGCAGACAACCAACCAGCGAGATGTACGCGGCAGACACTGCACGAAAGACGAAGGGTGGAGTTAAAGACGAGTCAACAAAACAAGAAATTAAAAATGAACTGGCATTCGAAAGCAGATGAGAAAATCGAATTGTGAATATTGTTTGAGCATATATCTAGTCAGGAGACGTTCATAACCGATATCGAGATTGATAAATCGGAGCTGGGGTGCAATAGAACACGAAGATGCACGTCTCTGCTGGAAGGGGAAAGTACGCGGTATTCTTTTGGAAAATGGAGGAGCAAACACGAAGGCGGTAGCGGGTGGCGGAGTCCAAAGCAAGCGCGGGAGAACGAAACGGAACGCACGAAAAACACTAAGACGGCTTTGTGACTATTGACTATTCAGAGGTTGTACGCCCATATAACGTGCTACTACCGAAAAGGGATATTGGCTATCTGGTGACATTCCCGTGTTGAAGGTGGGCTAGCCGCCGTGTAGCGTGCTGATGAAGACGACCTCATCGCCAGACTGGAGGATGTAATCGCCCTCTCCCTCGAGCTCCCAGTCTGTATCATTTACGAGTACTAGTATCCCAGGTCTCCTGTCCCTCCCCGATCAGTATCATTTGTCCTCCACACAAAATGACTGCACCTACACGCTCTCGCCATTCGCGTCCACAAACAGCTCACTCCTCTCCTTGAGGAGGTTATCCCTCAGCCACTGGATGAGGAAGGTAACATCTGCGGATCGTTCGGGTTTGCTGCTGCCCGCGATCGCCGGTGCAGTCGCCGGGATTGTGATTTTGTGCGATCGTACATTGCCAAAGAGGAGTTCAGTGCCGCCTCCGAACTCGATTTTTAGATTTAGCGTTGACGTAGACGACATGAAGGGGGAATAGGAGCGGAAGTTTGGGGGTCGAGTAGTTCGGTTAGTATGCGTTTTGCTGGGATCGTATGGAGTGGATAGAGGGTACGCCCTGAGCTGATCCTGAGATAGTTGATAGACGGCCAAATCAGCGAAATAGGTTCGACTCCAACCCTGATTAGAGAAAGTCGACCTTCCATCTTAAAGTTGAGTTGCAGTGCGACCTCCCTATTATCGTATCAGAAATCTCATGGAAGAATCCGAGAGATGTCAGGGCAATTCGGACTCCGACAGGGATTCTTAGTTGATTATGAGGAACTGACGGGTCCTTCCATCTATTTTGCGTTTTTATAAATTGATAGATTGAATATGTCGTGCTAGAGAGTGAGCCAAACTCGAGCTAGTCTCGACTCATAGTCATTACAGTCTTCTGGACCTTGGAACACACCTCTTCTCTGTTTACCGAGCAAGTGTCAAAGCCGCCATCTAGCTCTATCGAGCTAACAAGACACAAGACAGGGCTATACCCACTCATCCTGTGGCGCAGCCGCGCAAGGTGGGTGACGCCTTACTCAGGCCCTCAAGCAGGCCTTCAAGACGTTGGAATTGGGCGGAGGCTCCGTAAGTTTTTCAATATCCTCCATTGAGGCGCTATGATGCGTTAATCTAGTAAAAGGGTCGATCTCGATACATCCAGTGGTCCAGCGTGCCTCCAACCCGCGTTCTCATTCTCGACGAGGCGCTCGAGCTCAAGGCGCTTTCTCGTTGTAAGGCGGGACGTACATTACCACCAAGATGGACAATGCATAGACCAGGAGGAAACCAAAGGTTGATGTCCTCCTGGTAAAGGCACTGCCCTACATTCGCAAGGGCTGGCATCATACCCGTTCTGAATTTGCGTTCGTCTCTGGGAATGATGCACAGAAGCCCCTCTTCGTTGCCAAACCCGGTGCTGACCTATCGTGAGGCTCGCCCACGACCCGACTTTGCCCACGGCATCCAGTGGCTCAGAAGTGGTTGAAGAGATATTTACCTATGGTCGCGTTCAGCACTTTAGACTCAAGGTTAAGGTTTCTTGTGCGTGGTAGCGGCCACACAATACCCAGGGTGGGCGTTGGACTTACCGTGTCGGGAAAAGAGATCAAACCTTGGCCGATTTAGGTCCCTGAGCGCCTTTCATTTTCTGCCTTTCACTAGTTTCGAGTTTTTACTGACCGTTCTCGTAGCGCAATGCTGTCTCCAAGTGCGTGGGCCATCCTTCGCCTACTAGGCTGGATGTTCTTTCCGGATATGATGGCACGAACCGCCGTCAGGATGTACCACAAGTGCCGACTACGCGTCATTCCAATTATCAGTCCCACTACTGTGCTCCGCCCGCCGCCACAACCCGGCTCGCCCGCATTCATCTTTCAACGACGCTTGGCTTTCGCCGTAGTGGTACTTGGTTACCTCGTATGGACGACCATTCAAGCTTACGCCACCGCCACACCCTCTCTGTACCACCTGCTCAATGTTCCCTTCGATGCAGACGAAGCTACCATGAAGACTGCATTCCGCAACTTTGCCAAATACAATCACCCCGATAAGACTGGTTCCAAAGGAGAAGCGCTCTTTATTACTGTTCGAGATGCTTTCGACGCGTTAAAGCACCCAGTGAAGCGCTTCGCATATGATCGATTCGGCGCCGATGCGCTCATTTGGCAAGGAGTCGACACGCCGAGGGATTATGTAATGCGAGGGTTGATGACGTCGAGCGGCTTCTATATTAGCACAAGCTTCTTCCTTGTGCTTTATGCCGTCTTTGGTGCAGGTGGCGTTGGCGCCTATGTCAGTTTCGTGTAACCCATCCCGTTTTGTCTCAGCTGACTTGCATAACAGTGGAAGTACATTCTTTTTGTCACGATGGCTGCTCTAGAGCTGCAACTCATTCAAGCTCCTCACACTCAAACTCTCCTTACGACCCTGTTCCCGAACCGCCTTCCGTTCCAACATATTCTCTTCCTGCACCAACTCTTTATCTCAACCTCTATCGCAATCACTCGTGTTGGCCCCGTTATCTTCCCCGGTCTTGCAACGTCGAAGGCAGGCAGAGACAACTTGGAATGGATCAGGCCAGTGACGGAACAACTTGTCATCCTCGCACAAACAGCAGAGAAGGAAGTGAGCAGGATGCTGGCTGTTGAGTTACGAGCCATGCACGGTGTACCCGTCGAAAGAGCAGGCGCTTTGACCGAGGCAGCGCCGACAAAATGCCCACCTCCTACTCGACACGCAACCTTCAATGTTGCCCACCAGCCACGAGACTGGGACCCGGAGATTATGGGCCGCCTCGCGCGCGAGATGGAGAACATGATCGTCGATAAAGGCTTGAGGGAACATCCGATGTTGGATACTATTTGGGAGGGCGTAGTCACGAACAAGTATGAGGAACTGCGGTTGCAGAAGTTGCAAGCTCAGTCCTATCCCTATTCCCAATCCCAGCCGCAGCCGCAAATTGCACCTATGCTCCGAATTCGGGCGAGATCGCGCGCGAACTCTGAACCACCCCAGAGCTTGCCGCCCTCGCTCTCTTCCCCACCATCCTCCGTGTCGACTCTCCCCCCCCGAACAGAGGACGCGTACACCGTCTATCCCGGAGAGCAATCGAGGGCGGGCAGTCCCGTCCCCGTGCTTGAGTCGTCGCCTGAGCCTGTCCCAATCAAGCGCAGCCCGAGCAAGACTCCTGGGTATGTGCGCGCTAGGTCGTTGGATCTGGTTGCTCAGGAATGTCGGTTGTGAGCGTGCTAGTTCTTATACCCGAGCCGCTTGTTTGCTTCTGGGACGATAGGGGGAAACGTTAAATATTGTACCCCAACTATTCGATGTTCAGGCCGTGCCCCATTACTGTACGGTCCACTTGTCTCAAACTGCTACTGTCCATGCTACTAAATCTGACCGAGATGTAAACGATACAAAATAAACCCTGGCAAGGATACAGGCGCAGTGCTCTTAGTAGATCCCAGATTATTGAGTGACAGCAAGACCAATGTCCATTTGAGCAGGTCGGTGCAACACTTGAACCTATTTTGAGCCAGAGCTCCTCGAGCTGAGCCTGCTGACCACGGACGCAGCACGTTTAATGACGTTCCCGGCGCTGCTAAGGATATGTTCGAGTATCTGGGGGGCCCCACTACCACTATTACGCTTAGGAGTCGGTTTTTCAACGCTCCCAGAGACTCCAGAGGGGCCTACAATGGGACCGGCCCCCATGCTTCCACTTGGTAGGTAGCTGACAGGCGAGTCGACTCTCTGTATAGGATCGTGGTTGGTCCTGTCTTGAGTGGAAGATCTTCCTTGAGACTGATCCTTTGTCATAAGGTCAGTCATCACTGATAGGTCCCTGCTGCGTTCGTCCTTCTTGAAACGCAGTGGTTTTGGTTCTGTGTTCGAGGTCAGAGGCTATAAGGAGCAAGCAATTCCACATCACTTACTCGAACTCTTCCGCTTCTGAGACTGAATCCAGCTACAGTACTTCTTCAACCGACGGACCTCTTCTACGGCCATGGCTGGTTTAACGTCACCAATCACGCTTTGAATACAGCTCCCCCATCTCATAATAGGATACCCTATGAGATATGAGCAGGATCGCGGCTTCAGTGGCGGCTCAAACACAAAAGCGGCAATTTTCGTCTCGCTTTCACACTCGTTGGGTTCGTCACCCTCTTGGTAAACGGGCAAAACGAGCCGCTTTGTGTCTCCTTTTAGCTGGCTATACGCCGTATTGCCAAAGGAAGTGAGCAGGCAAAGCTCATATTCCCATTTATCCCTCGTAATTTGTTTCGTGGAGAGAATTACGCAAGGACGTGGGCGCTTGTCCCCGATTTGTCCATTTTCCTCGTTCCGTCGTCGAACCTCCGCTTCTTGTTCTGCGAGATGCCTATCTCTCTTGCGGATTTTTTCTTTGCAAGAGTGCTCGAAAGCAGACATGGGGGTATTGACTAGAACTGTGGCGTATACCAGCTCCCCTACTTTGTAAGGCGGTTCATCACGCGCACGCGAGCCTCCGGTTAAAGCCTCGAGATACGAACGCCGACGTGGAGCAGTAGTAGTGGTCATGATCTGCAGGAAACCCACGGGGAGTTAGCTAGAGAGTAGGTGTACACGGGCTTAAACGGGATAATGTTAGGCTCTCTTATATAGGGTATGGGATTTCAAGCTAAAGCGGCAAGTAATTGGGGTAGACAGAAAGGCTGTCCCCATATTGAATTCACTTTCATCTGCTTCCTTGTTCTACGGAAGAGGTAAGATTAATTTGCACCATAGCGAAGGACTGTCGCTGTTTCTGTCGCTATTTCCATCACACATCAATAGTATATTGTAGTCACCAATATATTGATAGGATCATCGCCCCGTGGCGGTCAGTACGAATCCATATTGGGTCTAAGCGCGGCCGTTTCCAGGCGGGGGGCATTGCATTTCCCGTTTCGGGCCTATGAACGATAGAGGCTCTCGGACCGATAAAGCTCTATCGTGAGCCTCTTTCACCTTTGACGACCCAGAAATGGCATTCCTGTCGACAAGTGCCGAGAAAGCCACACACCTGCAACATTGTGCTCCTGCTCCAAAAGAGACTCGGGGTGCTATTATGAAACATAGTGTAGTCGTTATATATTGGCCTATGCCCAGCCCAGGTAGCAAGTCGAGTTCACACTTGCGAAGGTCAGTGACGTGGCTCGACAGGTGAAGTGGCATATGTCACGGTAAGTAGCTACTCTCTGTTGCTGGGTTGCATTTCCCATCCGCTGTCAATCACGCCTGGAATTCGTGGAATTCGTATTATCCCAGACCCCGGCACTCCGTTTCGTCAGTTATTCTTTCTATACTGGGGAACGTACAAGGGAATCAAAATGTTGGAGCACAACACCATTTAACGATCATTAGAAGCGGCCCTCGAGGACACCTCAACTTAACACATCGTCTTGATCTGAATCGAAGCCCCCCAACCAACTGAGACGTGGCCATTGACTACTACGACACCTCCTTCTTCCATGATACTGAACCCTTCATTGCCACCCTTTATCATTTTCGAGCCGTGAAGCGGACCTCGGGTGTATTGGCCTCGTCCTCAAGGTTCCAGTTTTAATTCACAAATAACCAACCCCAGGTATACGACCAACAACCATATAGTGGCTGTGGGTGTCCTCCAAGGCCGGCATCACCCCTCAATTGTCAAACTTCGTCTTCAACAGCCCACTAAAGCACCTAACTGGTCAAAGCTTGCATCTACAATGCTATCCTGAATCGAGAGCTTTTCTCCTTCTGACACCTGAGTGATGTTTCATCAGATTCATTTCCGAGGGGTGCTCGCTACAAATCTAACGCTTGACCACTCTTCAGCCTCGTGAGTTCAATTTGCTCAGCACGAGTACTTCTATCTTACGCTGGCAGGAGCAAGAAGTGGAAGGACTGAGTCACTTGATGCCCGCGCATAAGAGGTGAGTGGAAGGACAAGATCGGCGAAGGTCATCTCCGGGATAACAAAGTATATTACGTCATCGAATAGACTCAGGTCGATGAGCTACTCAAGTGCGAGTGCCAGAATCGTATTCTTGATTCTTGATTCTTGATTCCGCAACTCGCAACTTGAACTCGTCCACTCTCAGGGCGTTCACTCTCACAGGCGACAGCGGCGCTGGATGCAGCGTCCATTCAATAGAGAGCTATCAGACAACCTTGAATCAGCCTACGTCGCTAAATAAAGAAGAAACCCACGGCAACGCCAGGCATCATGGTCGCCGCCCCCCCACCCGCGGCCCAGCAGCCCCAGAATGGGCCTGCCTACGAGTTTCCTGAAAT
>Ga0307515_10002747_pt1 | contig 37622 bp, 22 predicted proteins | sample 17_EM_MG_FD_194513 | JGI IMG/M metagenome (GOLD analysis project Ga0307515, IMG submission 194513) | Populus trichocarpa ectomycorrhiza microbial communities from riparian zone in the Pacific Northwest, United States - 17_EM | ecosystem: Host-associated > Plants > Roots > Unclassified | place... | reverse complement strand
GTTTAGTAAAGTACTTAGCACTATAAAGTGCGTTAAGTATCTTATAGATTAGTAGTAGTAGGTACTAATTCTTAATAGTAACTATATTTAGGCCTTAGTAGTTATAGTAGATTTATATACCGCCGCCGGGCTTAGCAGTAAGGAGAAGTGGTACGGTAGCTAGTAAGGTCGATTTACGGATAAAACTCTTATCTAGTATCTTATTAATCTACTTCTTTATATACTTAAGTTTAGTAGGTAAAAGTAGTCTATTTTTATAGTACGGGGCCTAGTTTCTAGAGATAATCTTAATTTTATAGTTCTATAGTTAGTAAGGGGGTAGCTTATCTATATTTTTAGGGAGGAAGTACTTAATATATTTATAAAACTCCTTTAGTAGGCGTTATAGAATATCTTCGCGGGTTAATCCTAGTTTGTTTTTTAGGAATTTTTTAATATTAGTATTAACTATTTTCTAACGTAGAAGCTCGGGTTTAGTTTTTAAATTTATCTTAAAGAAGTTGTAGAAATAGGGGGGAAGTACTTTACGGGCTTCCTTTATTATATAGTCGCCTTTTACTAGCTAGCAGAAAGACCTTTTTAATAGGTTTAGTACTTCTATTAGGCCTATAGGCAGCTCTTTAAGTAGCTGTTAGTACTTATCTTATTTAACTAGTTCTACTAGCTCCGCTATATAGATCCTTATTACCTTTATATCTTTTTATTTATAGAACTAGGTGAAATTAATAGTATAAGTGCATTTAATATTGTCTAGGTTAGGGCGTATCTAGTTCTCTAGTGCTACGGCTAGGCTAGCACGGCTTAGTTAGCCTAGGGGGGCGGAAATAAGGCGGTAGCCCTATATAGTACGCGCGGGAGATAAGTATAAGGTTAGGCGTTACGGTGGCGCGGTTTTTATTATCCGGGTTTTAGTAGTTCTATAGCCAGTCCTTACTATAACGCGAGCTATAGTGTGCGTATATGGCATATAGCTTAGTTCTAGGTGTTAGGCTAGGCGGCTAGGTGTGACGGCTCGAACCATCGAATAAATGTCTTAACAGAGACTTGAACGAATGCTTGCAAGATCAAGTGAACGAATGCTGTATTACGAACATATTAAGCTAAGGAGCAAGAGAAGGTGGTGAGGCCACGTCTATATACATATGCCAAGTCTTAAGCGAACCCCTGACTAGGTGACGCGCTCCAGCGCCGTCACACTAGGGTTTAAATAGTGCCTGGGTTAGGGTTAAATTTTTAGTAGTGGCGGCGTAAAGCGGACCTTCTTCCTAGGTCTTAGTAGGGCTGGCTAGCCTGTCGTTTTGGTCTTAAGTGCTAGGGTAGTCCAGTCTTCTACTATTTTATTTCTTTACAGCTATACAGGCTCCCCTTTATTAGGAACGTCTTCTACTATTAGGGCTTTATATATAGTTTTAAGCACTAGGCTTAGTAGTGCTAAGTGTCCATATAGGGCGTCCCTACTACCGTTGGTTATCCCCTACGGGAGGTAGTGCCTAAAGTAGTAGTCTGAGTTAAAGCGGATCTTAAGTTTCCTAAAGCTGGGATAGGGCTTATACTTCTAAAGCCAAGGTATACCTAGGATAATTGGGGTAGTAGGCGAGAGTTTAGTAATAAAAAAGAGTATGGCTTTAGTATGGAGGCTAATTAATATTTAGGTAGTGAAGTAGTCCGTAATAAGCGAAGTTAGGATACCGTTTATAAGGCGTAGTGGCCTAGGTACTAGCAGCTTCTTAGTTATAACGTTATACTTTCTTATAATAGACTCTGCGTTAATAAATGCTATTATAGTACTATTGGAATTTACTAGGCTTACTATATTAATATAAACTTAGGGGTATAGGTTACGTAATAAAGAGAGTTAGGTTTAAATAAGGATTAATTTCTTGTTACTATTTACTAATTTAAAATTAAGTAGTAGCCTACTAATAGAAAGGACTAATTAATCTAGTAATAGGGACCTAATCTTCTTATCTTTCTCCTTATATAGTTTAGACCCTTAGACGCAACTTAGTTTAAAGGTCTACCTTTTAACAACTAGGGTATAGGGCTGTTTTAGCGGGGCGGTCTAGTGTCCGTCTAGCTAGCGGTATTAGTATTAGTATTAGTTAGGGTATAGGAAGATAATACCTTACTAATAATATAGCCGTGTTCGTATTTGCTAGCGCGGAGTCGCTAATACTAGGCGTTATTAATAGGTTAGGCTCCTATATAGGGTATAGTTTGGAGTAATTAAGCTATAGGGTTAAAGGGGGGGGGTTATCCGCCGCAGCTATAATAGGCTCTGTGGTTGCCGCGTCTATAATAGACTCTACAGTCGCCGCATCCGCGGTTATTAGTTTGCGTTATTTAATAGGGTAGTATTAGGACTAGGTTTACTATCTTAGTAGGGTTATAGGCGTCTTTTTAATGGCTAGGTAGGCTATAGGTAAGGTATAGTCTATTATTAACGCGGCGCTTACGCTCCGTGTTTAAATTTTTATTAAGGTCTATAGGTTCTCTAGTTACTACTAGGGTTAGGGTTAATATAGGGGTAGAGGCTTGGGTAGGTAGGCGGTGGTTAGCATTTTTCTTAAGGTTGGCTTGGTATATATAGTTCGCGAGGTTCTTAGCGAATATATCTATCTGCTTACTCTAACCTATATAGTTACTATTGTTAATTTTATAGGTAAGTCTAAGTACTAGCTCTTCTATCTTTAGAGAAATAAACTTTTAGAGTAGATCTACCTTCTATTTATTTATCTTCTTAGCGCGGATTATTAGCTTATTAAGCTCTCCTTTCTAGGACTAGTAATTACGCTTGCCCTAGGGGAAATGGTTAAGCTTATTCTTTATAACCTAGGTTATATTAAGGACCTTATAATAGGCAGTAAGGTCTTTAAGTATATCTTCCTTAGTAGGCCATTTCCACGTAAATGTGTTATTTAGGTTCTTATATATAAGCTCTAGGCCCTACTTAATAAACTTATAGGCCTTATCCTCTAGTATATCTGAGATGTAAAGGATCTAGGACTAAACTATATTAAAGTAGTCCCAGTCCCGGTTAAAGACTCTCTTAATCTTAATATACTAGGTCTTAAAATTAGCTTATTATTTTAGTGGGGTGCCTTTTCCGCTAAATATTAGCGGGTTTTTAGATCTCCGTTTTTTCTGCTAGGTTACTACTGTTGTTATAGGGGTTAATTATTTTAGAACGGCGATAGTCTCTACCTAGGAGTTAATAGTTCCTATTTAGGAAGCGATAAGGGTACTAAGGTTTTTATTAACTTTCTTATTAGCGGTATTTGTGTTATATATGCACTATAGTCCTACTTTAATATTATTAAGGAACTCGTTGGTATAGTTAATAAGGGTAAAGTAAGCTTTACTAGGCTTAAAGGACTTAGGGTATAGTAGGGAGCGGCGGATTATTTACACGATATTAGGGTATATCTCTATAAAGAGGTCTACAAAAATATCGCAGGGTTTCTAAGTTTTAGCCATTTTGGCGTTATTAGTGTCGCCTATTTAGGCGCTAGGTAAAAACTAAGGATTATTCTAGGACTATACTAGGGACGTATTAGTTTTAGCAGAGGCGTGTATAAGTCGTAATTGCTTTAGGGTAGAGGTTAATTGGCTAGGGTACAAGGAATTAGTAATCGCAATGGGGCGTAAATTAAAGATACCATAAACTATTATAGTGCTGCAATAAAGTAGACTAAATAACTATATTGTGGTATAAAGAGGGGAAGAAGGTAGAAAGGGGGTATTGTATATAAATAGTAGGGCTGGCCGCTAAGTCACTAGTGGTGGGCCAGCTAACAGTAGGAAACAGTACGAGATAGTATGAAACAGTATGCGTTAGGTCAGTGCCGTGACAATACCTATTAAAGAACTGCCTAAACTAATTCCTATTTATGGGTATAATGGATGGATAGGGCCACCTATTACAACTATCTTGTAAATTTACCTCCGCGTTAATAAATAAAGGTAGTATAATATCCCCTTCCTTATTATGGACCTAGGAAGTTATAATATAATCTTAAAAAGAAAATGGCTAGCCTATTTAGGCTTATAGCTTAATATATGAAGTAGGTGGCTTATCTAGCCCAAAACCCTACCCCTAACCCCTTCTTTTATAAAAGAAATCAGTATTATAATGGAAAACCTTATACGGCTCTAGATTAATACTATTTATTAAATAGATGCTATGCGTAGAGATAAGGCCTTTAAGAAAGATGTATAGCTTAACCCGCAATAGATCCGTATACTACGCCGCCCCTAGACTAGCTATATTACGCCACCTATACTAAAGACCTAAAAAGCTAGTAGTGACCTAGCTAAGTTAACTACGGAGGATATAGGCCTTATGTAGTTATAAAGGAAAGCTAGGAATATTGGACGCCATACTAAACTAATTGTAAGCTTTGCAGTGTGTGGAATTGAACGAGCAACTTGATTGTAAATCTATGGAAATCAAGTGGTATATACATGAAATGGTAGCTGAAATGGGAACAGTGATCTGCAAGCAATATTGATCTGCAATCAATATATAGGGTGGCGTTGAGGCTGTCTCGGCAGCACCCGTAGTCGGTTACACTAATAGATAGGAAAGATAACTTATAGAAAATGATAGTGTCAAGAAAATCCTTATGAGAAACATTGCCCGAATATCCACCTAAATAGATTTCTGGGCATAACACGGCCTCCTTGTGTTTACTGGACTAGTAAAACCATTTGTCAAAATCCGCGCACTTGAGCAAAATGTGCTAGCAGGATGGTAGCTGAAAGGCGGATGGCTGGTATGGAATTGCTTTTTAGGGCAAAATACCAGCATTGTCCAAAATGGGTTAAGCTTCAGAAATGGAATATTTCATCACCATAGAATAGAGGTATTTTGCATGAATCTGGGACTATATTGAACTAGCTGTGCGCTACCACTATGCCAAAATTCTGTCATGCATGCCCTCAGCCAAAGCGGTATTAAAATTCAACCTCCATGGAGTGTTGACATGAAAAGAATGTTGTCGCTATCCTGGATTTTATATTTATCTTCTCCTTCAAGTTCCCAATCAGCATCATTGATGAGAACTAGAATGCCTGGTCGCCTAGAGAGCGTTAGCATGTCAAAATAATGGAAACATATAAAGAGATGGATTAAAGCTTACACTGTGTCATCGAGTACAAAGAGCTCTCTCCGACTGTCCTGCATGACGTTTTCACAGAGATACCTGACGAGAAAGGCAATGTTTGATGCCGAGCCTGATTCATCTTTGGTAGGAATTGATAGGGTATGCTTCCGCTGATTTGAGAATAACATTTCAAGTCCGCCGCTGAAGGTGTCAGCGGTTTTGCAGCGCATGGTAGTGAACGTACCTGAACTCTACTGTTATCGGAATGACATCTTTGACTTTGTTTTGCGACATTTGCACCAGCGTTGAAATAGAGTATACTGGTTATGCAATGGAGGTAAGATCAGTTGAAGAGGCCTGCGGGATGCGAGGTTATGTAGAGCTAAGCGAGCACTAGCGCGAGAGTTTTTTGGTGTTGAGTTTTCGACTTATTGAAAGGCGTTTCCGTACACTACCTCCGCATCGGAACTCTATTAAGATGTCTAATGCCGCCACCGACTTTATCTCAACGGGTGGGAATCGGCATCCATCTGCCGCTGACTGGGATCCAGAAGGCTCTGGTCTGCTGGCATTCGGTGCTGACTCTAACGTCGCATTGTGGGATCCTCTGGTACGTAAAACGTTTCACCGATGGTCTTTCTCTTATGCCTATCAATATAAGAGTTCGGGGAGAGCAATGGGGATTCGTGTTTTAATATTTACCAGGGTCACATGTTGATTTGCTTACTTTCTGAAGGATGAGGACTTCCGGGGCGTCAAAGCACTACTTAATGGTCACACGGATGTTGTAAATGTCGTGAAGTTCTTTCCCACTGGAACTTCCGATAACACCGTAATATTAAGTGGTTCTACTGACAAAACGTTGCGAATTTGGCGAGCATATGGAAGCTCGCTAACAAGCTTTGAGCTGGTGAAAACCATCACTGATCATCAGAATCCCATCCATTGCCTAACGACTCTTCCGAGTTCAGATATATTTGCCTCTGGTTCATCTGATGGCATAGTAAGAGTATGGAAGCTCGTTCATGATCCCACATTTACTGAGATTGATGTGGAATTACTTCAATCGATAACCCTTTCTCCAAAATTCTTTCCCTTGACCCTGGCTATTACCAGACTAGATGGTTCATCTCTTATTCTCGCAATTGCAGGCACAAAGAGTATTGTCCAGATATATGTTTCTAAAGATAATCTTTTTGATCTCGCAGCAACCCTCACTGGCCACGAAGGATGGGTTAGGTCTTTGACATTTAGTCAAGACCAAGCCAGCGGCGGTGGAGATCTCTTATTGGCCTCAGCTAGTCAAGATAAGTACATCCGCCTTTGGCGCGTTCATCAGGGAGACGAATTACCGGCCATGAGCAGTGCAACCAATGGCCCCGCCCTAGGCGTGCTTGGTAAATCCCTTTCCAATAAGGCTCATCGAATACAGTCGAAACTTTTTAAATACTCAATCACCTTTGAGGCGTTACTCCTGGGCCATGAAGACTGGATATATTCGGCCTCCTGGTGTCATAATCAAGACAAACTGCAGCTTCTCTCCACATCAGCGGATAACTCACTTGCCATATGGGAACCAGACCCAACATCCGGCGTGTGGATTTGCGCGGCGAGGCTTGGGGAAATCAGTGCTCAGAAAGGATCCACATCGGCAACGGGAAGTACTGGAGGTTTCTGGATTGGACTTTGGTCACCAGACGGAAGCTCGGTTGTTTCACTGGGTAGAACCGGGAGTTGGCGACTATGGATCTACGTATCATCCGAGGATAGGTGGTCACAGCAGGTTGCTATCAGTGGTCACATTAGAGATGTCAAGGGACTATGTTGGGCCAAGAATGGCTCTTGTCTGTTATCAACGGGTTCTGATCAAACGACCAGACTCTATGCTGAATGGAGACGAGGAACCAAACGTTCTTGGCATGAGTTCTCGAGGCCTCAAATTCACGGATATGACCTCAACTGTATCGACTCTATTAGTTCTTCTCAATTCATCTCTGGTGCCGATGAGAAGCTTCTTCGAGTCTTTGATGAACCACGAGGTGCAGCAAGCCTGCTATGTCGCCTTTGCGGCATTGAATCCACCTCGAGTCAATCACTGCCGGATGCTGCCAACATTCCAGTTCTCGGCCTCTCCAATAAAGCTATCCAGGCAGTGGAAGATGATGAAACTGTGACCATTAGGGAAGAGGATGAGCGAGAAGCTGTCGATCCTGCTTCAGTAATACACAAGTCTACTCTCAATTTCGACCACCCTCCATTTGAAGACCATCTTGCTAGACATCTCCTTTGGCCGGAAATCGAGAAACTTTACGGTCATGGCTACGAAATTTCAGCAGTCGCAACAAGCAGCGATGGCGGCCTAGTGGCGACGGCCTGTAGAGCTAGTTCCATTGACCACGCAGTCATCCGTCTTTATGAGACCGAGGAGTGGAGTGAGATAAAACCATCACTTACTGCCCACTCTTTGACCGTCACAGGTCTGGAATTCTCGGAAGACGATCGATATTTGCTCAGCGTAGGAAGAGATAGGCAATGGGCAATATTCGAACGAGACAGGATTTCTTCAACTGACTATAAACTCGTCGCTTCTAATCCCAAAGGCCATTCACGAATGATCCTCGACGCATCATGGGGACCGAAAAGCGCTGGTGGTGTATTTGCCACAGCTGGGCGAGACAAAATGGTGAAGTTATGGCAATTCTCAGACTCAAGCGCTATTTGTAAGACCTCGATCTCCGCAGTTTCTTCGGTCACAGCTGTTTCTTTTCTGCGGCATATAGTTCGAGGTGCCATTATCCTCGCGTATGGGACGGAAGATGGAACTGTTGCAATTTGCAGCATTTCTCTGGGTGATCTCGAGAAGCCAGATATTGCGATTATTGATCGGAAGCTTACGCCATCAAAAGCTATCAATCAACTGGTTTGGCGGCCTGCGCACAGCGAGGAAGCCTCTAACGAAGATACTGAGCATTCTGCCGAGGACGGCAAGGTGGAACAGCTTGCTGTGGCTAGTGAGGATAGCTCGGTCCGTGTGTATCGTGTCAGTAATGCGGTACGTACCTGATTTTACTTGGCGAAGCTATTTGATGAGTCGGGTTAGTCAACTTTGGTCGTGATACTCCTGTCGCTGTCGCAAATGCACTGGCTTAGCTCAACGACTGGTACCCACCTCAACATCAGATTTTTTTAAAACCTAAATAAATCTAATAAAATTTATATTTAATAAAAAAAGTTAATTAAAACTCCCTTTTTAAAGATATCACGGATATTAGTTGTAACCGACTACCTGAACTGTGCTGAGACACAAGGTTGCAGCCTGGAAGGCTGCATCAACACTACTTTCGTATACCTCGTATACCTCGTATATGGTTAAAATCGAGTCATAGACCCTATGGTCATGACTCTACATTCATGTATATATTCCACCTGATTTCCATAGATTTCGAATCAAGTCGTTCATTCAATTCTCCCACACTGCAAAGCTTACATTAGTTTTTACTAATTTATTACTAAGTAAAAGTACTTCCTTTTTATTCCTTTAATTATAAACTTAATTTAATTTTAAGAAGCGTCATGAGAATAGTTAAGTATTTGAATAAGCTAAATGAAATCTTTCCTAGTCCTAAATTCATTTACAGCCGGGCACATCTCCCGCAAGCGTAATCCGCCCTCCACACGCCGACTCTTGCTGAGGAAAGCTTGCTCTACACTTGCTTCTTGCTACAATATATAATCTCAATTTCATTAACACCGTACTATAGATACATCGCCCCGAAGTTCAGACAATGATCACAGACAGTAATGAAAATTTTACCTAATTTGAATCAGGCGCTCTTCGGTTTCTACAGCTAGCTGATTATGCTGACTTGGCTTCAAATACATCAATGCTGTGATGCAATGAGGCAGCCTGGCTACAGCGAGTCGTTATTAGAAATAGAAAGATGTGCTTTGTAATTATGGGTATCTATTTCTCAACTGAGCTTGGCTTACCCGCTCAGCATCATTTGGTCGTCTAGGTATCTCAGCAGGTAGTTCCGCTTTTCCATATGGAATAGACTCTTCCACAGTGTTGAGATTCGACCTTCTGGTGGCGTAAGAAGGCTGGGTACCCAGTCTCCTCAATATTGTATTATATAGCTACCAGCCCTCCAAGATTGGAGGGATAATTTATGCAACCAATGTATCTACTTTCAACACACAGCAGAGGGCTCAATAGCCACTGCCCTTGTTTCCACGCCCTTTCCGTCTGCAGAAAGCTCCGCAGTATTTGCCTTAGTGATCATCTCATACCTTGATATACCGCGACCTTGGATCTCATAAGCTTCACGAACATAGTCGGTGGCAGCGGGCTGGCCCGATCCGTCATTATCGGCGACCCTACTTTTGTGGCGCCGATGTAGTATGTAGAACGAAACAATTGAGGCAACAATCAATATTCCAACAGGTACTCCTGCGGCAATGCAATCTTAGAGCTCATAGATCGTCCACTAGAGCTTGAAGCGCCAGGAAGGATAACTAATGCCAATGAATTTCCGAAAATTGTTGAACTAGATGCGGACCGGGAAGATGGTATAGAGACGAGAACCTGAGTGGCATCACCAACGTTAGATGCTGAAGAGACGGAAGCCGGAATGACGGAGGAGACAACGCTAACAGAGGACTGCTTAATAGCAAAAGAAGAATAAGTAGACGACTCAGCCGGACTAGTAACGGTGGTGGAGGAAGTAGCGGCGGGTTTAGGAGATGATACAATGCTTGGAGGCGAGGATTCTGCCAATGTCGGCGAAGAAACAGCAGACGATGGATGTTGGGAGAACGGAGACGAAGAGGGCGGCGTAGCTGGTTGGGATGAACAAGTTTTTGCTGCACTAGTATTTGAGATTGTGGATTTGTCGAGTCTATCAAACCCTCGACAATGAACATTAATTCCGCACTTCCGTGCATCCAATGTATTCTGTGATGCGACCCCAAACCTCTGGTCCATACTCACATCGATATTGCCCGGTACTATCCACAATGAGTTGAAGACCGTAGTGTGAATCTGATTCTAGACTAGTGCTAGGTGTCCAGCCAAAGGTGCCCGTATTAGAAATCTCCTCAGCTATTGCTGTGACTGGAACGACATTGGTCGAAGGCTCCTGTAATAGTACGAGAGATATGGCGCTAGATGTTGTGGGTTTCCAAGTAGTAACAAATTTTTTGCCTGCGGTAACAATCTGAGCCCAATAGAAAATTAGTTGAGAGGTAGATCTAAGTAGTTTCCAATATTTCGAAGAAGGCCCAACCCTTTAAGAGCAAATAGCGCATATACATTGGAATATCTCCGGATGACTAAGCTCCAAGTTCGTAAATAAGACTATACGTACGTCTCCTAGCCCAGACTTAGATACAGGGGTTTCTAAAGGATCCCAGTTGGAGTGGTAGAATATAATACGGCCTCCACCAAAGCCACGCTGAGAATAATACATAAGTATAGACTGAGGAGGGTTCCTAGCCGGTAAGACATCGCGAAGAATTGCTAAATAAACTTAAAGCATAACAAAGAGGCGTGAGTACATGGTTTGTGCATCCTTATAGGGAGGGTAGAGCACTTGCCTACCCCTAAGCTAAGCAAGCTTAACAAGCAAGCTAACCTCCTTCCAGCTTTCTTGCTTGCTAAATTAAGGCCTCCTAGCTTGCTTTATTAACAAGTTTGTATATGGTTTCTCTGGAAAGAATGAAAATGGAGAACCGGACTATGGTGATTCTCCAAATAACCCTCGATTTATCATACCAGCTTCACAAGCACACTTCTCAATTTCGCATCCAATACACCCACTCCGGAACATCATTTTTCAACTGTCGTCGATGGGCCTTGCGGCACATACGCTCTCTAGTGCACCGTTATCAAGACGTTATTGTAATCGCCTGTGGTGGTGGAATAACAGCCGTGCTGCCGTTGTTGTTGTACCTTGTGAATTGCATGCGGGCGGAAAGAGCAATTACGAGGCGAGTGCGTCTTGTCTGGATGGTCCGAAAAGCTGAGAACATGGGGTGGATATCTGAAGAACTTGCCAGCTTGGCACTCGGGGAAGACTCTCTTACCATTAATGTGTACGTGACAGACCGCACCTCACTCGCTGGTTCCACTTATTCGTCCATGGGAGCAACACCCGTGACTGTGCCTCTATCGACTGATAAAATTGATGTCAGCATTGACTCAAATTCACAGAAAGACAGCGGCGATACTTTAGCGAAAGAGATGATAATACGTGGCCCAGGACACTCCTTGCTTCGCCTAGGTGTGCGACCGAATATTACAGAGGTGATTCACGGATTTGTAGGAAATCAAAGAACGGCGGTAATATGATGTGGACCTAACGGATTGAAGGTGGACGTATGTAATGTTGTAGAAGGTGTACAGCGACGGGTGTAGACGGGGGGAGGTCTTAGTAAGGAGATTATGCTGCGTACGGAAAGATTTGATTGGTAGAGTTCGATTAAGAAAGCTCGGTTGTTCGGATTCGATTAGTGGAATTCGATGGTTATTTAGAAGGTATTTTGTTCTAGTAGTTGCAGTTGGATAATATTTCAAAAACTGTTATGTGGGGATAGACTATGATGCTGGAGGAGTGCTCGTTCAATTATTTGATTAATATGCAAATTTAGCATGATCGATAGTCTGTGGATATACGTAGAATCTATTTTAAATTTTAGATCGGTCAATAGTTGCAGTGTCATCTTGTATAGACTTTTGGTGTTGAGCTCGCGTGCCATTGGTTCTGCCTGGCCTTTCCGGTCGGCAAGGTAAGCGTGGCAGGGACAAGGCAAGTTAGACCTGCCTTGGAAGCTCGCGAGGGTGACATCTGGGCATTCTTCTGACGTGCAACAGATAAACTCTCGACGGTGCCAGCTCCGACATCTATCGAAGGCATCCCCAATCAGTCATATTAATCAGCTTCTTTGCTTTCGACAATTTCTGCGCTGTTTGAGGGGAGTCTGCGTCTCCGGTAGCTCCGGCACCTCCGTCATTTATTTATGCCGCATTGCGACATCCCAACAGCGGCCACCTTGACGACTTTATCGCGATGATGGTGATTCCTTAGCATGGCCCTTGTTATTCATTGTGAGCTCTTTGGCGACTTTCCGAAAGCCTGTGAGCAGCTCCACCGAGCACCACCTGGGACCGCGCAACGAAGGGCAACAACCCATGGCGGTTAATCGACAATGGTGCTTCCTTCTGTCTCCTTCGTGGCAGGGCTTATCCTGCTCGCCTACCTTTCCTCCTTCGTTCTCTTCGCCTTCATTCGAGTCGTAACCGGCATATCCATCCAGAGACTGGGTTTCTCTGGTTTGCGCCGCATTGCATATACGCCCAAAGATGGACTCAAGATCGAAATTCGCGGCCTCGGCCTCACCCTACATCGTCCTACCTTCGCACAACCGACGTGGCTTAGTGTAGTCTTGACGGAGTTAAAGGTCACAGTAGATTTAAAGACTTTGGGTGAGAAACCGCGAAAGCGTGCTCCATGGACACACTGGGCAAACGGATCGACTGAAAAGATATCTGGCAACATCTCCTCGTCTGAGACTTCAGCAGGGGAGGAGGATGCATTGGACGATAATGGTGACTTTGAAAGTCAGAGAAGTCGAACTTGGGAAACACTGACACGTGCCAAAGAGAGGATAAAGCGATTACACCGGAAAATCAAATGGATAAGGCTAGTGGACCTGGTTGCGTCAACATCAACTCTTGCTATTGTGGATGTTGGGTCTGTTCAGGTCGGAAGTTTCACAATGGCTGTTGATACTAGACGCAAGACCTTGGACCGAAGTCGATTGTTCCAGCATCGGAGGTCGAATTCATCGAAAAAACAACGGCCTGCTGAGTGGATTTTTACAGTTCGAAGCGTTCTATTTACGCCAGAAGGTAAGGATTCCACGGAAATTCTGGATCATTGTACACTCAACATACATGGCTTGCTCTACAAAGATTTGGATGGTCTACGTGATGCATCCATTGCGCTGAAGCTTGGTCGATTGAGTCTTCCATATGATGATATCAGGACCAGCATGGATCGAGCCAAGCATTGCCGCAGCGTTTACGGAAGGCGAGCAACAAATGCAAGTGAGACTGAAATTTCGTTCACAGATGTTATGGAAGAGTTGGACCAACCTGGGAGCCGCGAAGAAAATATAGTTCGGACGGTTTCTGACTCGAAAGAATTTGCTAGCTCTATCCTGAGGGGTATCCAGGAAATCCAGTTTGCCGTGAGCTTCTTTGGTTTGACTAAGCAAATCCAGTCAGTTCATTCCTCTGGCCCTCCAATATTCCTCAATATGTCCATGAAGGAGGTGGGAATGGATTTGTTACGACTTGACCCTCGGAGTCCTGCGCATTTAATGTACTTCTCTCCAAATGATATCGCGCATCAGGCCCTTATTGCAGCCATATCTATTTCAGTGGGTATTGATGATGGCCATGATCACCCCGAGCGGCTTCTCTATGTACCCATGGCAACAACCACAGTCAATACTACTCTTCCATCGAAGACAATCCAATTTTCGAAAGAGAAAAATGTGGACGAGAGAAATACTAACATTCTGTTTGCAAACCTCGTGGTCACCTCCCCATCCCTCGATCTGGATCCCAAGCACTTACCCTTTGTACTGGCGCTTTTCCAAAATTCCAAAAAGAGATCAAAACCGCCAATGCGACATCACAAGCGTCATTTGCTCTCTCGTCTTCTCCCGAAAGCTAGCATCAAGATATCCATTCATGAGCCTGTAATTCGAGTAACCCTCCCCCCAATGGAGCCTGCAAAGCAGGAGACCGATGAGTTTGATCTACTAATATCGGCTATGTCATCAATCTCGCTGGATGTGGAATCATCGCATTCGGCGGACGGGGATCTCCATTACTCACTTATTTCTACGTTTCGAATCAACTCCCACCAACTTTACTATCAAACAGCATCCAGTGAAAAGCACAACCTCCTTTTGACAGATAGTCTAGAACTGAAACTTCAACTCAGTGCTTCGCCAGAAGTTATTGTGGTTATGAATGGTAACATTCAAACCTTCTCGATCTACATGGTTCGACCAGAGATAAGTGAAGGCCTCCGTCAGATCGTAGCTCAGCTTCAGAGCGATGTTGTTCGAAAGAGACAAGTTTCACCACGCGGCAGACGACCAAACTTCTTGCGAAGGTGGCCTGCGTGGCTCCTCCATGCTCATTTCCAAGGCTCGGACTTCAACATTGAGGTGGCGGGGGTGGACCCGGAAGTATCCAAGCATACTCGAGGCCTTGCTCTACATCTCGATTCCTGGACTGCCGAGTACAAGCAAAACAAGGGTGATGATACTGATTCACGTCCATCAAGGCGAAGAGCAAGCAGAACCATTAACCGTGATGATTATCTCCTTAAACCATCAAGCCCGGCGTCTCCCCGAAGAAAGCTCGGAGATAGCACTGACGGTAGGCGCCTTGCACTACATTGGCAAGGTCTTGAAGGCTTTGTGGTTGAGGCTGCTGATATCTGGGAACAAGAGCCGTTTTTCTCACTTCCACGAATTGAAGTAGCTTTTACAACATCGACTGATAAGTTGGGCCCCGTTTTCCATATCAACTCCTATGCTAAAAGCCTATTCATTCATTACTCTTTATACCGCCATTTTGCACTTGGTGTTGCTGCGGTGGTCCTTCGCAAAACGTTCAATAGCCAACCAGATCGTTCGAATGGAGTTGCAAGCGAGCCGCGAATGGCCCGGCATCTGTCTCCGCCTTCTATGGATGGGGACGATATAGATCCGGCCACAGGCTTGAGAAATGAGATTGTCGCACTGGACTTCAAGGCAGCGTTTGTGCAAATTAAGGCCGACATGCCTTCCGATCCGCCCTTGATGGTGCAAGTCCATGGGTTGGAGGCCGGCCGCCATAGATGGACAAACCCATTCGTGAGGTCACGACTTGTACGACTTTACACCGAGACACCAAAGATCAAGCGCGTATGGAGCCGTGTTGTGAGTGTGAAGACACTTCGAGTAGACTTCAGACAGTCCCGACGGAAATACGGAACAATGATCACGGAGGAGAAATCAATCGATATTGCGACTGACGCCATACGCTTAGCAGTCCCTCATCAGCTGGTCGTGCATAAAGTATTCGACAACTTAACAAACGTTGTAAAGACAGTTCAACAACTGCATCATCGTTTCCAAACAAATAGCAACGAATACATTCTAGATAAGGAGCCAGAGGTGCCGAAACATGTCCCCAGAATATCACTACGAAGCCAAGCGCTGCTTTTCGAGATTGAGGATGGTTCCTTCGAATGGAAACTTGGAGTTATTTATCGTCTTGGACTATTGGAGCAGAAGCAGAGACTTGCTCGAGAAGACGCGTTCAACTTGAAGCTGAAGAAACTTAGAGAGATGGAAGATCGGCGTGGAAACTCCCGCTACCGTGCCAAGTCGGCTCATCAGCCGCGTGGGAGGAGCAAGCTTCGCAAAGAAAAGAGCATTAAAGACCGTAGTAAGAGCGAGGTCCACAGCGATCGTGACTCTCCCGGGCGCTCATGCAGGCCGGATCGGCAGATGCGCTACGATAAGGAAGGGTATTCAGACTTGAGCGAGATTTCTCGAACCACAGCTGGAAAAGCACGAGATAAACTAGATCGGCTAAACGCCCAGACATGGAAGAAAAGAATTGACCATGGTCTTACTTGCCAAAACCGTGCCATGCAAGATATACGATCCATCTTTTGGGGCCTTGATGAACTTCCGGATGAAGTCGAACAGAAGGAGACGATTCTTGCAATCCCCCAACGCCCAGCTCTCATGGCAGTACTCATTAGTGATTTGGACATTCTTCTAGACAAGCCATCTTTTCCTGTCCACGATTACCCCAAGTTTCTTAATCGGATCGGTAAAGGCATGCCATTCGACATGCAGTATTCATTGCTCATACCAACGCATGTGCAAATCAATATGGGTGAAGCAAGAGTTACATTGCGTGACTATCCCTTGCCTTTGCTTCATGTCCCAGCAATACGGCATGGGCAATCACCAAGGTTACCAAGCTTATCCTTGCGGACAGACTTTGTCATTGCAGAGGAATTCAGAGATATAGAGTCTTCCCGAACTTCCCGAATCGTTGTAGTTCCGCCGGAGACAATAGAGTCGGGTGAAGAGTCTGGTGGTTTTGCTATCGATGTTCGAAGGACCGTATCTCCTGTCAAGACTTATTCCGATGTAGACATCGAGATCAACAGCGGGTATCCCACACGCATTACTTGGGGCACATCATACCAACCAGCAATCCAAGATATGATGCAAGTCATAGAAGGGTTCACAAAACCAGCCATTGACCCATCTGAGAGAGTGGGTTTTTGGGACAAGATTAGGCTAACTTTCCATTCTCGGGTCAAAGTTGCATGGAAGGGTGACGGAGATGTCCATCTTATACTCAAAGGTCCGTGATCGTTTCAAATATCCATTACACATTACTGACTGAGTAGACTAGGTTCCCGAGATCCGTACATGGTCACAGGACAAGGTGCTGGCTTTGTAATGTGTTGGCACAACGACGTCCGCTGGACCATATCCCACGATAACGATCCCAAGAAATTCATGGTTGTCAATAGCGGTGGTTACATTCTGGCGATTCCTGACCTTGGTCACTACGCAAGACAAGAATCTGAGCTCGATCGCTCTAATAACTCGGAAGCATCTTCGAGTATCTCAAGCTACAATCAGACCGCTGTTTTCAAAAAGACGATCATGAAACTGAACGGCAATGTTCAATGGCTGTCTGGCCTAGTTTTCGAAAGGAATCTAGATGATGGAGGGCGATCATTCGACTTTATACCTCACTACGAGGTAGTGTGGAAGAACCCTAAATATGCGAAGTCTGTAGACGGAAAGGTAAGGCCTATATTACTATTCCATGGAAATAAGTGACTGACGTTTTACTAGCCATACGACGCCTTCCGAGGATTTCGAAGTCACCACATCCATATGTCCGTTGCCGTCGCTGCCCCCTTTGACCGAAACTGGGACGTATCAAATCTTGAACCTTCCACGAATTACAATAGCGTCCATCTTACCCCCCGGTTCTTCACCCATTTCTACAGCTGGTGGTCTATGTTCTCCGGCGTCATGTCTCTCCCAATCCGTCAAGGCAAGCTTTGGCCCGGTGTGGAAAAGTCAAGTAAGAAATTCGGCCGCCACCTTGCAACCATCAAGTACAACCTCCTATTGTCTCCGCTATACATGAGCCACATATACAAACATAAAGATGCCGAGGACTACGGCGGAGGTGTAGTCTCTGCTACTGGCCTCAAAGTTCGCCTGGATAGCTTCATGTTGGATGTTCATCAGCGTCGCGAGGAGTTCCGCACCCAAGTTCAAGTCCCAAAAAATCAAGAAAATAACAGGCAGAATCAAACCACTGGCATGCGAATTAATCAGGCTCAGGTTGACTTCATTTCAGCTGATGTCCGAGCCGTATCCGCAAGCATTAGTGGAACAAACCCAGGGGATCTGGAAACTGCGACTGATGAAATGCTTGCTTCTTATCAAGAAGACCACATTGGCGCGGATCTTTCTAAATTCACCATACCTGATCAGAACTTCGAGTGGGTTGACATCGATGACTTTGTTGAACTTGGATGGATACTACCCGCCGATCGTAATCCCGAGACCACTATTTTGCCTCTAGCATTTGCACCTCGCTTTACATATTTCCGTCAAACGGACAACCCTGACTATGTTTCCGGAGATTCTCATAGATCCAGTCCCTTTGGAAACGAAGACACCCACTATTGTGTTATGTCGGCGAGAAATGATCCCCGCAGGGTACAATGTAGGCTTATTCAGGAACGGCTTAAAAGAGTGAATGAGCAGGTGCTGCAAAATCAGCGGGCTATTGGGGAACAAGAATTGAAGGTCATTCGTGATAGTGAAAATCAAGATCATATGAGGAAACGCATTGAGCTACTACGCAACCATAGCATCACGCTCCAAAGAAAGCAGGAATTGCTCCGGTCAATGTACAACAGTCTCGTAAGCCGTCTCGAGCAGAATGACCCCCGGGTCGTCCCTGGAATTGAGAATGAAGAGGATGAGTATTTTGAGGCTCGAGAAGAGTATGACGTGTCGGATCCTGAAGTGAAAGGTGTGGATTCAACGCCCCTGGCTGATTATATCAGCGACTTCAACAACCGTTTCATTGTTCACAATGTGCATCTCAAGTGGAGCAACTCGCTTCGAAATATCATTCTGCGATATATCCACCAGGTCAGCCAGCGGCGGGGTTTCGTCTACTACATGTCCCGAAGAGCAGTTAAGTTCATCCTAGATATTGTGGAGGAGCAGTCCAAGTCAAAACAGTCACCAATGCCCCATACTAACAGCGGCACTTCTTCGGCGACGAGTCCCCTTTCACCACAAGAGGACGATGAGCTGAGCATCAATGATCGGGTTCAACAACTACTAGAGGATGGAAAGAAGTTTGTCAGCGCGAATGATCCAGTTCATTCTGAAAGCACAAAACCGTCAGCCGACAATATGGGCGATTATATCGCCCTTGAGTATACTCCACAAAACACCTATCACGTTCGTCTGATTGCACCTCAGATCCAGCTCCAGAGTGAAAAGAACACCAAATCCGCCGTTCTAGTTACTGCTAAAGGGATGCAGTTGAAAGTCATCCAGATCATGGACAAAGATAGGGTGACAGACGACGTTAGCGGCCTAGTGCAACGCAGATTCTCAGCCGCTATGGACAGTCTCCAGATTTTTGTCACCAATTCAAGGACCTTCACCACTGAAGACCTTCATATGTATTCCGGAAGTACATACGGTACACCAAAGGGATCGTCTTGGCCACCTTGGGTGCCATTCGAGGTCATGTTCGAGTTCAATACTAATCCTTTCGGGTTCCAGAGAGTTATACAGAGGACTTCAGCTAGTATGCGATACGATAAGTATAACACTCTTCGGCTCAAATACAATGACGATGTCACTGGCGCAAATTCCAGTCATAGTAGAAGTCCGGAAAATCTTGAGAACCGCATTGACCATCTCTGGATCGACTTCCCACATGTCAGAGCTCTGTGCAATTCCACGCAATATTATGCAATGTACATCATTGTGCTCGATTTACTGCTGTACAGCGAGCCATTAGAGAAGACAAGAAGCGAGAGGCTGGAAAAAATCATGCTTGCTTCTGACTTCAGTGACCTTACTGGAGCACCGGAGATGGTCATCAGCCTCCAAGAGAGAATTCGGCAACTAGAAGAGATCAAGCTCCACTTTCAAGTCAACGAGAAGTATCTCGATCGCCAGGGATGGAGAGATCGCATAACAATGGAACAGGATCTGACTGTCTGCGAAGATGAACTTTTCTTCATCATGAAAGCCATTACAACGTCACAACGAAAAATGGACGACCGAGCTCAAACCAAGCAGTCTAATGGCCTACTTCGATGGTATATCTCGGCATCTGAAATTGTGTGGCACCTTATGCGTGAGAGTTCAGAGTCGCTCGCAGAGTTTCAACTAAAGAATGCGCTGTATGACCGGACTGACAATAATGATGGATCGAACCTGAATTCTATGGAGATTGAGCGTATCCATGGGCTTAACCTGCTTCCTAATGCTCTATATCCCGAGATGATCGCACCTTACATCGACAACAACAGGCCATTTGCTGAAGGTCGCGACACTAAAATGCTAAGAGTGCATTGGTTCATGCTGGAAGCTATCGCTGGCATCCCGGTTATGGATCATTTTGAAGTCAATCTTTTCCCGTTAAAGGTACAGCTGGAGCATGAAATTGGCATGAAACTATTCGAATATATCTTCCCAAACGCAAATTCGAACGGAGAGAATGGTGGCTTTTCGCCGTTCTTGGTCAAGCATATTCTACCCACTCAGGAGGAAGAAGGCGAGACAGAGGCCGGGCAACACGCTTTTGATAGTATTTCAGCCGACGTCCAGAGCCTTGACCTGGAATTGTTCAAAAATTCCGAAGCTAGTGCTAGCTCACTAGAATTGAGGCTGCAACCGACACTAACGCTTCCCGAGAAACGACAACCGAAGTCATCGCTTGGTCGGCCTAAATCGTCAGGGCACGGTGTTCGCTCGAACGTGCATCATCTTCGACTCTTCAGAGAAACTAACAAGTCCGGAATTGACCTTCGTAAAACACTTCACAGCAATCGCGATGCTTCCTCCGATACCTTAACTTTGAGCTCCCGCCCCAGCAGCTACCGTTCCGGCTCCAATCTATCGGTTGCTAATAGCTCAGATGGCGACAGATCCTCTAAGCGCTTCACACTACATCGTGCTGCTAGCAATAACAAATCCAATAGCAAGGATGGCCGCTCTGATGATCTGACGCAAATGATGACTAGAGCCTCAAACTATATGACGCTGGCATATGTCAAAATACCAAGCATGGTTCTCTGTCTGTCTTATAAGGGTAAGGGTCAACATAACATGGAAGACGTCCACGATCTTGTATTTCGTATGCCGATCCTGGAATATCGGAACAAGACATGGTCGAATCTGGACCTTGCTCTGCAGCTAAAGAAGGATGTCATCAGAGCACTCATCTCGCATGCTGGTGCAATCGTCGGAAACAAGTTCTCCCATCACCGCCCGACGAAGCAACAGCAGTCTCGCCTACGCCAAATTGCCAACTCATCTACGCTGCTGAATACGTCTCCCAACCTCTCAGGAACGAGTGAGAGTAACAGCGTACGTGACCGCAGTCCTAGTGACGACGAGGGCAGTGAAGCAAGCGGTGAGCCGAGGAGGAGCTTCACAAGCGGAAGAGGAAGCACACTGAGTGTGACAGATAGCTACGAGAGTAGTTTGAAATCCGGAACTGGGGCGAAATGGACGCAGGGGGCTGGAAAGGTTGGACTTGAGGCAGAGGGACAAAAATTTGCTGACGAATTGAGTAGAGTTGATCAGACGGAGGTGAGTGCTATCAAACTGAGACCCTTCGGAAACTCCTGTGATCTTCTAAAGAGTATTCATTACTAACAATTACATCACAGCCCGATCGTGAAACCATCCGCTCGAGTCTAAGTAGACACCTCACGAACATTAGTCACAAGTCACGTCCAAAAGACGGCTTGGCAACCGCAGCCGAGGATTCGGAGGACACGTAAGCTCTTTATAGCACTGCTCTCAAATGAAGTAAATTGGTTACTGACAGCATTTTCAGAACTCGCCGGAAGAGCAAGCTACTCTTAGGCAAGAAATTTCTTCACTCTCTCCCCCGCTCTCAATAGCATCGGCCACCGACCCTAGCTCGACCTTCCATGTCCTTCCTTTGAGCACTTCCTTAATTGATGGCAATAACTTTAAGTGCCCACAGAGGAAGCGCTCCGCAAACAGAAAAAGTTCGCTCAATTAGCATGCCTCATCTTTTTCCCGCAGCTACGGCCATTCATCTACCACGGCCTCTCACCATCGTGGACCAGCTTTTCCTCCATGTTACGATTAGCATCTCTTGGCGTTTGGGCCCGTTTGTGAAGCCCTCGCGCTTCCCATCGCTTATCTTTTTGTTTTCCTTATACACAATGTCTGCATCGCGTGGTTGAACGCCTTGGTGGTTTGGTTGGGAGGCGAATATTGTTCTTTGCGTAATTTATTTTGGGCTCCTGGGCCTAGGAAACGGAAAGACTTATGGTGCTAAAGGGTGTTGTTCTGCTAGGTGATGGATAGATGGATGGGTGGATGAGCAAGACCCGATCCGATTGAATCAAAGATGTAGTAATTGTATAGGTTTTCTATGTTCAATTGCCCGCTCGCAGTTTCTTTTTGAGAGTGCATTATATCACCTTATTGGCTCCGCAAGGGGACCTAACCTAACTATCAGTGCACCATCAATTACCTGGTTTAGGTACAGGCTAAGACTGGCTGGAGCAGGCTGGGTGAAATCAGTACGTTCGGAATCGGCCACTTCCTCTGCTTGGGAAAATTAACTGGGAGATCGCGGGTGTAGTGGAAAAATAGATTCTCAAACATGTTTAGAGAAAAATGTATTTCTCTTTCGGGACTGTTTCAAAGCAAGGCCTTCCACATACTGGATCTGTTTGATAAGCGTATCATAATCGTCATTACCTATACTACTTTGTAGCTCGTGTTGCCCTTAGGGATGTGCTTGGAAGCAATCAGCTTAATGTTGGCAAATCTCTCGTCAAGCGCTCTGCTATGACAACCATATCCAAGCAGATGACGGTCTAGTGTTTCGTTATTCCGTATGTCATATTACTCAAGCAGCCAAAAATCCTGAAGAATGCCAGTCAAAAATACGTCCTGACTTAACAGAAGTCACTTACTCTCTTCATCCAGCAATGTCTTCTCATTCCAACTCTGATCGACCCAGTCAAACGTCACAATTCGCGGAAGACACGTTCTCCTATCAAATATTAGGGGGGGAATCACAAAAGGTAGTACTGCAATTAACTAACATAGAAATCGTTTCTCGAATGCTCTGCAATCTTGAGCGGTCCTTTCCAATAACTACATGAGTGATACTCGTATTATTTAGGTCATCAGTCACCTTTCCACTACCAAACCGGATAGTGCTGCTCGCAAAGTCTAGCGCTGGCTCTAGTGAGCACTGTTGCAGCATCTGATCGGATCCATCTAGAGGCGCCTTATCAAGGTAGATAGTTAGGCTATGGAACATGAAACCAGGAAGTAAACCAAGGTCAAGTCCGTGATCATCAGCTTGACCGAGGAACCTATCGGGCTCAAAACGGGCCTCGAACTTGGCAGGAAGATGTTGAAAAATCTAATAGGATTCGTTAGCAACAACGCTGGTTGAAGGATGGGTATAGCCTGACGTGCCTCCTCTAACTCGTCAACAGAAACATCTCGTGCGTAACTGTCGCCGTACTGATCAACGTTCCCTTCAATTTGAAATTGATCATCTGGCTTCAAGAAAAACATGTGACGGCTATATTAGAGGTAATCATCAGTTCGCGTTGGTATACAAAGACCTTAGGGAATTCACTTAGGTTCGTAGGGTAAGAGTAAATTGGGTCGACCAACATCGGCTTCTGCTTGTCTGATGCAGTCGAATAGCCAGATGGGGCGTACGATATTGTGACTGCCATGTTTCTGAAGTGACGTGACCTTGAGCAGTGCTAGGAGTAGTCAGTGGTCGTCATTATGCGTAAACGCGCTTTATGAGGGGTAGGAATTACGTCGATCAGCGATGATGATGAGATTATCTGCAGTGCTCTCTCTCTGGACAATTTGAGCCCCATTGGCCTTCGCCATCTGCTCTAGTTCTGCTTTGGACTTCTTCACTGGCCTCAGCGATTCCGTCAAAATAACTGCGAAGAGATCGTTGTCAGCTGTGAATGTTTATGTTAATGGGCGGGGGTCGGTCCACTTACAGAAATTCAATCCTTCGAATATTTTAGTCTCTGGGCCTCCATATGCTGTCTTTAAGACTTCGCTGCTAGCCACAACCAGAGGCTTCTTCCTGATCCTGGCTTTTTTCCTCCTCGATTCGTCAATTTTGAATTCTGTCTTTTTTTGTTTCTTTTCCAACTCCGCATTATTCCTCAGTTCAATAAACTCGCTGATTGATAGAGCCGACTTCCAATCTTTGTCAAGTCGCAACTTCTTAAATCGAGGGAAACGCAAAGTTTCATTCATTCGAAATTGATCAGAGGAACTAACAGACGCCCCTTTCACAGAGACAACAACAGATTCATCAGCTCGTATCCACATATCGGGACGCTCGTATTGCCTGTTTTCAGCATGGCCACCGAGCTCGATGAATTCAGTTGGGGGCCTCTTGGGATCCCATTTGTGCCACTTGCCTTCCGTATGATGCCATATTTCTTTATAGTCGCTTTGGGATAATCCACCACCAACTCTCAAGAAAGAGTAACACTTCGTCGGAAGCGCACCTCTATCAATCTGATTTTGATCGACTCGCAGGCCACACAAAAAGCTAGACAAGGTGCCACCTCGATGACCAGATCCATAGTAGCCGCCAATGACAATACAGTCGAGCGCTTCGCCATATTCTGTCATGTACTCTGGTTTCACCTTAATCCAGTCGTCGTTCCTTTCATTCAAGCGGTACATGGAGCGTGGGCTCTTTATCACCAGGCCTTCGGAGGCTTCGGCGACCACTTGCCGGAGAAGTGGTTCAATTTCAGCCGCAGTATGTGCTTCGGTATAAGTATGAATTTCTAACCTTCGGGGGATAGATATTATACTTCGTTCCAAAGCGTTGTGCCGATCTCGTAAAGTAAAATCTGTGAGGGGTTGATCATTTAAATAAAGACAGTCGAAAACGCGGTACACCGGGCGCTGCCCAGAGCCGTTAGAGAATAGGTTTTTCTGCTCAGACAGTGCAGCTGTTTTTAACGTCCCAAACCCAACGATGCGGTCCACATCCATATCCCAAGTGATCATCTCTCCGTCGAGAATAATATTCCGGACTCCAGGGTCAAAGGCATTTTTGATATGCCTCGTAAGAGCACTTTCTTCGCTCTCAAAAGCGTCACCGTACAGATAAGTGTAATCTTTGGCTTTTCTTGACCAGAACTTGAAGCGCCTGCCTCCGGGTAAGCTTTTATCCTCGACCATGTGTAATTGCATTCTCTCGCCATCAAGCTTCTCTTCTACCCAAAATACATCATCATCCTCAGTGGGTTTCATTCTCGAAACCATTTTCTGAAAGCTATCCATCTGGAAAGCTGCTAATTGGGGTTGGAAGCACTGCATTAATGAAATCCCGGTGTTTTCGCCGTCCAAACGGGTTCTCGGATCGTATAACTCCCAGCATACTCGACGCAGGTTTGATGAAATATTGAATAACGTCTCGGCGTCCGGATGCCAGATGTCCAAAAATGTCTTCTCGGTTGCGCCGACTTTCATTTGACGTAGAATAATTCGGATTAACCACGTTATTTCTTCCGCGTTCATGCGTTGGTAAAACTTCCGAAATATTGTAAGTTGGTCTTCTTCTTTGGACATGAAGGACAGCTTATCGAGCTCTTCATTGACTTCGGCAATGCTCATATTCCCAACAGTGGTGCGCATTGGTCGTTTCGAGATGATGTCAAAGCAGCGGCCGGGGAAATCTCCGGCCATGGCAACGGTTGCTTTCTGGCCTGGTAGTTTCCAGTTGAGTAGGTTAAATCCATCTTCGGAGTTTTTGTCTATTTTCAAGACACGGACCAGTAATTTGCTGATAGCTTTCTCTTTGAGGCCGTACATTGCTCGGTCGCGATCTTTATCTGGGATGATAAGGCGCAATGCAGGGTAGAAATCGTTACCCACTTCTTTTCGCCATCTTGCAATAAATTTTTCAATGATATTGCGGCGTGCTTCATGCGGGGAGAGGTTTGCTAGCCCATGAGGCCCTTGCTTTCGTCTAGCTATAGCTAGCCCTCCCGGCTTCTTGCGATTCTCATCCAAGGGATTGAAGAGAGTAAGGAACAAATCATGAAAGGGGAGTGTTTTGTGAATGTTCTTAGGCCGATTAGGATACCTATGAAGTTAACATATATTAGAAATGACCGGAGGTTATTCAACAACCTACTTTGCGTCTAGTTCTTCTTCTGACTCTAGGCCATGGCCATACTGGCGGTGCTGTTCGTCCACGGCGTCGGCATCGGGCATATCACTATCATCTGCCATGGCTACAATGCTTGTGTCGAGAAATATCAAAGCATTAATGAGTTTTATTTGCGGGCGGAGGTGATGAGGCAGCAGTAGTACCGTGTTACGGGGAGACGCGCAGTCAGCTGACCATTTAAGTCGAATGTGGACTAGTAAAGTCGCAGCTAAGGAACAACGGCAGACAACTTCAGCTTTATACTATTCTTTGAGAAGACGCGGTTTTCTATTTCTTTACTCTCGTTATATCTATAACCCATCCTTCTATCTATCTTCTATCTATCCCCCCACATGCTAGGTCCTGAAAGCTCAAAGCGCTCTTCCATTGCATCCGGCTCAGCCCAATGGTTCGATGAACGGAGTAAACAATACTCGGAATCCCTCCCAAACCGGCCAGATACCGGGCGAAACACAGTACAATGTTCGAGATGCTGCCCTCAGAGGAGCATCTTCCGCCTTTTCGAAGCCGCCGGTTAAACCGAAGCCACTGGTGAACAACTCTACTGGTGGTAGCAATGGGGCTTTAGCGGCCGCAACAACAGCGGGCACAGCACATCAACGAGGCCCTAGCCTGTCTAGCCCACAGAACAGTTTGCCTCCGGTACAAAGGCAGTGGACAGGAGGCAGCTATCGCCCAAGCCCCTCTTCTGTACAGCTATCCACCAAATCAAACAGTTCGAGCACTTTTGACGGATTTTCAACCCGTTCCTCCTCGCCCTCCAATATAGCCGCAAAATTAGCTGCAGCAAGGCATAGCCCCATCAGACCAAAGCCGAACGCACTCTCTTCCCCGTTATCACAACGTAAGGACATGGAAGTTCGAGAGATTTTACCGCCTGCTGGGAGCGTGGGAAATGCCAAGACGAGGCTCAATCTCTTGGGAGGAAGTTTGGTTGGGTTAAAGAAGAGCCACACGATAGGGCCGATAGTAATGGACAATAATCGGGAAGCTTCTGGAGATGTTAGGGCTACGGATGACACTCCCATTTTACCTACCAACTCTCTCGTCAAGATCTTCGAAGAGGTGCGTCCTACCACCCCAGTGAAAGAAGAACCCCAGCAGGTTTTCGTTTCTCGCGGGGATCCAGTCGCAGTGAAATCCCCCAAACCCCAGAGGAAGTTTCCCTTGCCCCTTCCAGAGGTGTCAGATGCGCCAGTGAGGGATATCAGTCCAGGTGAGAAGTGGGACACCGCGAGAACGAAACCAAAACCAACCGGATTGACGGCCTTAAAGACAACTGGAGAACCACCGATACCCCCTGTCAAAAGGAGGCCCGGGATAATATCCCAAGACTCGACAGCAATGCATCGCTCTTCCAAGTCACTCTCCGGATCTCTCGATAGCCTTGATAATGACTCATCTCCCTCGTCTTACAAGTCTGCCCCCGAAACAAAAGCTGAACTTAAAGCAAAACCAGACCTGCCGCCTCGTCGTCGGTCTGGGAAGAATAGACTTGATAGCGTAATGTCCTCAACCTACATTGAACCACAGTCCAAGCCATTATCCCGAACTACCACTGCAAAGCCTAACCCTCAAGCTAAGACAGCTCAGCTAGCCCGCTTGACTACGCCACCTGAAACGTTTTCCGCCCCGCGTCCAGCTCCTTCATCGAATTCCTACCAACCCACCTCAACGTACCAACGCCAATCCCTCCGCCAGATTACACCTCACATGACTGGCGACTCCCTCGCAAATGCAATGGTCGGTGCCGCGCTCGCCTCTTCCCGAAACGTATCACCCTCACCAGCCCGTTCGTCAGCCCCTCCTCTTCCAACCCGCCATCAAGCGAAGAAACACCATCACCCCTTCCACTCCCGCTCCCCATCCCCGACCAAAACCAAGCCAGAACCAGGCAAGCTCCGCACCACAATGCGAAAAGAGCCTTCCTCCTCCGACACCGAAGACGAGAACGAGCGATATAAGCGAAAGGGCAAACGAGTTTTGGGCGTAGGCCGCAAACACCCTAACAAACACCGCGAAGGCGCGCGCAAGCGCTGGCGCGACACCATCACCGAGCGGGAGCGGAAACGCTATGAGGGTGTATGGGCGGCAAATAAAAGTCTCTATATCTCCCCTGGCGCACAAACGAAGCCGAAGTCACACTCGCCGAATCGTATGGATGAACCGTCGGAAGCTGCGTGGGATGTGCTGAGTTTGGTGGTTAGGGATATTTGGATGAGGAGTAGGCTGCCAGAACATGTGTTAGAGGAGGTGTGGGCGCTTGTGGATGGGCGCGAGATTGGCAGGCTGCGACGAGAGGAGTTTGTAGTTGGTATGTGGCTGATTGATCAGAGGTTGAAAGGTCGGAAGTTACCTGTCAAAGTAAGCGAGAGCGTATGGGGCAGTGTTAGGGGCGTTGGAGTTAGAGTGAAGGTTGGTAAGGGGTAACGGAATAGAATGACAATATGACGTAGGACAGAGCTGGCCCATGTTTGGGAGTTGTAATAAAGAGACAAGGTTGATCGTGTGAAAGAGTGGGAGGCGTTTAGATGAGCTTACTGCATTGTTATACCCACTTTTTGCTGTAATGCGCAGTTTGTGGATACTGAGGTAAAAATATGAACTTTAGTCTGAACTCTTTTCTCGTAAAGTCGTGGAGAAGCGTTGCCATCGTTCTCTATCTGGTTCCACAACAAAAATTCTGCTTTTCTATTTGCTAATGAAACCATTGTGAATCTCAGATTACAGCGATTGAAAACTTATGAAATAGATATAAAAGTCCCGAGGGAGTTCACCCTGGATCAAAATGTTCGGTCCTCTATCAAACGCCAAAACTGACCCCCAAACCGTCACCATGCAATCTAGTATCAGCATATTCTTATTAATCCTCGATGAAGCTTTTCCGTATGCTGTACGAGTCCATCGCTTATCCGATATCTCTACGAGTTACGGGAGTTTTTCATTGGAATCCCCAGAATTCCTAGCAGCAGCTTTTTTAAGTGCCTTCGCTATCCATAAATGCTTGTACCTAGACGCTAAATCTAAAGCAGTCATCCCTTTACTATCTTTAGCAGAAATATCTGCTCCGTGGTTGAGTAGCAATCGTGTTATTGCCGTCCTCTCCCCTCGCGTGTGATGCGGAATCGAATGAGTTACATGATGCAGTGCGGTTAGTCCATATCGATCCTTGGCCGTGACGTCCGCTTTGTGGTTGAGCAAAACTCGCGTTATGGCCAAGTGTCCTCTTTTGCATGCTTCATGCAGTGCCGTCAATCCATATCTATCTTTTGCTGCGATATCCACCTTGTGACTGAGCAAGATGCGCGTTACTGCAAACTGGGCATTTTTGCATGCGCAATGAAGGACGGTTTGCCCAACCATATTTCGCGCGCTAATATCGGCCCCGGAATCGAGAAGCATCTGGACTACCGCCGCATTACGGCTGAAGCACGCAAGGTGCAGTGGGGTGTAGAGATATTTTTGTACGGCATTTGCATCAGCATCGTGGCAAAGCAGTATCTGCACAAGCGCCTCGTTTCCCTCAGAGCACGCGATATGGAGCGGAGTCACGCCGTCATTTGCCTTAACATTGACGTTGGCCTTGTGTTTAAGCAGCATCCGTACCGTTGCTTCTTTCCCTGAGGAAACAGCGAAATGAAGGGCAGAATACCCGTAGTCCATCTTTGCGTTGACATCAGCCCCCGAATCGATGAGTAACTCCGCTACTACTTCCTGCCCACTTGAAGACGCCCAGTGCAGAGCGGTATCACTGCACGGTCCCCTCGCACCAACTATAGCCGTTTTTATAACCAAAGCCTTTACAACTTCACTAAATCCGCAGTAGGATGCCAAAAATAGTCGAGCATGGTCGAAGTCAGGCTCCAGAAAAATGTATCGCCTGATTTTAGTCTTTATCCGAGGCCAGCAGAACAGTTGACTCCAGAACCGAAATGCAGAATCGTCAAGGAAAAGCTTGATAAGAAGGGATTCCAATTTTCGTTGAAATTGAAATCGTAGTTCTTGAGCGTGGTCTACTAGCCAGGCTCCAATATATCCATGGAGTGGGAATTTTTCCACGGGGGACACCTCCTGCTGATGAGCCGCTGCTGCCAGGTATCTTCTAGGGATAGCATGTGACTTAGAAGTGGTTGTCGCTGGCTTAGTCTCACTAACACTAACAATCTCGTTAATGTCAACAGCGTTGAAGACATAGAGCAAACTGCATTCAAGAATGAGTGCATTGCCAATGAGCTCTGTTAAGCTAAAATTTGAGACCCTCTTACTGCAGAGGATTCGACCGGAGAGTAGATACTCTTTCACTGAAAAATGGGCAAGCCGTAAATAGCACACTTTTCCGAATTCGGATTCCACAGTAGGAGCGGATACTAAGCTGCCAAGTATATCCCGTATATCTGTCTCAGGATCACAGAGACGATACTCAGGATGGAATGGTGGGCACAGTTGCGGGTCGATGACAGCAGCCTCCGCGACCTGTTCAGGAGTTAAAGGTTCCTTTGAAAAACATATCCATGTTAATGCTCGGAACACAATCTGCTGTAAATCCTTCTCAATATCCTCAAGGATACGAGTGTAAGTATCATCAAGTGTTTTTGGAAGGTTCCTTAGAGCTTTGCGTAGAGATAGCCGGTTTTTGCATTTGCGAAGTTCAGCAAGCTGACAATAAACCCATCGAAACCTTGAAAATTGTGAGTTTACAAGTAATCCATAAAGCTTAAACAATTAGGTTTACTTGCATTCCATTTGCTTTCTTGGCAAGAGTACCTTCAATCTCCGCTTTCATTTGCGGGGACCATTTTTTCAGCTTTGGATCAGCGGCAAGTTGAGAAACAACATAGAGGCTGATATCCGAATCTACATGACAGCCCTGGATAGATATTGCCTTAGTCGTAAGAGGAGAAACGACATCCCTTATATCTTGTTCCGGTCGGCTGGTAAGAAGAAGGTGGATCTTGGAGCTTTCCCAGGACTTCATTTCTTCGATAAGCTTAAGAAGATCTTGTTGTCCGTCTTTTAGGCACTCATCTAGAGCATCTATGACAAAGAATATATCACTCAAGTTTCCTTTTCTTGAAGTTGCAAAAGTCTCAAGAAGATTTGTGAGATCGAAGATGGATGCTTTGTGGTTACCGCCATACTTGTTGTATAACTCTTTCAAACTGTCAGGCAAGACCTCTTCTTGAACAAACAATTGTTTAATCAAAGACGAAACACATTCGGCGACAGTCTGTTTGGAAATAAAATCAAAATAGAAGTAAGCTACCGCAAGACTAGGTTCGGGATCGCAGTATGATCTCAGGTGTTCAATAATTGTTGAACTAATCAAGTTCAGTGCATTTGGATCACTCTATTGACAACGCAATGCGTACCTGAGTATAGTCTTTCCGCAACCAGTTAGATTGGCAATCGTTACCTGGGATCGGAAATAAGTTTGAGACCACATTGGAAGGAATCTTACGTATTCCGTAGAGCCATAGAAGAGAGTTTCGGGATTTCTTCCACATGGCAAAATCTGTTCCCGCAAATAGCCAATTTCCTGTACTTGGCTGGTGCTTTTTACGAGCTGCAAGGTGATTAGAAGACGGATCGCCCGTTGATAGCCAATGCATAATCTGGTTTCTATATTCATAATCGGCCCTAGTGCTGACATCGTTTCGGGCAGCCACAAGCTGTTCCAGAGTCTGTGTAATTTTCAGATCCGTCAACACAGCTAAGGCTCTATTACGTTCATTAGCATGAATTCAGTATATGAGAATCCAGACAAAACGGGAGTGAGTGTGAAGAGGAGTAAATTAACTCTGTAGCTTTCCCAGAGTCATTCATAAACCTTGCCCACTAATTGCTTGTGGAACATGGGGGTGTTTTATCACCATTTGAAATGATATGCATGCAGAGGAAAATGTGAGGGGATATCGGCGGTAGTACCTACGCTTGGTCGGTTGAGATTGCCAACTGAAATGTAGCTTTATGTCGTTGGATTATTTGAATAGCCTCATCGACCTCTGTTTTCGTGAGCGGCCATTGTAGCGCTTTAGCCTAGACGGATGGGCGTTCGATTGCTCTGCTTTCTCCAATTGCTGGAGTAAGCGCTCAAGATCGTTCTTGCACTGCTGTAGCGCTCGCTCAAAGCAAAGAGTGGGTTTCAGAGCACCTCCTGATGGAGAAATGGCATCTATATCGAACTTGGAATTGTGATTGAGCAGGGCTAGAGTGGGTAATCTAGCCGCTCCTTGTGATTCGACTAGGTCGGATAAGTCAGTCAAAACATCTTGAAGAACTATCGTTTCGTCTCGCAGACGTTGAATGTCCTTCCGGAAGTCTTTTACAGCAAAGTAATATGCCCGGCAGAGATCGAAATTTTTTCCAGATATCTGTACAACAGCAACGATACTTGCTGCAGCGCTGAGACCGTCCATGCTAACGTAGCTTCTGAGACTAGTCTCCAGTGTTATAGGCCAAAAACTCCCTAGAATTACTATTCACTTAGTTCAACTATATAAATGTGATAACAATTGAAGAAAAATAATCTGAGATGTGACTTATTTTTTTTTAAATTAAAAGGTTTAACCGGGGGTAATTAAGCGGTGTAGTGATAACAAGTCATCAAATAAGCGAAGTCCTTGAAAAGTAGCCCAACTTTAGAGCTTGCTACAGCCGCGGATACTAAGTCCATAAAATTTAGGAGTACTTAAATTATTTTAGGGACTTCGAATATACCTTTTGTCTAGATAAGTTGTATTACTATCTACAAAGGTTGCTGCGCTAGACGCCCCCGAGCAAGTTGACTTTTTGTTGTGCCACTTTTTTTTGGCCCCCAACTGAGACAGGCAGCGAGTCAGCCATTAAATCCACTAACTTTCACTTACTATAACTCTACCACTATTAAAGATATTTAAATAAAAATTTAAATATAAGCTTATCAGTGTATAATGTTCACTTGGTGGAAATAATTGCAGCTAGTAGTTGCTCGGATTTTAGTGATAGGGTCTATAGGGAGTCACGTGTCTCACAGCGCACGGCTTGAAGTCTCTACATGAAGAACTTTAAGCAGCAACAACATCATCTAATTGAATTCGAATATGCTAGTTCTCGTTAATTGAAGCTGCTGTTAATTCATTTATTCTAATCTTATTCAACCGTTAAATCTCCTCCCTCAAAGCCTTGAATTTAGGCCGTTGCCGTCGCTCCTCTCTGCTATTTGATATTTATCCCGTCTACTCCTTATAACAAATTCTTTTGAAGACGCTCCTGCACACAGTACACGCTCTCATTTGCGTGTTCTTAATAGTGAAGGCTCGCAGACACGTCGCCCCTCTATTACTATAGCCCCTACGCCCTCCGCCGCAGCCGTGGCTGCAGCTAAAAAGCGCCTATAGAATATTTATAAATAAGAGCTAAAAGACTGTAAGCAGGAGCGCGCTTATAAGGCGGCTTTAAACTAGGCTACCCTTAAAGCACTTACTATTTCTATAGCTTAGGCAAAGTTAGCCACGGAAGAAATATACTAGGCTTAGCTTACCGCCATTAAGAAGAACCCTACTATAATTAACACGGTAGAGACTAACTCCGGTAAGTTTTCTCTCCCTCCTACTATAAAGAACCTAGACTTGCTTCTTCCTAGGATTTTAGTTTCTAAAGTTGCCGCAATCTAAAAGGGCATATTTATTCTAGAGAACCTCGCAAAGCTGCGTAATAACCCGTCTAGAATTAACTCTAATTAGATAGAGTTAACGGCAGATAGAAGAGTTATTACCTCTAGTAAGGGCTCTAGAAAGGACTTCTTCTCTATAGGCATTTAGTTTAAAGGTTTTATTAACTATAGTATTATTATCTAAACCCTCTGGGCCATATTAACCTCCTTAGCTATTATAATAGCAAAATTCTACTAAGCTATTATAGGTTTCTCTACACAGTTTATCTAGAATAGCGTTCTTAATTTAGCTATAGTTGTCCACTAAAGAGCTATAAGGCTTAGTTAAACTAACCCTACTAACTGGACTATTCCTATTAAACTATAAGCAGCTAACTATAACTTTGCCACCCTACGCCCGGCCCTATTATCCTCTTATAGTAGTTTATTATCTAAACGCCCTTAGGTAAATATATCTACCTTATCCCTATAGGGCTAAATATGCGGTAATTGGAATATAGGCCGTCTGTACTTTAAATTACTATGCTTTTATTAACATCTTTATAAAGTATATAGAGGGAATTATGTTAAGAAAGACTATAAGGGGTCTCCGTAATAATTTATACCCCCTCCATGCCCGAACTTAACGCTAAAATTTAAGGTGTTTACCCTAGGGTATCTACTTTATACTTCGCCGTTACTATTAAACGCGCTAGCCTAGAGGGATAAGCTACTTCTATACCCCGGAGATTTTAGCCCCTTAATTAAGGGCATCCTAATATATAGCGCGCAGATTGGAGTTACTGCCTTACTACTAGCACGTATGTGTTTAAATTAACTCCCATCCAGTGCCAACCCTAGGGAAATTACTATAAAGATTGCTACCGATCTGCCTATTAGCTGTATTACTATTTATCCACCTAAAGCAATTTGCTACTCCCCCTTAGGACTTATACCTAAGCCGGATAAAACCTTCCGCTATATTTATAATCTCTCTTTACCTAAGCCTTACTAAGGCCTCTTTGTTAACGCTGCTATTTTAAAGGCCTACTCTACCCTTACCTATAGCACCGTAGATAATATTCTAGCGCTTATCCTTCTTACTAAAAGAGGAGCCGTTATCCTTAAACGTGATCTTAAAGACGCTTTTCGGAATATCCTAGTCGCTATTACTAATTAACGCCTACTAGGTTTTAAGTGGGAGAAGATAGTATATACTGAATACTACCTCCCCTTTAGTCTAGCTACTATGCCTTTTTTCTTTAACCTCTTTACAGAGGCCCTATATTAAGTTCTTAAACGCCGCCTCTATCTAATTATTACTTTCTTTATACTAGTTTATTATTTAGATAACTTTATATTTATCTTACGCCTAGGTACTAGCGACGCGCCAGTGGTTTGCGTATATAACTTTATAATTATACTACTTGGTTTTCCTTCTAACGCCACTAAAGACTTCTATAGCACGGTATTAGACGTACTAGGTTATTAGATTAATACTAATACCTTCTTCCTATCCCTTAGCCCTACTAAGTAGATAGCACTATAAGATCTACTTGCCTCTTTTATCCTTAGGCCCCAAGTCTCTCTTAAATAGTGCTAGTAACTTAGAGGTAGCCTTACCTAGGCTGTAAAAGTTATCTAGTTAGGGCGATCTTACTTAAGATCGCTATGGGACCTTGTTATAGCTTTCTCTCTTATAAATCGCCGTACTTTGCCTATCCTGCTAGCAGTAATCTCTAACCTAGCTTAGTAAAGCGAAGCCCTAGCGTTTTAAAATAGGGTTCGCTTCTTTTAGGAAGACATTACTCGCCCCTAAATTTATCTCTTTATAAATGCCTTATCCAAATACGGTTACGCCGGCTTCTTCTATAGCTACCCAGGCCACTTCTCCGCTAAGACCCATTTTATTCCTTATAATTAATAGCGCCCTTATACCTCTACACTGCTATAAGATAACCTCTTTATAGTATCTCCTGCCCCTAAGCACCTCTATGCCTACATTAATGTGCTTAAAGTACTTGCTATTACTAACGCATTTGTGAAATAGAGCCCTACCTGGTAATATTTATCTATTTACGTCTATACGGATAATACAGTCGCCCTTATAGGCCTGTAAAATATAGTGCTTAAAGGCCCTACTAATTTACTCCTCTAATAAATCTTAGTTTAGGCTGCCGCATTTAATATCTAGTTGTAATCTTCCTAGATTTCATCCGAAGATAATATACTAGCTAACGTACTCTCCCGCTTTAACTAGGCCATAGTTAAAAATCTCTATCCTTAAATTAATCTCTTAGTGCTAATAGCTTATCTTTAGGCTCGCTTATTAACCTACTAAGCCCGCCGCCTGCTTTTATTACCTAATCGGGCTAATCTTACTTAGTTTTAAGCCTTTTATAGTACGGTATTAAGCCTAATACCCGTAAGACGTACGCCTTAGGTATAAAGTTATAGGAGTTCTTCTACGCTATAAGGGCTGTGGCGCTATACCTAGCCTAATTACCTAATCTTATAAAATAGGTAGTATAGAGGATATATAGTAATAGTTCTCCGTATATAGGCAGGGTAGCTTTAAAAACCTTACGCTTATACCTTACCGCGATCCGCTCTATATATATTAACTATATTCTCCTAGTTACAGTATTTAAGAATGCGTTACTTTGTCGCATACTAAATAGGGCAACTTCTCTTAACCTTAACCTAAAAGAAGCCACCCTGAAGTTGCTAATCTTATATAGTATCCTCGCTTAGATTATGACTAGCAGTAACTTAATCCTAGGGGTAAATACTAACGCCGCCTTCTGCCTTACCTTTATAGGGTGCCTCTATATAGGCGAAATCTCTTATACTAATAAACAACGGTCTAAACCGTCATTTGCTGTAACTAAAGCTACTTACTTAGACGTATAGTTTAGCCCCTCTAGAGATTACTTTACCTTCCGTTTTAAACGGAGCAAGACCGATAAGGATAAGTAGGGCGTTTAAATTATAGTAGCCGCCACCTTTAACGCGGTTTACCCTATAGCAGCACTATAAAGGCTTTTTCTTTTAAACCCCTAAGCTTCCTCCGCGCCGCTATTTACCGCATCTAGTAGTGCGGTATTCTCCGCCTTATACGCGCGGAAGATGCTTAAATTAAGGCTAAACCTCTATAGTATTTCAGCCGTATAGTATATAGGTTATAGCTTCCGTAGGGGCGCGGCCTAATACGCCCTAGACCACAGCTTCTCTAATAAAGAGGTTTAACGCTTAGGCCGCTAGACGTTAGATACTTTCCGCCTTTATTACTTAACCTTACAGGCTAACGCCTTCCGCCTTTTATAGAGGTTTTAACTGGGTACCCCGCTAGCGTTCTTTTTAACTTAGCCTCGCGTATAAAGCTAATACCTAAAATACATCTCTCTACACACATTTTTTCTCCCCATTTAGCTGCGGTCACGCTTTGCTCTCCTTAGACCATAGGCTTATAAATTTAGGGCTATTTTTCCTACTTTTTATAGTAAAAACTACTTATAAAAGCTAGAAAATAAGCCCGCCATTTATAGGCCCCTAAGCCGCAGCCACCAATTAAAAAATTGATAAAAAATATACGTATTTAAAGAGATAGATAATAGGGTCTATAGGGAGTCACGTGTCTTACAGCGTACGGCTTAAAGTCTCTATATAAAGAACTTTAAGTAGCAATAATATTATCTAATTGAATTCGAATATGCTAGTTCTCATTAATTAAAGTTGCTGTTAATTCACCCGCCCACCTAAGCGTTCGCTTTTTCACCTTATATATATATATATAGCTCATGCCCTACTTCTTATAAGTATGCACTTTTGCTAGTTGGACCATGGGCTTACAAATTTAGGGCTATTTTTCCTGCTTTTTATAGTAAAAACTGCTTATAAAAGCTGGAAAACAAGCCCGCCATTTGCAGGCCCCTGAGCCGCAGCCACCAATCAAAAAATTAACAAAAAATGCACGTGTTTGAAGAGATAGATTGCCTTATATTATCTCAGTAAGCGACTCAGACGGCAAACGAGACAGTAAATCTCGCTAGTACTTAACTAGTATAGCTTGTATACAACCCCTACTAGCTTTATAAAACCCCTGCTAGTGTTATATAACCCCTGTATTTAGGCTTACTGTCTCGTTTGCCGTCTGAGGGCCTTTGGTGCGAAAATGTATGATGGTCGACTATCAATAGGAACGCGATGCTACTAAAGAGTAATATATCTCCACCAGTTAACTAGTTAACTACTATAAAAGGTAATCGATTATATT
>Ga0307515_10002746_pt1 | contig 37637 bp, 32 predicted proteins | sample 17_EM_MG_FD_194513 | JGI IMG/M metagenome (GOLD analysis project Ga0307515, IMG submission 194513) | Populus trichocarpa ectomycorrhiza microbial communities from riparian zone in the Pacific Northwest, United States - 17_EM | ecosystem: Host-associated > Plants > Roots > Unclassified | place... | reverse complement strand
CGTTGGTCTGGTTGCGGCGTGCCACTTCGATCAGCGCCGGCTTGTTCAGCAGGCGGTCGGCCAGGGCCTTGATCTCGTCGCTGAAGGTGGCCGAGAACAGCAGGCTCTGCTTCTTGGCCGGCACGAGTGCCAGCACCTTCTTGATGTCGTGGATGAAGCCCATGTCGAGCATGCGATCGGCTTCGTCGAGCACGAAGATCTCGATGTGGCTCAGGTCGAGCGTGCGCTGTTGCGCGTGGTCGAGCAGGCGGCCCGGCGTAGCGACGAGGATGTCGACACCGCGCTTGAGCTTGTCGATCTGCGGCTGCATGCCGACGCCGCCGAACATCACCATCGATGTCAGCTTGGAGTACTTGCCGTAGGTGCGCACGCTCTCTTCGACCTGCGCCGCGAGTTCGCGGGTCGGTGTGAGGATCAGTGCGCGGATGGGCATGCGGCCGCGTGCATCGCGCACCGACGGCGTCGCCATCAGGCGGTGCAGCAGCGGCAGCGTGAAGCCGGCGGTCTTGCCGGTGCCGGTCTGCGCGCCACCGAGCAGGTCGCCGCCGGTGAGCACGATGGGGATCGCTTGAGCCTGAATGGGAGTGGGGACGGTGTAGCCCTGTTCGTGCACGGCACGCAGCAGCGGCTCGGCAAGGCCGAGGGAGTCAAAAGACATTGGGGATTCCGGAGCAGATCGGCCCGTCGCTCACAAGGGAGCGCCAGTCGCAGGCAGAAGAGGTGGAGAGCATGGCCCTTGTGTAGGGCACGGCTCGTGTCAGAACTGACGTCAGCGCAGTGACTGGGGCCTGGGCTGGTGCTCGGAGTGTAACAGCGGGCTGTGCTCAGGCGGGCTGCAGGGTTGCCTGCTTGCGTGCACTCATCCACACGGTGAACAGGCCTAGAGCAGCCAGCGGCACGCCCATCCAGGCGAGCCGCGTCATGCCGAGCTGCGCAGAGAACGCACCGCCGGCCGCAGCGCCGAGCGCGGTGCCCAGGTACAGCATCGAGGTGTTGAGCGAGAACAGCAGCGGCGCCTGCGCCGGTGCGAGTGCCGCCAGCCGCGATTGCTGCGGCGTCATCATGCCGAAGCCTGCAAGGCCCCAGACCACGAACACGGTGACGAGCAGTGGATAGTTGCCGTGCGTGAAGGGCACTAGCACCATCATCGAGCCGAGCAGCGTCATCTGCACGGTGAGTGTTCGCAGCGTGCCGAAGCGGTCATTGGCCCAGCCGCCGATCAGCGTTCCCGCTACACCCGACAGACCGAACACCGCCAGCGTGGCCGACATGCGTTCGTGCGACATCGGGGACAACGCCTGCAGCACCGGTCCGATGTACGAGAACACGCTGAAGATGGCCATGAAGTAGAGCAAGGTGAACGACAGCGTCCACCAGACGGCGGCCTGGCGCAGCAGGGCGGGCAGGCCGGCGAAGCTCGCGCCCGGCGCGGCCAGGTCCTTGGGCACCACCAAGAGAAGCGTCGCCGCGCCCAGCAGAGACATGCCGGCGATCAGCACGAAGGGCCAGGGCCAGCCGAAGCGGAACGCAAGCCAGGCGCCGAGTGGTACGCCGATCACATAGCTCAGGCTCATGCCCAGAAACACCAGCGACAGCGCGCGCCCGCGCCGTGCCGGTTCGACCATCGCCACGGCGATGCCCGCGGCCAGCGGCGTGAACACCGCGCCCATGCCCATCAGTGCACGGCCTGCGAAGAGCCAGCCCAGGTGGGTGGCGACGGCGCACAGCAGGTTGCCCAGCGCAAAGATCACCAGGCCGCAGCACATCGCGCGCCGCCGCGGCCAGCGCCCGGTGAACACCAGGGCGAGCGGCGCCAGCACCGCGGTGGCAAGCGCATAGACCGTCATCGCCTGCCCCGCCGATGCCACGCTTACGCCGAGCGCATCGCTCAAGGGCTGAAGGATGCCGCTGAGCACGAAGGCGCCGGTGCCGATGACTAGGTTGCACAGGGCGAGGAGGTACAGCAGGCGGGGCATGGGCGAGGCGATGGGCGTCGGAGGGGCCACGCTAGCAGAACCGAGCGGCCCTGGGGAAGCGTGATCCGTTGGGTGGCTGGCTGACCACGTTCGGCGCCGCACCCCTAACCTGAAGGCTGCCGGCGTGATCCTCTTTGGCGCGTGCTTGCGTCCTTGTGGACAGGAGCGTGGCATGCCGCTGTGCTCCCTTTTTCATCACACACACAGGAGCACTCTCATGCCAACACTCAGCACACCCACGCTCACTCTGGGCGACACAGTCAGCAACAAGCGTGACGTGACCGTCGCGGGCACCATCACCTTCGACGCAGGCGACGTCGGCAAGACCTACCGCCTGGAGATCAAGCTCTTCGGGGACGACTCGGCGAGCGACAACCGGCCGGCGGCAGACTCGGCGGCCGACGACCTCATCTACACCTACATGTGGACACCGCCCTTCCTGTTTCTGTCGCGGCCCTTCAAGGCCATCACGGTGACGGCGGCCGGCAACGTGAGCTACTCCGAGAAGCGCGCGGTTGCCAGTGCCGCGCTCGACGAAGACAGCGGTGTGGTGTCGAACATGGTGGGCGGGGTGCTCATCCAGATGCCGCGCTCCGACGAGGTCTATGCCGCAGTGACCCTCGCAGGAGCGCCGGTGACCGCGAACACGGCCACCGTCACGGCCGGGATCGGCGTCTGAGCGTCGGGTACTCGGCGTGCCTCACTGGGTCGCGGCCGAGGCCGTGCCCGTGGGCCGCGTCGGGGTGTGCGTTCCGCCGCTCCCCAGGGTTGAAGTTGCGCGGGCTGGAACGTGGGTGGCGCTGGAAGCCTTCTTGGCGGGGGGCGCACTGGCCTTGGACTTGACTGGCGCCGAGGCCCCAGGCGCGGCCGGCGTGGCGAAAGCCGCCGGCGTGCCGGCCCATGCAACGAGGGCCATCGAGGCGCAGAGGCCGGTCTTTAGAAGCATCGTCGTCTTCATGTGTTCGCTCCTTGGGTTGGGTCAGAACATCAGCAGGGGCCACAACTCGGCCACTTGCAACCGGGGCTGCGGTGCTTGCGCCAGCAGCTTCTGAGAATAGACGGAAATGGCGCCGAGATCGGATCGTTTGGGCAAGGCGCCGTGAAACGCAGCGCTGGCTTGCTGCAGCGCACGGCCTGTGGCGTCGCCGGGCGCTTGCCGCCACGTCGACTGCGCCAGCAGCAGCTCTGCCAGGGCCTGTTGAGGGTGCCCTGCCGGCAAGCGGTTGACTGCCACCTCCCGAGCTTTCTCGTAGTGGGGCAAGGCCTGCGTGACGCCGTGCAAGGCATCGGTGGCGATGGCCAACAGCATCAGCGTGGGCCACATGTCCTTGTGCTGCGCGCCGAACAGCGTGCGCTGGTCGGCCAGGGTGCGGTTGAGCGTGGCAACGGCGGTGGCCGCATCACCGCGGCGGAGCTGGCATTCGCCCAGCAAGGCACGCGTGCGCGCGGCACGGCCGCGCGCCGAAAGGCCTGCCGCTTCGTCTTCGCGCAGGGCGGCGCGCAGCAAGGGCTCTGCCTGGTCGACTTGACCGCGGCGCAGCAGCAGGCGGGCGCCGATGAACTGCACCACCCGCATGACAGCCGGGTTGCCAGTCTTCGGCGCCGACTGCATCGCCAGCGCGATGGCCTGGTCGCTTTGCTCATGCTGCCCCAGGTGATGCAGCGCGACGGCATGCCACACCCGCGCATAGACCGTGTAGTTGTCGTCATCGCCCCAGAGCTCGACCAGCAGGTCGATGAGGGCCGGCATCACGGTCTCGGCGCGGGCGTACTGGCCGAGCTCGACGTCGAGCTCGGCCATGCCATAGCGGGCGCGTGCCGCGGCGGGCGTGCGCTTGTCGGTGAGGTCAGCGTAGACGGCGGCGTAGAGCTGCCTGGCCTCGTTCCACTGGCCCGTCTCCTTGACCACCTCGGCCAGTTCGGACAAGGCCAGCCGGTGCGCCGGGTGGCCGCGCCCGAAGCGGGCTTCGGCCTGGCTGGCCGCCAGCCGCAGATCGCGTTCCGCTTCGTCGAGCCGGCCTTCGGTGCGCGCCAGCGTGCCCAGGCGCGAGCGTGCGTGGACGGGCTCCACGAAGCGACTGGCGTCCATGGTGGCGGCCGTGTCGATCACGTCGTGGTAGTGCCCGCGGGCCGCGTCGTTGCGGCCCAGCAGTGAGGCCGCGTAGCCGAGTTCGAAGGTGACCCGCAGGTAGTCTTGGCTGCGGGTGCGCCCGGCTTCGCGCAGGTGCGCGTGGCTGAGCGAGAGGGCCGCATGGGCCTGCGCCACATCGCCGGCTGCGGACAGCATCAGGCCCAGAGGCTGGGCCACTTCGGCCTGCAGCGCCGGGTCGTCGCGCAGTGTCTTCTGCGACTCGCTCCAGCCACGGCGCAGCAGGTCGACCACGGGCACCTTGGCCGCCCCTGAGTCCTCGGGGTTCAGCTCGGTGAAGATGCCCGTCAGCAGCTGCACCACCGCGTGCGTGCGATCGGCCTCCTGCAGCGCGACGCGCCACTGCCAGGTGGTGGCTGCGATGCCGGCCACCAGCGTGAGCACGAGTGCGGCCAGCACGGCCACCTGGGCGCGGTTGCGCTGCACGAACTTGCTGGCGCGGTAGCCGAAGGTGTCGGGCTGTGCGCTCACCGGTTCGTGGGCCAGGTGGCGCTGCAGGTCGTCACGCAGCTCCTGCACGGTGGCGTAGCGCTCTTGCGGGGACTTCTTCAAGGCCTTGGCGACGATGGTCTCCAGGTCACCGCGCAGTGCCTGCTCCAGGGCAGCAAGGCTGCTGCCGCGCGACAGTGCTGCATCGGGCGATGCGCGCAGCGCGGCGGCCAGGCTGCGCGGCGGCTCTTCGACGATGGCGCGCGCCATCGCGGCCACGCCGCGCGAGGTCCCGCCATACGGCCGCGCTCCGCTGAGCAGGCCGAACAGCACCACGCCGAGCGCGTACACGTCGGTCGCGGTGGTGATGGCCCCGCCTTCGACCTGTTCGGGCGCGGCGTATTCGGGGGTGAGGCCGGCCGCGCCAGCGTGCGTGAGTTCGGTAAGTTCACTGAGCTCATTGGCATCGACCAGCAGCTTGGCCACGCCGAAGTCGAGCAACTTCACGTGGCCGTCGTCGCTCACCAGGATGTTGGCCGGCTTGAGGTCGCGGTGCACCACCAGGTGGGTGTGCGCATAGGCCACCGCCTCGCACACCTGCATGAAGAGCTGCAGGCGCGCGTCGATGCCGAGCTTGCGCGCGTCGCACCAGTGGTCGATGCGTTCGCCTTGCACATACTCCAGCACGAGGTAGCGCGCGCCGCCGGCGGTGAAGCCGGCGTCGAGCAGCTGTCCGATGTGCGGGTGCGCGAGCCGCGCGAGAAATTCGCCTTCGCGGGCAAAGCGTGCCTGCGCCTGCGTGCCCATGCCGGCAGCGTGCAGCAGCTTCACCGCAGCGCGGCCGCTGTAGAGGCCGTCGCTGCGCGTGGCCAGCCACACCTGGCCCATGCCGCCGCTGCCGATCGGCTCACGCAGCTCCCAGGCGCCCAGCCGCATGCCGGCGTGCTGGGCAGTGTCGTCGGCTGCGGTCGGCACGACGAGCTGCGGCGCTCCGTCGCTCAGAAAGTCCCGAGACTCGGCGGCGAGGTCGGCACCGATCATCGCCACCAGGCGCGGGTAGAGCGAAGGCTGCTCGGCCCGCACGCGCTGCAACTCGGCCTCGCGGGCAGGCTCATCGGCCGCCGCCCAGCGGTCGAACAGTGCCAACACCTCGCGCCAGGCCTGAGTCGATGACAGGGTGCCGGCCACGGCGGTCAGCGCATCAGCGGCTGAGGTAGTCGAACAGGAAGGCGCGTGCGCGGCGCCAGTCGCGCTTGAGCGTGGGCACCGACAGCTCCATCACCTCGGCGATCTCTTCCATCGTCATGCCGCCGAAATAGCGCATCTCAACCAGCTTGTGGCCGCGCTCGTCGATGCGGCCCAGCGCCTGCAGCGCTTCGTCGACGGAGACCACGTCGGGGTGCTGCGGCAGCTCGTCGAGGGCTGCGGTGCTGAGCGTCACGTCGGCCACGCCGCTGCCGCGCTTCTGCGCCATGCGTTCGCGCACGTGGTCGACGATCACGCTGCGCATCACGGCACTCGCATAGGCGAAGAACTGCTTTCGGCTGCCGGTGGGCTGGCCGCCGTCGCAACGCATCCAGGCCTCATGAACGATGGCGCTCGGATCGAGCGTGATCGGCCCGGCCTTGGACAGGTGGGCACGCGCCAGGCGCTTCAGGTCGCTGTAGAGCACGGTGTACAGGCGGTCTTTCGCCGCGGTGTCGCCCGCCTGCGCCTGCGCCAGCAGCAGAGTGATCTCGCTCATGCGGGCGATTCTATGCAGCGCTCCTCACCGAACTAGGGGGGTCTCTTTTGCCGCGGGCTTGCGTCTGTACAAGCAGGAGCCGATCGGGCTCTGCGTTGTTCATTCACCCAAAGGAGACACCATGAACATTCAAGGAAAACTGCATCGCATCACCAACGTGAGCGCCTTCGTTGCGAGCTATGTCAAGACCGGCGGCAAGCCGACCACCGGCTTCGCGCCGTGGGGCAAGGCGCGCGTGCACCTGGGCACCGATTTCCCGGGCGGCGACTTCGCGGGTGGATTTATCCCCCCAATGTCGCTGAAGGCCGACACCAACAGCCAGGGTGTCTTCAAGTTCGACGTGCCCGAGGCCTTCGCCAACGCGCGCGGCCGGGTGGTGGCATACAGCATCGGATCCACACCCAGCCCCTTCCGGGGCCTGCCGCCGATCCCGGTGCTCGACCCGATCTACCGCTCGCAGTCCTTCAAGTTCACCGAGGTGTCGGCCGCCGAGCAGGCGCAGGTGCAGAACATCTTCATCTTCCCGGCCAAGACGCCCACCGAGGCCGGCGTGTCGCAAGAAGAGCTGAATGCAGAACTCGGTGCCCTGAAGAAGTCGCAGAAGCTCGACAAGTTGCGCGCCACCATCGGCTCGCACCACATCAGCGTAGCGGCCGAGAAGAGCGGCGGTGACCTCACCTTCAAGGCCCATGTGCGTGGCTCGACCTCGCACGATCTGGAGCGGGTGATCGAGATCAAGGCCGGCGAGATCGACATCGACCTGCCGGGCCCCGATTTCATCGTCGGGCTGTGCGTGGACGAAGACGAGATCGAGTCCAGCATCCGAAAGGGCTTGTCCAAGATGTCGGCCAAGGTGAGCAAGGCGCTGCTGAACGAACTGGACAAGCAGTTCCCCGGCATCGCGTCGCAGGCCACGGTGTCGGTGTGGCGCACGCGCCATGTGCAGACCGGCGACAAGATCATCAAGTTGCCCTTGGTGCCCGACGTTCACGTCCCGGTGTTCGCCGTGGTGCCCGATGGCGCATTGGGAGTGCCTCGAAAACTCTATTGAGCCCGTATTGGGACCATGGCGTGTGGGGTGGAACGGGTTGTCCCGGATAATCCTGGGTTTCCGGTTCCACCAGCGACCGCTCCACCCGAGAGAAGTGCCCCATGGCCCAGTACGTTTTCACCATGAACCGCGTCGGCAAGATCGTTCCGCCGAAGCGCCAGATTCTCAAGAACATCTCCCTCAGCTTCTTCCCTGGCGCCAAGATCGGCATGCTGGGTTTGAACGGCTCGGGCAAGAGCACGCTGCTCAAGATCATGGCCGGCGTCGACAAGGACATCGAGGGCGAAGCCACCCCGATGCCGGGCCTGAAGATCGGCTATCTGCCGCAAGAGCCGGTGATGAACCCCGACCAGACCGTGCGCGAAGCGGTTGAAGAGGGCATCGGCGGCGTGCTGGCCGCCAAGAAGCGCCTCGACGAGGTGTATGCCGAATACGCCGCCGAAGACGCCGACTTCGACAAGCTCGCAGCCGAGCAGGCCGAGCTCGAGGCCATCATCTCCGCCGCGGGCTCAGAGAACACCGACCTGCAGCTCGAACTCGCCGCCGACGCGCTGCGCCTCGCACCGTGGGATGCGGTCATCGGCAAGCTCTCCGGTGGTGAGAAGCGCCGCGTCGCGCTGTGCCGCCTGCTGCTGAGCAAGCCCGACATGCTGCTGCTCGACGAACCCACCAACCACCTGGACGCCGAGTCGGTCGACTGGCTGGAGCAGTTCCTGCAGCGCTTCCCGGGCACCGTGGTGGCCATCACCCACGATCGCTACTTCCTCGACAACGCGGCGGAGTGGATTCTCGAACTCGACCGCGGATCGGGCATCCCCTGGAAGGGCAACTACTCCACCTGGCTCGAGCAGAAAGAGGGCCGCCTGGAGCAGGAGCAGAAGACCGAAGACGCCCGCACCAAGGCGATGAAGAAGGAACTGGAGTGGGTGCGCCAGAACCCCAAGGGCCGCCAGGCCAAGAGCAAGGCGCGCCTGGCGCGCTTTGAAGAACTCTCCGACGTCGACTACCAAAAGCGCAACGAGACCAACGAAATCTTCATCCCGGTGGGCGACCGCCTGGGCCATGAGGTGATCGAGTTCGACGGCGTGACCAAGAGCTTCGGCGACCGTGTGCTGATCGACGACCTGAGCTTCAAGGTGCCGGCCGGTGCCATCGTTGGCATCATCGGCCCGAACGGCGCCGGCAAGTCGACGCTGTTCCGCATGATCTCGGGACAGGAGAAGCCCGACAGCGGCACCGTGAAGATCGGCCCGACCGCCAGGTTGGCATTTGTTGACCAGAGCCGCGAATCGCTGAGTGCCGACAAGACCGTGTGGCAAGACGTGTCGGGTGGGCTCGACAACATCATCGTCGGCAAGTTCGTGATGCCGTCGCGGGCCTACATCGGCCGCTTCAACTTCAAGGGCAACGACCAGCAGAAGCTGGTGGGTTCGCTCTCCGGCGGCGAACGTGGCCGCCTGCACCTGGCCAAGACGCTGTCGCAGGGCGGCAATGTGCTGATGCTCGACGAGCCGTCGAACGACCTCGACGTTGAAACCCTGCGGGCACTCGAAGACGCACTGCTCGAATTCGCCGGCTCGATCATGGTCATCAGCCATGACCGCTGGTTCCTCGACCGCATCGCGACCCACATCCTGGCCTGCGAAGGCGACTCGAAGTGGAACTTCTTCGACGGCAACTACCAGGAGTACGAAGCCGACAAGAAGCGGCGCCTGGGTGAAGAAGGTGCACGGCCGAAGCGGGTGCGCTTCAAGGCGATCAAGTGATCGGCTGGCACTGAGATCGAGAAGGGCGCTGCGGCGCCCTTTTTCATGGGCGATCGAAAGCGTTCCCCCCAAACTTGGCAGTCTTGACGCTGTCGCTCGCCGGTTCGACGATGCCGCCTCACCCGCGAGGAGACAAGGCATGGCAACAGGCAAGGCTACAAGAGCCGAGACGACGAAGAGCAAGGCGACCAAGAGCAAGACCAGCAACGGCAAGCTCGCCAAGGCACCGCCGAAGCTCCTGTTCATGCGGGTTGCACGCCCGGACCCGCCCGACTCGCGCGACCGGCCATTCCGACCCAACGTGGGCCGCGCGCCGGCAGCCACACTCTTCCCTGCGGCGGGCCTGCCGGTCAAGGACCAGGGCGACACCAACGCCTGCACCGGCTTCGGCTTGTCGCTGGTTGTGGAGCATCTGCTCCGCAGTGCGAAGCGCGAGCCGGCGCCGGCCATCTCGCCGTTCATGCTGTATTCCATGGCCCGGCGCTACGACGAATTTCCGGGCTCGGTGGAAGACAAGGGTTCCAGCCTGCGCGGTGCACTGAAGGGCTGGTTCAAGCACGGCGCGTGTCGCGCCGATCTGTTCGCCAAGATCGGCATGCCAGCCGCCAGCACGAAGCTCTCGGAAGACTGGTGGTTCGACGCGGTCAAGCGGCCGCTCGGCGCCTACTACCGCATCGACACGCAGTCCATCACCGACATGCACGCCGCGCTCAACGAAGTCGGCATCCTCTACGCGAGCGCAGGCTGCCACTCGGGCTGGGACGAGGGCATGAACCAGCCGCTGCTGAAGCGCCGACCAACGTCGTTCAAGGGCATCTTCGAGATTCCGGTGAAGGGCGGGCGCGCGGCGCACCCGGGCCACGCCTTCGCCATCGTCGGCTACAACGAGCGCGGCTTCCTGATCCAGAACTCGTGGGGCCCGGAGTGGGGCTCGCACGGCTACGGAATCATCAGCTACGACGACTGGCAGAGCAACGCGATGGACTGCTGGGTCGCGCAGCTCGGCGTGGTGACGCAGGACCACACCGCCATCTCCAAGGCCATCAGCCTGCGCACCGATGCCGCCGGCCGCGTCGCGCTGGCAGCGAGCGAGGTGCTGCGCAACCGCGAGATCTCGCCCTTCATCGTCAACATGGGCAACAACGGCGCGCTCAGCAACAGCGGCGTGTTCCGCACCCAGCCCGACGACGTGCGTGCGCTGGTCGAGGTGCACCTCGCGCAGGCGCGCAAGAAGTGGGGGCTCGAAGACGAGGTGGTCGACGTGTGCATCTACGCGCACGGCGGCCTGGTTGGCGAGACCGCGGCCGCCGACATCGCTGCACAGTGGATTCCCTTGCTCTACGACGCGAAGGTGTTTCCGATCTTCCTGATGTGGGAGACCGACTTTTTCTCGGCGCTGCTCGGCTGCATCGAAGACGCCGTGAGAGACGTGCCGCGCACCACCGGCTTCTCGCTCAAGCACTGGTGGAACCAGCGGCTCGAGCAGTTGCTGGCCCGCCCCGGCACGCGCATCTGGGGCGAGATGAAGCAGAACGCCGATGCGATGAGCGCCTACCGGCCCGTGCTCGCCGATGCGCTGGTCGACGAACCTGGCGGCGTGCGCCTGTACCAGCACTTCAAGCATGGCATGGTCAACAAGAAGATCCGCATGCACTTCGTCGGCCACTCGGCCGGCAGCATCGTCGCGAGCTTCATGATCGAGCGGCTGGCGCAAGAAGGCATGCAGTTCGAATCGGTGAGCTTCATGGCGCCGGCGGTGAGGCAGGACACCTTCGATCGTCTGGTGCGGCCGCATCTCGATTCGGGTGTGGTCAAGCGCTACCAGCAGTTCCACCTCACCGACCAGGCCGAGCAGGACGATGGCAGCTGCGGGCCCTACCGCCGCTCGCTGCTGTACCTGGTGAGCGAGTCCTTCGAGGGTGGCGACACGACGCCCATCCTCGGCATGGAGAAGTTCTTCAGCGACTATGCGAAGAAGCTGCCGAACACGACGATGTACTCGTCACCCGGGCCCGTCAGCTCCAGCCGTTCTCACGGCGGCTTCGACGACGACCCGGGCACGCGTGCGCAGATCGTCAAGTTCATTCTGGGCAGCTGAGCGGTTACAGCGCCCGGCGCACGCGTTCGGCCTGCTCGTCGCTCAGGGGCTGTGTGGCCTGCACCAGCGCGAGCTGGCGCTGCGTCATCTCGCGGTAGAGCGCCGCGTGTTCGGGGCCTAGCGCTTCGAACGCCGCGAGGTGCCGCGCGATCACACCCGCGTCACCGCGCGACACGGGCCCTGCCACGGCCGCTGACAAGCCCTTGCTTGCAGCAGCGGCCAGCGTGCCCTGCGCGAGTGGCAGCAGCGCCTGCAAGGCCTGCGCTTCGTCCACGCCGAAGCTGCGCCATGCGGTAACTGCTTCATCCAGCATCGACAACAGAAAGCTCGCTGCGTAGCTGGCACCCCCGTGGTACAGCGCGCGTGCGCCTGGCGGCAAGTGGATCGGGTGCATGCCGAGCAGCGCTGCCAGCTCCTGCAGTTGCACCTCAAGCTCGGGCGGACCTTCGATGGCCACCGAGCTGCCGGCAATCAATTCGAGTGCGCGGGCGGGGTCGGAAAAGATCTGCAGCGGATGGAAACCGCCAATCACTGCGCCGGCATCGGCTGCAGGCTGCAGCACCGCGACCTCGGTAGCACCGCTGCAGTGAACCACCGCCTGCCCGGGCCGCCACGGCAGTTGTGCGGCCACGGGTGCGAGCGCATCGTCGGGCACCGTGAGAAACACCAGATCGGCTTGCGCCGCTTCGTTCACGTCGACGGCGCGGCAGCTTCCGAGTTGCGCCGCCAGTTGCTGCGCCGATGCGGTGTTGCGGTTCGCCACCATCGCAATCTCGACACCCTGTCGGTGCAGGGCCTTCGCGAGCGTCGCACCCAGGCGACCGGTGCCGATGATCGCGATGCGGCCCGCCATGGGGTGCCTCAGAAGGTGTGAATGAACCCGGCGTGGCCGAGCAGACCGTCCAGGCGGCCCCAATCGAGGCGCAAAGCACAGCCGTAGCTCGGGCTACGGCGAGCATTTGCAACGACGAGTGGGGGTGTCTGGGCGGGATGAGCGGTCATGGCGGGTTCGTTTACGCCTTCTCAGGCTTGCAGCGGCTTGTCGCGCGCGAGCTCGCCGCCCAGCGCGTTGATGAGGTCGGGGATCAACTGGCCCAGCTCGCCGGTGGTGATGGCCACGTCGGCGTCGAAGCCGTTGTCTTCCTTGCCGCCGGTGGAGCCGGCGCCTTCGAGCGCCACGTCGAGCAGCTTGATCTTCTTGATCGTCATCGCTTCGGTGAGCACGAAGGAGACGCGGCTGTTCCACGTCATCGCCAGCTGCGTGGGCAGCTTGCCTTGCGCGATGTGCTCGCCGACTTCTTCGATGTCCAACGTGTGCCGTGCATAGCGCACCGTCGACTTCTCGCTGTCGGGCTGCTTGAGTTCGCACTCGCGGTCGATGGTGAAGCCGGGAGGCGCTTCACGCGTCTTCAGCCACTCGGCCATCGCGGTACCGGCCGAGGTTTCGGTCTGCAGCAGCGTGAGGGTGATGCCGCCGCCGAGCAGCTCGAGCAGCATGCTGACGATGCGGTCGGCCGCTTTCACGCTGCCGGCGCCCACCGTCACCAGATTGGCGCGAGGGTCGATCCAGATCGTGGTGGTGGACCGCTTCGGGAACGCACGCGGCAGCAGGCCGTGCACGATGTCTTCCTTCAGGTCGCGGGCCTTCTTGCCCTTGGGGCGGCGGCCAGTGTCGGCCTCGATCTTCTCGAGCTGCTGCTCCAGCGTGTTCTTCACCACCTGGCTCGGCACGGCCTTGCGCTCGATGCACAGCTTGAGGATGAGCTGGCCGCCCACGCCTTCCATCAGCACGCCGTTCTTTTCGCCGCGCGGTTCGACCCAGCCGGCGGACTCCAGCTGCGAGGCGCCGCATTCGACGAAGCGGCCGGTGTCGAGGCGGCTTTCGATCTCGGCGCTCGAGGGCGGCTCCCAAGGGCCGATGCGGTAGAGGAGGGCGTTCTTGAACATGGGTGCACAGAGGGTTGGGGGGCGGATTGTAGGTGTCGGCCCTTGGGCTTCATCCGCGCTTCCACCATGGCCGGCTGGCGCATATCTTGCGAACATGACCCACCTTTACCGCAACCGAAAGAGCCTCCCCATGAAGAAGACACTCATCGCGCTGTGCGTTGCCGCCCTTGCCACCGCATCGGCCCAGGCCCAGGAAACCAAGGTCGCGATCGGCATGTCCGGCTGGACGGGCTTTGCACCGCTCACGCTCGCCAAGGAAGCCGGCATCTTCAAGAAGCACGGGCTCGACGTCACCATCAAGAAGATCCCGCAGAAAGACCGCCACCTGGTGCTCGCCTCGGGCGACATCCAGTGCGCTGCCACCACGGTCGAAACCTGGGTGGTCTGGAACGCCAACGGCGTGGCCGCCACGCAGATCTTCCAGCTCGACAAGAGCTACGGTGCCGACGGCATGGTGGTCAAACCCAACATTGCGAAGATCAGCGACCTGAAAGGCAAGACGGTGGCCGCCAGCGCGCCCGGCACTGCACCGTATTTCACGCTCGCGTGGATGCTGAAGAAGAACGGCCTCTCGATCAAGGACGTGAAGATCGTCAACCTGGAGCCGCAGGCCGCAGCCGCCGCCTTCGTCGCCGGCAACGCCGATCTCGACGCCGGCATGACCTACGAGCCCTACCTGTCCACAGTGCGCTCCAAGCCCGAGGCCGGCAAGATCATCGCGACCACGCTCGACTACCCGATGGTGATGGACACCTTCGGCTGCGCACCGAAATTCCTGGCCGACAACCCGAAGGTCGCGAAGGCCATCGCCGATTCTTATTTCGACGCTGTCGAGATGATCAAGGCCGACCCGAAGAAGAGCTTCGAGATCATGGGTGCCGATGTGAAGCAAAGCGGCGAGGCCTTCGAAGCGTCGCAGAAGTACCTGCGCTGGCAAGACCGCGCGGCGAACCAGAAGTTCTTCGCAGGCGAGCATGCGGCGTTCACCAAGGAAGCAGCCGAGCTGCTGCTCGAGGCGGGGATCATCCGGCAGATTCCAGATCTGACGAAGCTGGCGGATACGCAGTTCATCAAGTGAGGCGAACGACGGCCCACTGCAGCCCCCGCACGTGAAACCCCTCACTCCCGTTCCACCCACCACCCGCATTGCCCTCGGCATCGCCTTCTTCATCGTCTTCGTCGCGCTGTGGGCTTTGGCCACGCTGAGCGGCTTTGTCTCCAAGACCTTTCTCGCCGACCCGATCACGATGGTGAAGGCCGGGTGGACGCTGCTCACCGAGATGGGTTTCATGAAAGACATCGGCATGACGGTGTGGCGCGTGGTTGGCGGGTTCGTGATCGCTGCCCTTGTCGCCTTGCCGCTCGGCGTGGCGATGGGGGCCTACAAGCCGGTCGAGGCCTTCTTCGAACCCTTCGTGTCCTTCGCGCGCTACCTGCCGGCGAGCGCCTTCATTCCGCTGCTCATCCTCTGGGCCGGCATCGGTGAATCGCAGAAGCTCGCGGTGATCTTCATCGGCAGCTTTTTCCAGCTGGTGCTGATGATCGCGGTGGTGGTTGGCAACACGCGGCGTGACCTCGTCGAGGCGGCCTATACGCTCGGCAGCAGCGACCGCGGCCTCGTGTGGCGTGTGCTCATCCCCGGTGCCGCGCCCGAGATCTGCGAGATCCTGCGCATGGTGCTCGGCTGGGCGTGGACCTATGTGATCGTTGCCGAGCTCATTGGCGCATCGAGCGGCATCGGCCACATGATCACCGACAGCCAGGCGCTGCTGGCCACCGACCAGATCATCTTCGGCATCATCGTCATCGGCCTCATCGGTCTGGCGAGCGACCTGGGCTTCAAGTGGGTCAACCGCCGCGCCTTCCGCTGGGCGCAACTGGGGCGATGAGATGAACCCGATTCTTTCCGTGCACGGTGTCTCGCGCAGCTTCCCGGCCACGAAGGGCGGCTCGCCCACATTGGCATTGCAAGCCACCACGCTCGACGTCGCCGAGAACGACTTCGTCACCATCCTCGGCCCCTCGGGCTGCGGCAAGAGCACGCTGCTGCGCATCGTTGCCGGGCTCGACCATCCGAGCAGCGGCGAGGTGCTGCTCGACGGCCGCCGCATCGAAGGCCCCGGCGCCGACCGCGGCATGGTGTTCCAGAGCTACACGCTCTTCCCGTGGCTCACGGTGCGCGACAACGTGTGCTTCGGCCTGCGCGAACGTGGCCTGCCGCGTGCGCAGCAGATCGAGATCGCGCAGGGCTTCATCCAGAAGGTCGGGCTCACCGGCTTCGAGAGCCACTATCCGCGCCAGCTTTCGGGCGGCATGCAGCAGCGCACCGCCATCGCACGTGCGCTGGCCAATGGTCCGCGCATGCTGTTGATGGACGAGCCCTTCGGTGCGCTCGACCACCAGACGCGCGAGCTGATGCAGGAGCTCTTGCTCGGCATCTGGGAAGCAGAGCGCAAGACCGTGCTCTTCGTCACCCACGACATCGACGAAGCGGTGTTCATGGGCAGCCGCGTGGTGGTGATGAGCGCTCGCCCGGGGCGCATCAAGCTCGACCGCACGGTGCTGCTGCCGCACCCGCGGCACTACTCGGTGAAGACCACGCCCGAGTTCATGGCGCTGAAGGCCGAGCTCACCGAACAGGTGAGGGCCGAGGTGCTGGCCGCGCAAGCGCAAGCGACTTGACCGCTGACAAGGGCCTGTTAACGCTACGGGAGAGCACGCGCCGCAACCTGTGAGGCCGCAGGGCAAGGCGCGCGCGAGGCCGTGTGCCCACGGCACACAACGAGCGTGCAACGCCGCCCTGCGGCCTCACAGGCTGCGGCCCTTCGGGTGATCTCATGAGAAGGCCGCCCTCAGCGTTGCAAATGCTCGCTGTAGCAAGTGCTACAGCTGTGCTTTGCGCCTCGATGGCGACCTTCTCATGAGTCACGCGTGCCCTCCCATAGCGTTAACAGGCCCTATGGCCGCGCGCGAGCGCGTGCTTCACGGCCGCGCATTGCTGCGCCGCGCCATCGAACACCTCCAACCCGCCGGTCGCAATTAGCGGTTGACAGGGAGCTTTGCGGTCTCTATAAAACAAATGTTCCTAAGAATGAAAAAATAGAATAAATATTCTATTGGCGTTCTAACCCCAAAAAGCGATGCCGTTTGAACGGACGTCGCGAGGAGACAGACATGAATCACGCCCACGCGTCGTTGCGGGCCGGGTCGCGCCTTTTCGCGGCTTTGCTTTTCCTTTGTGCGCTGCTGCCGGGAGGCGCGAGCGCCGCCGGACCCGGGTTGCCCAACCTGAGCTACAGCAGTGCCGAGGTCTTCAAGCCGCTCACCATCATCAACAGCGACGTGAGCGGCAGCGCGCGCGGCCAGGGCACGGTGCAGATGGTCGACGGCTATCTCTTCGTGCCCTTCGGCAGGGACTCCGGCGCCTCGGGCGGCGGCTTCTCGTTCTACGACATCTCCAACCCGCGCGCACCGGTGAAGGTGTCGCAGACCAACGTGACTGCGCTGCGCGAGCCGCACGGCTTCGGCTTCAGCAACAGCTACCCGGGCCGCTACGCGGTGATGCAGTCGATCGGAGGCATCCAGTTCTGGGACTTCACCAACCCGCTCGCACCGACGCTGCTCAACTCGATGGTGCTGCCCGGCATCGCCGAGTCCGACTACGCACTCGGCGCGTGGTGGGCCTTCTGGCAGGCGCCGTACGTGTACGTGGGCGGTTCTGGCAACGGCCTCTACATCGTCGATGCGCGCGACCCGCGCAACCCGGTGTACGTGAAGACGGTGCCCACCAGCACCTGGGGCGGCTTCCGCATCGGGCCGGTGTTCGCGGTCGGCAACCTGCTGGTGATGACCAGCACCGATGGCAGCGGCCTGGCCACCATGGACATCAGCGACCCTGTGAATCCACGGCTGCTCGCATCGACCACCGCAATGGCGGGCCAGTACAGCGGCGTCGTCAACGGCGATCGCATCATCACTGCCGGCACCGACAACAAGCTGCATGTGTTCGACATCGGCAACCCCTCGGTGATCACGCAGACCGCGGTGTCGGCCGACATCGGCGGCAAGGGCGGTTACGTGTCGACCCAGCGCGGCTTTGCGCACGCAGGCTTCTCGGTCAAGTACGCCAAGATCGACCTCTCCACCGGCGCCATCGTCGGCACCGGCACATCGAACATTGCCGACCGCGACGAAGACTTCGGCACCGTGTTCGGCAACCTCGTGCTCATAGGCAACGACCACGGCAACGGCAGCGCAATCGTGCCGCACCAGACGGGGCCGATCACAGGGGCACCGGTGGTGAACATGGTCTCGCCCAAGAACAACGCCACCGACCAGCCGGTGACCAGCCGCGTGGGCATCACGCTCACCGACCACATCGATCTGCGCACCGTGTCGAGCAGCAGCTTCATCGTTCGCCCGCTCGGCGGCAGCGCGCTCGCGGGCAAGTACAGCGGGCAGTCGTCCATTCTCAACTTCGCGCCCGACTCGCCCTTGCTGCCCGGCACCACCTACGAGGTGGTGGTCCCCGCCGGCGGCATGAAGGACGACGTGAACAACGGCGTGGCAGCCTTCACCTCACGCTTCACCACGGCCGGCAGCGCGGGCGTGTCGTGCACGCTCGCCACGCCGCGCGCAGCGGCGCTGGTCGGCAGCACCGTGTCGTTCAGCCCGGCCTCGGCCAGCGGCACCAACCTGCAGTACTCGTGGAATTTTGGCGATGGCAGCAGCACCGCCTTCTCGAGCACATCGTCGGCGAGCAAGGCCTACGCCGCACCGTCGCACTACCCGGTGATCCTCACGGTGCGCAGCGGCACGGTCACGAGCACCTGTTCGGCCACGCAAACCGTCTACACACAGCCCACCGCGACGGCGCCGCGCTCGTCCGGCACCATCGCCTTCGATGCTGGCCGCAACCGCGTGTGGGTCGTGAACTCTGACAACGACTCGGTGACTGCCATCAACGCCGCTACCAACGCGAAGCTCTTCGAGCAAGGCGTGGGCGTGAGCCCGCAGACGTTGGCGCAGGCACCCGACGGGCGCATCTGGGTCACCAACCAAGGTTCGGGCAGCGTGAGCGTACTTGACCCGGTGAGCGGTGCGGTGGTGCAGACCATTTCGTTCGGCCCCGGCACCCGGCCCTTCGGCGTGGTGTTCAACCCGCTGGGCACCTCCGCCTTCGTCACGCTGCAGGGCGCGGGCAAGGTGCTCAAGCTGCACCCGAGCACGGGCGCGGTGGAGGGCACGCTGGTGGCCGGCACCTCACCGCGCGGTCTCGCGATCACGGGTGATTCGAACCGCCTGCTCGTCACCCGCTACATCTCGCCGGTGGACCGCGGCGAGGTGGTCGAGGTGAACCCCAGCGCCTTCACCGTCACGCGCACCTTCGCGCTTGCCACCGACCCCGGCCCCGACAGCGAAGCCAGCGGCCGCGGTGTGCCCAACTTCCTGACGGCCGTGACCATCCAGCCCGATGGCACGCGTGCCTGGATTCCGTCGAAGAAGGACAACACGTTGCGCGGCAGCTTCCGCGACGGCAATGCACTCACCTTCGAGAGCACGGTGCGCACTATCGTCTCGCAGATCGACCTCGGCTCGAACGCCGAGGTGCTCAGCGCGCGTCGCGACCTGAACGACCGCGACATGGCGAACGGCGTCACCTTCAGCCCCCTCGGCGATTACGCCTTCATCTCGACGCAGGGCACCAACCAAATCGAGGTGATGGACGTGTACAGCCGGCAGATCAGCACCGGCATCGTCAACGTGGGCCGGGCGCCGCGCGGCCTGCTCGTCACGCCCAACGGCCGGCTCTACGTGCAGAACTTCATGTCGCGCAACGTGGCGGTGTACGACGTGAGCGGCATCCTGAACGCCACCAGCAACAGCGCCACCAAGCTGGTCGACATTGCCTCCGTCGGCAGCGAGGCCCTGGCGGCCAATGTGTTGACGGGCAAGCGCATCTTCTACAACGCCGACGACCGTCGCATGAACCGCGACAAGTACATCAGCTGCGCCAGCTGCCACCAGGATGGCGGGCACGACGGCCGGGTGATGGACTTCACCGACCGCGGCGAGGGCCTGCGCAACACCATCCCGTTGAACGGCCGCCGCGGCGTGGGCCAGGGCCGCGTGCACTGGACGGCCAACTTCAACGAGATCCAGGACTTCGAGCACGACATCCGCAACAACTTTGGCGGCACGGGCTTCCTGAGCGACGCGCAGTTCAACACCGGCACGCGCAACCAGCCATTGGGCGATCCGAAGGCGGGCCTCAACACCGACCTCGATGCCTTGGCCGCGTACGTGAGCTCGCTCAACAGCGTGGGTCCGAGCCCCTTCCGCAACGCCAACGGCACGCTGACGGCTGATGCCATCGCCGGCCAGGCGATCTTCAACGGCAGTGGCCAGTGCAGCCGTTGCCACAGCGGCACCGACTTCACCGACAGCGCCGCCGGCGTGCTGCACGACGTGGGCACGATCAAGGCCTCGTCTGGCAAGCGCCTGGGCGCCACGCTCACCGGCTTCGACACGCCCACGCTGAAGGGCCTGTGGGACACCGCGCCCTACCTGCACGACGGCTCCGCCGCCACCCTGCTCGACGTGCTGACCACCGCCAACCCCGCAGGCCGCCACGGCACCACCAGCGGCCTGAGCGCTACGCAACTGCAGCAGCTGGTCGCCTACCTGCAGCAGATCGACGACAGCGTGGATGCGACCACGCCGGTCACCATCAGCAGCCTGTCGGTGAAGGACACCGCCAACGCCGCCGACTGGTCAGTGCAGAACAGCCTGCAGAACGGTGCCGTGCAATACGGCGACCGCACCTACGCGTTTACCACCGTGCCGGCCATCGTGGCCGGCGGGCGATGGATCCGCACGGCGAACGACTCGAAGTCCTTCACCGGCAACCCGACCGTCACCTTCAACATCAGCCAGGCGGCAGACGTTTACGTGGCGCTGGACGACCGCGTCGGTTCGCAGGGCTGGATGACGGGCTGGACCAACACCGGTCAGAAGCTCGTCAACAACGAAGGCGAGCCCAAGAGCTTCACGCTCTTCAAGAAGAACTTCCCTGCAGGCGCCGTGAGCCTGGGCCCATCGACGGCCAGCGGCAGCATGTACACGGTCGTCGTCAAGTGATCGCCTGACGACGCCACCCACTCGAACCAAGGAGACACACGTGCCCCATATTCATCGAGTTCCCCTCACCGTGCCGCGTGCACGGGTGCTGCTGCAGTGGCAGCGCTTCCTGCTGCTCGCCTTCGGGCTGCTGCTGATCGCCACGCTCGCGCAAGCGGCCAGCGTGCCGGTGGGCTTCAACGACCGGCAGGTCGCTGCCGGCCTCACCAGCCCCACGTCGATGACCGTCATGCCCGACGGCCGCGTGCTGGTGGTGCAGCAGGACGGCATCGTCCGCATGATCAAGGCCGACGCGATGCTGCCGACCAATTTCTACGCGGCCGCGAATGTGGACTCGTCGAACGAGCGTGGTTGCCTTGGCGTGGTGCCCGACCCGGCATTTGCCACCAACCACCACGTTTACCTCTACTGCACGACCAAGGTCGGCAGCGTCAGCCGCAACCGCGTGACGCGTGTCACCGAGGCGAACGACGTGGCCGTGGCCGGCAGCGAGCGCGTGATCTTCGAGCTGCCCGACGTGCCCACCGCCACCAAGTGGCACATGGGCGGCGCGATGCGCTTCGGCACCGACGGCAAGCTCTACATCGCCGTCGGCAACCACGAAGACAACCCGCAGCCGGTGGCCACCTCGAACTCGCAGAACCTGGCGAGTGCCTTCGGCAAGGTGCTGCGCATCAATGCCGACGGCACCGTGCCGAGCGACAACCCGTTCTTCACCAACGCCACGGCCTACAAGGCGGTCTGGGCGCTGGGCTTCCGCAACCCCTTCGTGCTCGACATCCAGCCCGGCACCGGCCTCACCTACATCGGTGACGTGGGGCAGGGCAGCTGGGAAGAGGTGAACCGCGGCCAGGCCGGTGGCAACTACGGCTGGCCGGCGGTCGAAGGCGCAGGCACCAATGCGAGCTACATCAACCCGGTGTACGCCTATGCGCACAGCGTGGGCTGCTCCATCACCGGCACGGCCTTCTACAACCCCACCACCGCGCAGTTCGGCGTGGCCTATGTCGGCCAGTTCTTCTTCGCCGACTTCTGCAACGGCGCGATCAAGTACTTCGCGCCGTCAACGCCGAACACAGTGACGACCTTCGCCAGCGGCATCGGCAACCCGACCAACATCGGCATCGCACCCAGCGGCGCCATGTACTACCTGGCACGCAACCAGGCCACCGGCACGCCGGCGCCGGGTGCGGGCACGGTGGGCAAGATCACCTACACCGGCAGCCAGGCGCCGCGCATCACGCAGCAACCGCAGAGCCAGACGGTTTACGTGGGCACGGCAGCCACCTTTGCTGCCGCGGCCGATGGCGCCACCTCGTTCCAGTGGCAACGCAACGGCGCCAACATCAGCGGCGCGACGGCCGGCAGCTACACGCTGGCCACCACCACGGTCAACGACACCGGCTCGCGCTTCCGCGCGGTGGCCACCAACTCGTTCGGCAGCGTGACGACCGACGAAGCCACGCTGACGGTGACGACCAACCGTGCGCCCACCGCGCGCATCGACACGCCGTCGGCCACCACCGGGTTTGCCACCGGCGACGTCATCACCTACAGCGGCGTCGGCACCGACCCCGAGGACGGCAACATCGCCGCCGCAAACCTCAGCTGGAAGGTCGACTTCCAGCACGACACGCACGCGCACTCGTTCATCACGCCGGTCAGCGGCAGCAGCGGGCAGTTCACCGTGCCCGACTTCGAGGCCAGCGAAGCCAACATGTGGCTGCGCATCACGCTCACGGTGCGCGACTCGTCGGGCGCCACGAATACCGTCACGCGCGACATCTTCCCGCGCACGCAGGTGAGCAGCTTCCCGCTGATCGGCACGCCGGCCAACGGATGGGGGCCGTACGAGGTCGACCGCAGCAACGGTGAGCAAGGTGCTGCCGATGGCCGGCAGATATCCATCGGCGGCGTGCTCTACCAGCGCGGGATCGGCGTGCATGCACCGTCGGATCTGCGCTTCAACCTCAACCGCACCTGCTCGGGCAACTTCGTTGCTGACCTCGGCGTGGACGACGAGGTGGCCGACAACGGCAGCGTCGTCTTCCAGGTCTATCTCGATGGCACGCTGGCGTACGACAGCGGCGTGCTCACCGGCGCTTCGCTGCGCAAGACGGCCATCGTGCCGGTAGCCAACAAGGCCGAGCTGCGCCTGGTCGTCACCGATGGTGGCAACGGCGACGGCTACGACCACGCCGACTGGGGCGGGGCGCGCGTGACAGGCTGCGGTGTGCCGCCGGCCGTCACGCCGTCGAACCTGCTGGTGTCTGACGGCGCCAACTCGGCCAACTGGTCGGTGCAAAGCAACCTGCAGGTGGGCAATCTGTCGTTCGGCGACCGCACCTTCACCTTCACCGCCGTGCCGGCGGTCGTGGCCGGCGGCAATTGGATCCGCACCGCCAATGCGTCCAAGGCCTACACCGGCAACCCGCTGGCGACCTTCGCGATCTCGGCGGCGGCCGACGTCTACCTCGCGCTGGACAACCGCGCGCCGTTGCCCTCGTGGGTCGACAGCAGCTGGGTCGATACGGGCGCCGACCTCACCATGGCCGAAAGCTCCACGGTGTCGCGCGGCTTCAGCCTGTTCAAGAAACGCTTCAACGCCGGCACCATCTCGCTCGGGCCGTGGAACAACACCGGGACCAGCATGTACACGGTGATCGTCAAGTAGCGCTCTCCGGAGCCGGCAGGCCGCGCGCCTGCCGGCTCTTCGTGCCTTGCCCCTCGAAAACCGCCGCTCGTCGCAGCGGGGCCAGCGGCGCCTTGGGAAAGGCGTCGATTGGCCGTATCGTGCGGCGCATGAACTCTCCTGCGCCCTCGTCTCACCGGCCCGGCTTGGGGGCCTTGCTCAAGGCCTCGTTCAAGCCCTGGCGGCTGGTGGTCAGCCTGGCCATCGCGACGCTGGTGGCGATGGCACTCAATCCCATCTTCATCACCTCCTTCGTGAGCGTCTGGGCGCGCACGGTGTTCGTCGGCGTGGTGCTGCTGCTGGCATTCGAGGTGGCGGGCCACTGGCCGCTGCGCTGGATGCCGCGCTGGGTGGCGCAATTGCTCGCCGTGGGCCTGGCCGCACCGGTTGCCACGTCGCTCGCCTACCTGTTGATCGTCGGCGGCAACGTGCGGGAGTTCCTCCAACACGAAGGGCTCATCTCTGGCTTCTTCTACATCAGCGCGGTCAGCCTGGTGGTCGGCCTGCTTCTGGCGCTCGGCGTGCTCTACCGCCAGCGTGACGTGCAGGCGCGCGCACAGGAGCTCTCGTTTGCGCTCGAGCGCAGCCAGCTAGAAAAGCAGGCGCTCGACGCGCGCTTGCGCCTGCTGCATGCGCAGATCGAGCCGCACTTCCTGTTCAACACGCTGGCCAATGTGCAGCAGCTGGTCGAGTCGGGTTCGCCGCGCGCAGCGCCGGTGCTGCAGAGCCTGATCGCCTACTTGCGCGCTGCCGTGCCGACGCTGGGCGACGGCAATGCCACGCTGGGCACCGAGATGGCGCTGGTCAAGGCCTACCTCGAGCTGATGCGCATGCGCATGCCCGATCGGCTGGAGTTCAGCGTCGACTGGCCGGCCGGGTTGGCGTCGCTGCGCTTTCCGCCCATGGCTTTGCTCACGCTGGTGGAGAACGCCGTGCGCCACGGCATCGACCCGAGCGAAACCGGCGGGCGCATTCGGGTTGAGGCGAGCGAACGGTCGGGCAGCGTCGAGGTGTCGGTCACCGACACCGGCGTCGGCATGGGCGAGACCGCGGCAGCCGGCACCGGCCTGACCAACCTGCGCGAAAGGCTGCGCGTGTTCTTCGGCGATGCGGCACAGTTGCAGATGCTCGATGAGCCCCCGCACGGCTTGAAGGCCGTGATCGCATTCCCGAAAGGCTGAGCCCGCATGCCGACCGCACTTGTTGCCGACGACGAACCCCTGCTGCGCGAACGCCTGTGCGGCCTGCTGGCTCGCCTGTGGCCCGAGTTGATCATCGTGGCGCAGGCGCGCAACGGGCGCGAGGCGGTGGAGATGTTCGACGAGCACGCGCCGCAGGTCGTCTTTCTCGACGTGCACATGCCGGGCTTGAACGGCGTGGAGGCCGCACGCTCCATCGCACGGCGTGCCGAGGTGGTGTTCGTCACCGCCTACGAGCAGTACGCCGTCACCGCGTTCGAGCAGGGTGCGCTCGACTACGTTGTCAAACCCTTCGACGAAGCGCGGCTCGCCGACACGGTGCAACGCTTGCAGCAGCGCCTGGCGCGCGCACCGGAAGGTGATGACGCCAAGCTCGACGCGGTGATCGAGAAAATGTCGGCCGAGCTTCGCCGCCGTGTCACCACGACCGGTTGGCTGCAGTGGATCAAGGCCTCGGTGGGCACCAGCGTGCGGCTGATTCCGGTCGAGCAGGTGGTCTACCTGCGCTCCGACGAGAAGTACACGCTGGTGGTGTGGGAAGGCGGCGAGGCGCTCATCCGCAAGAGCATCCGCGAGTTGGCCGACGAACTCGACCCCGAGCGCTTTGTGCAGGTGCATCGCTCAGTCATCGTCAACCTGCATCAGGTGAGCCAGGTTGCGCGCGGCCCGAACGAGACGGCCGAGGTGCACCTGAAAGGCCGCACCGAGCTGCTGCCGGTGAGCCGCAGCTTCGTGCACGTGTTCCGCCACATGTGAGTGGCGAAGCTTTCAGGTGTTGAAGTGACGTGCCAGCACCGGCGCCATGAAGGGGTGCGATTCGATGCGCTTCAAGGTTGCCAGGAAGTCGGGTCGCGCCTCGGCGAGATGTGCACGCGTGCCCGACCATTTCGACACCACGGCCGCCAGCATGTCGAGCGCACGCGGCTGCGTCCCGCGCAGCTGTGTCGAGAACTGGTCGGCGAAGACTTCCCAGTGGTGGTGCAGCCGCGCACGCGTGCCGCGGATGATCCGCTCGCGGGCCGAGTCGTCGATGTCGGCGCACCAGCGCTCGGGGTAGTCGATGACGCTGATGGCGGAATAGCAATTGGCCGCGATGTAGACCAGCCCGCGGATCGACTGCGCGCGGGTCGATTCGTCGGCCGGCAGCAACTCGGCCTGCGGGTAGGCAAGCCCGAGGTGGATCAGGATGGCGGCGCTCTCGGTGAGCACGCTGCCGTCGGGCATCGCGAGCGTGGGGATCTGCTGCAACGGGTTGACGGCTCTCAGCTCGGCCAGCGCCGAATCGGGCTCCCAGGTCGCCGCACTGACGATGCGAAATGGTTCGCCGGTGCGTGCCAGCGCGGCTTCGATGGCAGCCGACCCGGAGCCCGCGCTTCCGAACAAGGTGTACATGGGTTCACCTCCGAGAAAGATGAACCCGCAGGTTAGCCCAGCGGCTCAATCCCTTGCACCGTGCAGCAATACGCCGCGGCCTTCGGCCGGCGTCAACGCGACCGCCGAAGCGCTCTTGTGGGTATGGCTGGTGCGCTTGGCGGTGATGACGACCGTCTCCAGCACGATGGGCTGGACTGGCACGCTTTGGGCGGCCACGACTGCGTCAGCGCGCGGTGTGGAGAACAGGCCCGATGCGATCGTGGCTGTGCCGGCGATCAGCATGATGAAGGTGAGGAGGGGAGCGAAGATGCGGTCGATCATGGTGGGCTCCAACGGTGCATTTGATTGGCGACGAAGAGCACTTTAGGCAACGGATCCGTCGCTTCCCAACGGATTGCGATGAACTGCGGGAAGTGCGGGACGGGCTGCAGGCTCCCAGTGATCGGCGACGTGTTGTCAGCGACTGGCAGCAGTGCGTTCACCAACGAAAAGAGCAGACAAAAAAAGGGCGACACGGCATGACCGTGTCGCCAACAGGAGACCTGCTCCGCGGTTCACCAAGCCGGGATCACCGGCCGGTGTACCCACATGGAGCAGGCATGTTCACGAGGTGCGCTTGGCAGTGATGACCACCGCTTCAAGCTGAATGACGGGCGCCTTGGCGACTTGCTCGACGGACTGCGTTGCAGGCGACGAGAACAGAGCCATGGCGATGGCGACGTGGCCGGCGATCAGAACCGAGAAGGTCAGGGCGGGGGCGATGAAACGTTCGATCATGTTGGGCTCCAGCGGGTTTGTGTGTTGCGTTGGAGTGAACTTTAGGCAGCAGCCGTTGCGCCCGCCATCGGTCTGCGACGAACTGCGGGAAGCGCGGGATGGGCCGCAGATTGGCGAGCTGAGCGGTGCTGGCGGATCGAGGCGACGCGCTCGTTCGGCTGCGCAGCGGCCGCAGGGCAAGGGCAGCACACAATGCAAGCCACCATGACCCGCACGGAGACCACATGAAAACACCTCACCTCACCCGCCGCGACGCAATCTGCCTGGGTGCCGCCGCCCTGACTCCCTTTGCCGCGCGGGCCCAGGCGGCCTGGCCGAGCAAATCGATCCGCTTCGTGGTGCCGTTCGCGCCGGGCGGCAGCTCCGAGATCGTGGCCCGTGCAACGGCCGCCGAGCTCGGCAAGCTGCTCGGCCAAGGTGTCTATGTCGACAACAAGCCGGGCGGTGCAGGCAACGTGGCCATGGCCGAAGTGGCGCGCGCCGATGACCAGCACACCGTGATCCTCGGCCACATCGGCACGCTGGCGGTGAACCCGTACATCTTCGATAAATTGCCCTATGACCCGGTGAAGGACTTTCGGCCGATCTCGTTGCTGTCGAAGGTGCCGAGCCTGTATGTCGTCAAGCCCGAGTTGAAGGTGAAGAACCTGAAGGAGTTCATCGCGCTGGCCAAGGCCAAGCCGGGCGCGCTGAACTACGGCTCAGCCGGCAACGGCAGTGCCGGGCACCTGGCCTTCGAGTACCTGAAGATGGTGAGCAACACCTTCGTGCTGCACGTGCCCTACCGCGGCACCGGGCCGCAGCTGACCGACCTGATGGGCGGCCGGCTCGACGCAGCGTCCGTCGGCGCGCCGGCGATCATGCAATTCATCAAGACCGGCAAGCTCGTCTGTATCGCCACGGGCAGCACGCAGCGGCTGGCGCAGCTGCCCGACGTGCCGACGGTGGCCGAGCAAGGTTTCCCGGGGTTCGAGATGACGCAGTGGTACGGCATGCTCGCGCCGTCAACGATGTCGCAGGCGAATGCCGAGAAGTTGGCTGCGGCGGCAGCGCGTGCCGTCAAGGAACCGGGGGCCATCAAGCTGCTGGAGAGCGAAGCGGCCATCACCGTGGGCAGCACCGCGGAAGAGTTCACGCGGTTCATTGCGGCCGAACAGCAGCGCTGGAAACCCGTGATCGCACGGGCCAAGATCAAGCCGGACTGAGCGCCGGCTGACCCAAAGGACTGCGGATCAGCGGCCGGCGCCCGACGGGTAGATCGACAGGTAGACGCGGGCGCGGTCATTCATGCGGCGCTCCAGGTCATAGATGTCGACGGCGTCGTTGAGGTAGCGCTCGGTGTGGGCGGTGGCTGAAGTTCTGTTCCAGGCCGAAGAAATGGCGTGGACGATGGCGCGAAGGATGTTCATGGTGTGTTTTGGAGGCCCTTTTGAGGCCCGAACCGGTGATTGGGGTAAACCCTAGGTCCGCATGGTAGCCCTCTTCGCAAGACCTTGCCGGCGGAGAAGCGCGGCGAATGCGCTCTTGTTCACGCTGCGGCTGCATTCCTTCCCTGATCCCGTCACCTCATCGTTCCGCAGGCACCATGAAAAACGCCAGCAAGCTGCGGGCGTTTGGGGAAGGCAGCGAGGCTGTTTCAGGCCGGCTTGCGCTTGGCAGTGATGACCACGGTCTCCAGCACGATCACGGCCTTGGCTGCGCTTTGTGCCACTTTCGGCGCCGGAACGGCCTGTTCGGTGAAGAGGCTCGATGCGACGGCGGCGGTGCCACCGATGAGCAGTGCGAAGGTCAGGAAGGGGGCGAAGATGCGGTCGATCATGTTGGGCTCCAGCGGTTTGTTTGTTGCGTTGGAGTGAACTTTAGGCAGCGCCTCCCGGGCTGCCTACCGCATTGCGACGAACCGCCGGAAGCGCGGGATGAACCGCGCCTGCGGTGGACAGTCAGATCGGCTGCGTGCGCTCGTTGAGCCAGGCAAGGGCATCGCCGGCCACCAGCGGCGCCAGGCGCTCGCGCACCGTCGCGTGGTAGCGGTTGAGCCAATCGATCTCGTCGGCACGCATCAAGCCCTTGTCGATGCAGCGGGTGTCGATCGGGCACAGCGTGAGTGTCTCGAACTCAAGGAATTCGCCGAACGTGCCATCTGTCTCGGCCGGCACGTTGAGCACCAGGTTCTCGATGCGCACGCCCCACTGGCCGGGGCGGTACAGGCCGGGCTCGATGCTGGTGATCATGCCGGGCTCCATCGCCATGTGCGGCTCGGGTGTCGTCTTCGAGATGCTCTGCGGGCCTTCGTGCACGTTGAGGAAGTAGCCCACGCCGTGACCCGTGCCGTGGCCGAAGTCGATGCCCTGTTCCCACAGCGGGACGCGTGCAATGGCGTCGATCATCGGCGACAGCGTGCCGCGCGGGAAGCGCGTGCGGCTGAGCGCGATGGTGCCCTTGAGCACCAGCGTGTAGTCGCGCCGGTGCGCCGCGTTGAGGGTGCCGATGGGCCACACGCGGGTGATGTCGGTGGTGCCGCCGAGGTACTGGCCGCCGGAGTCGATCAGCAGCAGGCTGCCGTCGCCGGGCTTCACCTCGATCACGGCGTGCGAGTCTGGGGTCGCGTGGTAGTGCGGCATCGCGCCGTTGGCCGCAAAGCCGGCAATCACGTTGAAGCTCAGGCCGACGAAGCCCGGCCGCTTGGCGCGCTCGGCGCTCAGCTTCTCGTCGACTGTCAGCTCGGTGATGCGCTCCTTGCCCAGCGCCTTCTCGAACCAGGCGTAGAACTCGCACATCGCGGCACCGTCTTGCGCCATGGCTTCGCGCACGTGGGCGGCTTCGGCGTTGCTCTTGCGGCTCTTGAACAAGGTGCTGGGGTTGATGGCCTCGACCACGCGTGCCTCGGCGCCCACGCTTTCGCGCGTGCCCCAGGTAATGCGGCGCGGGTCGATCAGCAGCACGTCTTTCGCGCCCAGCGCTTTCAAGGCAGCGGCGGCCTGCGCATACGGTGCGAGCTGCACGCCATCGGCGGCCAGCGCGGCCTTCACGTCCGCAGGCACCTTGCCGTCTGCGACGAACAGCGTGGCGCCGTGCAGGGTGATGAGCGCATGCGCAAGGAACACGGGGTTGTACTTGACGTCGGAGCCGCGCAGGTTGAAGAGCCAGGCGATGTCGTCCACCGTCGAGACGAAGTGCTGCGTGGCACCCTGGCGGGCCATCGCCTCGCGCACCTGCGCCAGCTTGGCGGCGCGTGGCATCGGCGAATGTGGCGCCTTGTGTTCGTAGACGGGCGCACTGGGCAGGCCGGGGCGCTCGGCCCAGACTTCGTTCAATACGTCGAAATCGGTGTTCAGCTTGACGTTCGCCTTGGTCAGGTGGCTGCGCAGGTGCTGCGCTGCTGCCAGGCCGAGCACGCTGCCGTCGACCCCGACCATCTGGCCGGCCGGCACATGGCTCGCGAGCCAGTCGACATGGTGGGTGGCGGTGCCGGTGGGGATCTTCACCAGGCTGATGCCGGTGCCGGCGATCTCGGCTTCGGCCTGGGCCCAGTAGCGGCTGTCGGCGAACAGCGCAGCGTCGTCGAGCGTGATGACCAGCGTGCCCATCGAGCCGGTGAAGCCCGACAACCACTGCCGCCCCTGCCAGCGCTCCGGCAGGTACTCAGACAGGTGCGGGTCGCTCGATGGCACCAGCACGGCGGTGAGCTGGTGCTGCTTGAGCGCGTCGCGCACACGTTCGAGTCGCAGGCGGATGGGAGAGGTGCGGGTGTCCATGGGTGCGGTCCGGGTGGTGCCGCCGTCGCAGCCCGGGTGGGGCGCTGGGCGAGCGAACTGTGGATCGGCTCATTCTAGGAGCCTGCCCTCGCCATGGCTGTTCAGGCGGCGCAAGCCCTGCCGGTCTCCCAATCGAACTCGCGCCAGCCATCCGGCACGCTGGGGATCACCTCGACGATCTCGAAGTAGCGCTGGCCGAAGAAGGCGTGCTCGTGCAGGGCGGCCACGGCATCGCGGTATTCGGGCATGTCGGTCGTCTCCCACATCAGCACGTCGGAGCAGCGGCCCGAGAAGCCGCTCGAGTCGAAGAAGCGCACGCGCACCGAGGGGAAGTGGTTGTAGACCTGCATCAGCGCGCCGTCATACACCTCGTCGCGGCGGGCGCGGTCGAGGGCCAGCCAGTGCGGCGTGGCCTTGAGCAGCATGAAGACGGTGTAGGGGCGGGCGGGCATGGGTGGTGTCCTCGGGAGTTGACGCGGCGGTGGCCGAGGCGAGATGATGCGAGCTTCTGCTCATATTTCCAACTCGCATTTCGGAGCGACCCATGAAGACCGTGCTGAGCCCTCGCAAATCGCCGCGCCAGGCGCGTTCGCAAGCCACCGTCGAGGCCATCCTCGATGCGGCGGCTCGCGTTTTGGTGGAGCGGGGGTATGCCGCGACCAACACCAACCTGGTGGCCGAGCGCGCCGGCGTGAGCGTGGGTTCGCTGTACCAGTACTTCCCCAACAAGGACTCGCTCATCACCGCCTTGCACGACCGCCATTCGCGGCAGATGAACGAGGTGATCAACGAGGCCTTCGATCGCAGCGCGGAGCTGAATTTCGACGATGCGCTGAGCACTCTCATCGAAGGCTTGGTGGAGTCACATCGGGTGGAGGCCGGGCTGCACCGGGTGCTTGAGATGCAGCTCGCGGGCCATGAAGACCTGGACAGCCACGCCAAGGCCGATGCCGCCATCAGCCAACGCATCGTCGAGCTGCTGTACCGCTACCGCGACGACATCAACGTCCCTCACCCCGAGCTGGCGGCCTTCACGTTGATGCATTCGCTGCACGGCCTCGTGCACGCGGTGGTACTGGACCTGCCGGAGGGCGTGCCGCTCGAGCACGGCACGCGCGAGATCGTCCGCATGGCCAAGGCTTATCTTCAAGCCAAAGGCTGAAGGCCGCCCCTACGGGCTGGCCGACTGGCTGTCTCGCCGACGCAGCGGCAGGGTATCTGGCGCGTCCATCACGGGCGGCTGAGTGGGCTGCGAATCGGTCGTCGGCGGACTCGCCTCGGCCACCACGCGCGCATGGCGTTCGAAGGTGAAGTAGGCCCAGGCCCAGTCGATCAGCACCACCAGCCGGTTGCGAAAGCCGATCAGGAAGTAGATGTGCGCGAAGAGCCAGAACAGCCACGCGAAGAAGCCCGAGAAGCGCAGCGCACCGAACACCGGCACAGAGAGGTCGACCACGGCGGCACGACGGCCGATGGTCGCCAGGTTGCCGTAGTCGCGGTAGTAGAAGGCCCGCGTCGGTTCGCCTTTCATTGAACGCATCAGGTTGCTTGCGGCCAGCCGGCCCATCTGCTTGGCGGCCGGGCTCACGCCGGGCACCGAGGCGAGCCCGCTCGGGCCATAGCTCTTGGCGGCAGCGAGGTCGCCGATCACGGCGATCTCGGGGTGATCCACCAGCGTCAGGTCGGGCTGCACCAGCACGCGGCCGGCACGGTCGAGCGTGGCGCCCGCGGTGGTGGCGAGTGATCTGCCGAGCGGCGAGCCTGCCACGCCGGCTGCCCAGATCACCGTGCGGCTGGGAAGATGCGCTGCAAGCTCCACATCGCCCTCGTTCGAGACGTAGCTCACGCCGCTCTGGCCAATGGCCGTCACGGTGCAATTGGTGCGCACGTCGACCTTCAATCGCTTGAGCTGCTCCTTGGCGCGCTGTTGCAACGCGGGCACGAAGCTGCCGAGCACCTTGTCCGAGCCTTCGAGCAGCACCACCCGCGCGTGCTTGGAGTCGATGCGGCGGAACTCGCGCGACAAAGTCTGCTGCGCGATCTCGCTCAGCGTGCCGGCCATTTCCACGCCAGTCGGCCCGGCACCGACCACCACGAAGCTCATCCACTCCGAGCGCTCGATCGGGTTCGTGCAGCGCTCGGCGTGCTCGAAGGCGCCGATCACCCGGGCGCGGATGTTGAACGCATCGGCCAGCGTCTTCAGCCCCGGCGCGTACGGCGCCCAGCCGTCATGGCCGAAGTAGCTGTGCGTCGCTCCGGCGGCCACGATCAAATGGTTGTAGCCAAGCCTTTCGTTGTCGTCGAGGACCACGGCGCGGGCGTTCGCGTCGATGGCCGTCACCTGGGCCTGCAGCACGGTCAGGTTGCCGCGCGCAATCTGTTTGCGCAGGATGTGGCGGATAGGTGCGGAGATCGCCGGCGCGCTCAACCCTGCCGTGGCTACTTGGTACAGCAGCGGCTGGAACAGGTGGTGGTTGGTGCGGTCGATCAGCGTGATCGTCACCGGCGCGTTTGACAGCGCCCGAACGGCCTCCAGGCCGCCGAAGCCGCAGCCAATGATCACGACATGCGGGCGATCAGGAACAGAAGATTTCATGGAGCGTGACGCTGTCAGTAAGCGGCTGCGGCGGGTTGATCGAGGCGGTGAAGCGCGCGAGACAACATCTGCCGCGCGATCAAGCGATGAAACGGCATGATCGTCGCGAGGTACACCCGCCCGAGTCGGTTGTGCGTGCGCACCACCGTGCTCGTCGTGACGCGGCACCCGCTGCCGTGCGGCTCCACGTGCACCCAGACGCGAAAGTCCAGGTGCTTGTCGTCTTCACCCAATACGACTTCGGTGGCCGTGTTGCTGCGCACCGGGAAGATGCCGACCTTGCCCTCGCGCCCGCGGGCGATGAGGCCCTTGCTGGTCTTCAAGCCGACGAGGCTGACGACGCCATCGCGCACCGCCATTAACGAGCTGACCCAGCGCGGCGGGTCTTCGAACATGCCGCGCGCCACCTGCATCGCAGTGACGTCGGCGCGGGTGATGTGGCCGCTGAAGGCGTCGCTGAAGTCGCTGTCGGCCAGGCCGGCACTTGCAAAGGCCAATGCGGGTGTGGGCACTTCAGTGACGGCAGGCATGTTCATCGCTCATCCATTGAAGCAATGTCATGAAGGCGCTGGAGCACCACGCCCGCGCGGATGGGCTGCGCTACCAAGCCTGGCAGGGCATTCTGCATGTCGGGGTGTGCCAGCAAGGCGCGCATCTGGCGAATGACGTGGCTGCGGACCGACGTGTCTACGGCCGACAGTTCGTCTGTCAGTTCGGCGCGGCCATCGATCACCGTGATGATGTCTTCCAGGTCATGGCTCAGATAGACATCGCGTGCGCCACGGTCGTTGAAAGCCTCGAACTTGGTGGCCACGAAGTGAGGCGCATCCAGGTGGCGCAAGCTCAGGCCTGGCCGCAGTTCGGTCGTCACGGCGGAGGCAAAGCCGGGCCGGTACCAGCGGTTCGCGAAGCCGAGCACGCGCTCGTCGACAGGCACCAGGTCGAGCTGCATGCGGTTCCAGTACCAGCGAAAAGGCGGCGTGCCCTCTTCCATCGTCTGCTTGAATCCGCGCTCGGCCAGCAGTGGGTGCATGGCGTGGTATCCGGCAAGGGTGGCGACTTCGACGATGGCGTCGACGTCTTCGGTGGGCCGTACATCCGCCGCCGCCGGGTTGGTCACCAGCAACCCCGTGGCGCAACCGCCGACGAACACCAGCCGCTCGCGCAGCGGGCCGAGTGCTTGCGCCATGGCGCTGAGCAGTTCCAGGTTCGGGTCAACCACGGCGTGCTTTCTTGGCGCTCGCGTGCGGCGGCACAGGATCGATCAGTTTTTGCAGCCGTGCATTTGCCATGCCACGCTCGCGGGCGCGGCCGGCGCGCAAGGCGTCGAACAGGGCCAGCAGTTCATAGAGCGCCGCATCGCGCAGCGCTGCGCCTGGCACGCAGGGATGCAGCGGCAGCAGCCCCTCGCCGCGGACCGAGCCGTGAGCGTCGGGCCAGACCAGCGGCTCGTGGCCTTCGGCGAATACACCGGCAAAGGCGGGGGCCGCGTGGCTCGTCGGCACGCCGGGACCCAACGGCAGCCGCTCTTCAGGGAATGCGTATTTGGCCCCGTGCAGCGCGAATTCGGCCAGGTTGTGCCGGTTGACCACGGCCGCGCTGTCGAGATGAGTACGTGCCTCCTGGCCTTTGGGAGGCTCGGCGATCACCTGTGCCGCAGCAGCTGCAGTACGAGGCTCGCGTGCGGCGAGGGCCACGGACGGCTTGGCCGGGGCGTAGGGCCGCACAAGGCTGGCGTCTGTCAGCAGGCCGGCAGCGAGACCGCGTTGAACCGCCGCGTGCGCCTCGGACACGCTCAAGCCCAGCTCATGCGCCAGACGGGCGTACGTCCAGTGCTGCTCCCCGAGGGCGACCAGCTTGAGGGCGACGAGAAAATCTTGCGGCTTGAGGTTCATATTCTCTATTCGCAAATCGCGAATTAAGAATGTAGGGCATTCAGGCCGGGGCTGGCAAGCCTGATTTCGGAGGGTTCTCGGCCGGCTGCGCCGCCAGCAGCTTGCTGCGCACCATCTGGATGTGGCTTCGCAGCGAATACAGCTCGTCGGCGTAGCTCAGCGGTACGCTGACGCCTTCGACGCCTTGCTCGATGTCGGCCAGTTCCTTCATCAGCTCGTCGGTGGGACGCTTGCCCTGGGCTTCTTCGACCACGCGCAGGCGGCCGTACCAGCGGAAGACGCGCGAGCGGATGCGGAAGGTGTAGAGCGGCGGCACCACGCGGCTCAGCGGGATCAGGATGGCGACGATCGACACCAGCACCACCCACATGCGGTCGACCAGGTTGGCCAGCCAGAACGGCAGGAAGCGTTGCAGCACCGGCACGCCGGTCGCGTAGAAGCGCTGCGCTTCGGCGGCAATGGGACGCTCGGTGTTCTTGATGTTCGGGAAGTCGCCCTTGTGCTGAAACCAGCCCGCCTCACCGTGGATGGTTTGTGCCGCCTGCACGAAGAGCTGGATCAGCGCTGGGTGCGTGCTCTTGCGCGAGACCAACGTGGCGGTGGGTGCCACCAGGCGCACGTCGGTCGGCGGCAGGTCGCCGGCCAGGTCGACGATGCCGCGCGGCAGGGTCACCGGGCTGATGAACGGGAAGCGGCGCGAGTACGCATCCGCCTGGGCGAAGTTGAAGAGCTTCACCCCGGGCGTCTGCAGCAGCATCTGCACCATCAGCGATTCGGGCGCCGATGCAAAGGCCACCGCGTCGATGTTGCCGGCCAGAAAGCCCACGACCGCGGGCGTTTGTGGTTCGCGCAGCAGCGTGAGCGTCTCCTTGTCAATGTGGTTCGCGTCGATCAGCTTGCGCATCAATGCCGGCACACCGCTGCCGCGTTCGCCGATGTTCACCTTCCAGCCCGGCAGTTGGGCGAGGCTGGTGAGCGCCACTTCCGGCTCGGACTCGGCTTTTGCGCCGCGCGGCTTGGCCGGCTTCTTCGGGTCAGCCAGCAGGCGCTTGGCCGAGTCTTCACGGTAGAACAGCCACACCGGTTCGTAGAACAGGCTGCCGAGCGACACGAGCTCTTCCTCTTGCTCGTCGAGGGCGAGCTGCTTCTCGTCGGACCCGCCTTGCACGAAGGCGATGTCGACGCCTGAGTTGTCGTCGCGCAGCAGCTTCAGGTTCTCCGACGCGCCCTTGGTGGACCGCAGCTCCACCGTGATGCCATGCTGCTTCAGCAGCGCGGCGTAGCGTTTGCCGAACTCGGCATACGCGCCTTGCTCCACGCCGGTCGCGAGCACCACGCGTTTGGGCGGCGTGGGGTCGAGCACCCAGTAAGCCACCACCAGCAGCACGATGGTGAGAACGATGAATGGCCCGGCCGTGGCCAGCACGTCGCGGAAAGAAAGCAGGGTGTTGCGCAGAACTTTTGGCATGGTGCAGCTCGAAGGCAGGTGCGGCCTGCACGATACCGTATGCTTTTCGGCGCCCCGCCTGCCCAACCCCGTTCGGGTATGCGCCGTCTGATTTCCTTTCAACCCTTACCAACCCAATGCGCCTGCTCCTTGTCGAAGATGACCGCATGATCGGCGAGAGCCTGCGCACCACGCTGCGCCAGGAGGGCTACGCCGTCGACTGGGTGCGCGACACCACCGCCGCGCAGGCCACGCTGGGCAGCGAGCGTTTCGACCTGGTGCTGCTAGACCTCGGCTTGCCGTCGGCACCCGACGCAGCGCCGACCGGCGAAGGCGGCCTTGGCGTGCTGCGCTGGCTGCGTGGCCGGCAAGACGCCACGCCGGTGATCGTGCTCACCGCGCGCGATGCACTCGGTGACCGTGTCTCCGGCCTCGACGCCGGTGCCGACGACTACCTCGTCAAGCCCTTCGAGCTGGACGAACTCAACGCCCGCATGCGCGCCGTGCTGCGCCGCCACAGCGGCCGCGCGCAATCCACCCTCACGCACCGCGGCGTGACGCTCGACCCGGCCACGCGCCAGGTCAGCAAAGACGGCCAGCCGGTGCTGCTCTCCGCCCGCGAGTTTGCGGTGCTCGAAGCGCTGATGACGCGGCCCGGCGCCTTGCTGTCGCGCGCGCAGCTCGAAGACCGGCTCTACGGCTGGGGCGAAGAGATCGAGAGCAACGCTGTCTCGGTCTACATCCACCAGCTGCGCCGCAAGCTCGGCGCCGAGTTCATCCAGAACATGCGCGGCGTCGGCTACTTCGTTCCGGCATGAGCGCGAAAGCCGGCCCGTCCTCCGCACGATCGCGCACTCTCGGGGCAGGAGCGCGGGCACGTGGGGGCTGGATGAATTCGATCCGGGTTCGGCTGCTGCTCGCCCTGCTGGGCATGCTCGCACTTGTCGCGCTGGTGATGGGCGTGGTTACCTATCGCAGCGTGCTCACCGAAACCGAGGCTCTTTTCGACTACCAACTGCGCCAGATGGCACTCTCGCTGCGCGACCAGGGCGAAATCCCCGCCGACCAGGCCGATGCGCTGGCCGACGAGCAGCTCGACTTCGTCGTGCAGATCTGGACCATCGACGGCCGCAGCATCTACGCCACCCGCAACCACAGCGAGCTGCCGAGCCGCGCGCTGCTCGGCTTGGCCGATGTGGGCGTGAACGGCGAGACCTGGCGCACCTTCAGCGTCGCCACGCCGGGCCGCGTGATCCAGGTGGCGCAGCCGCTGCGCATCCGCCAGCGGCTGGCCGCCAACGCGGCGCTGCACAGCATCACGCCCATCTTGTTCCTGGCGCCAGTGATGGCGCTGATGGCCTGGTGGCTTGCGGCATTGACGCTCGCGCCGCTGCGCCGCGTCGTGGCCGAGGTGCGCGCGCGCGACGGCAAGCTGCTGCAGCCGCTGCCCGATGCGGGCTTGCCAGACGACGTGTCGCCGTTGGTCGTCGCACTGAACGGCCTGCTCGAGCGGCTCGGCCAGACACTCGACACCCAGCGTGCGTTCCTGTCCGACGCGGCCCATGAACTGCGTTCTCCTCTCACGGCGTTGAAGCTGCAGAT
>Ga0307515_10002745_pt1 | contig 37653 bp, 33 predicted proteins | sample 17_EM_MG_FD_194513 | JGI IMG/M metagenome (GOLD analysis project Ga0307515, IMG submission 194513) | Populus trichocarpa ectomycorrhiza microbial communities from riparian zone in the Pacific Northwest, United States - 17_EM | ecosystem: Host-associated > Plants > Roots > Unclassified | place... | reverse complement strand
GCTCTCGGTACAGCCCCACTCGGGAAGCACGCGCTTCAGGCTGCCGTCGTTCAACTCGTCGCGGCACATGATCTCGGGCAACAGCGCCACGCCCATGCCTTCGACGGCCGCGTGCTTGAGCGCGAACATGTCGTCGGTGACCAGGCGCGGCTCGTGCGCGAGCTCGGCCGTCTCGGTGCCGCGCCGCAGCAGCCAGACGTGGCGCTCGCCCTCGGCGGGCAAGGACAGCGTGGGCCAGTCCGCCAGCGCCTGCACGCCCTCGGGGTCGCCCCGGGCCGCGAACAAGGATGGGCTCGCCACCGGCACATCGTGGGTCGTGCCGAGTTGCCGCACCACCAGGCTCGAATCGTCGAAGGGTGGCCTGCGCACGCGCAGCACCACATCCATGTGCTCCTCGAGCGGATCGACGCGGCGGTTGCTCACGGTCAGCACCAGCCGCACCCTGGGGTAGGCGCGCATGAAAGCCGGCAGCAGCGGCGTGAGCCAGAACTGCGCGAGCGTGATGGGGCTGCTCACGCGCAAGGGCCCCTGCGGCTGCGACACCGCCTGCTGGATCACCTCGTTCGCCGATTCGCCCAGCGCGACCATGGCCTGGCAGCGCTCGTAGAACAGCTGCCCCACCGAGGTCAGCGAGAGCCGCCGCGAGCTGCGCTGCAGCAGCCGCACGCCGAGGCGCTCTTCGAGCAGCGACACGCGTCGGCTCAGCCGCGACTTGGGGACGCCGAGCTGCCGGCTCGCGGCGCTGAAGCCCTGGTGCTCCACCACCTTGGCAAAGAACACCAGGTCGTTGAAATCTTCCATGCGAGCGCGCTCCTTGGCTTCGATGATCGCCGGCAAAACGTTCCACCGACAGAACGATGCGTTCGTTTGGAGCCGATTGTCGGGCCATCGTTCCATCTGCATCATCGAGTCAACCACAGATTCCGGAGACGACAAGCCATGAAGCTCGCCACATTCCGCCACCAGGGCGCGCTGAAGATCGGCGTGGTCGAAGGCGACCAGATCGCGGACGTTTCGGGCCAGCCGGGCGCGCCGGCCGGCCTGCGTGAACTACTGGCCTGCGGCCCCGCGGGCCTCGAATGGATTCGCCAAGCCGCCAACGAAAGCCCTCGCCTGCCGCTCGCGCAGGTGCAGCTCTGCGCACCCATCCCTGCGCCGCAGAAGTTCCTGGGCCTGGGCGGCAACTACGCCTCGCACCTGGCCGAGGCTGCCAAGGTCGGCTTGACGCGTGGCGCTGGCCAGGTCTGGTTCAACAAGCAGGTCTCGTGCATCGCAGGCCCCTACGACTCGGTGCACAAGCCCTTCGTCTCCGAGCAGTTCGACTACGAGGGAGAGCTGGGCGTGGTCATCGGACAGCGCTGCCGCCATGTGCGCGCCGAGGATGCCGAGGCGGTGATCGCGGGCTACGTGGTGGTCAACGACATGAGCGTGCGCGACTGGCAGCTGCGCGCGCCGACGCACACGCTGGGCAAGTCCTTCGACACCCACGGCCCCTTCGGCCCCTGGCTGGTGACGCGCGACGAGATCGCCGATCCGCACGCGCTGCGCCTTCGCACCTGGGTCAATGGCGAGCTGCGGCAGGACGGCAACACCGCCGAGATGATCCATCGCATCGGCGCGATGGTGGCCGAGCTCTCGACCGCCTTCACGCTGGAGCCCGGCGATGTGCTGTCGACCGGAAGTCCCGCGGGCTGCGGCGGCCTGATGGAACCGCCGCGCTATCTGCAGGCCGGCGACGTCGTGCGCGTGGAGATCGAATCCATCGGCGCGATCGAGAACCGCGTCATTCAAGAACCAAGGAGAGACAACCCATGAGCACACGACGCCAGCTGCCCGACGCCCGCAGCACCGCCATCCGCCCCGCGAAGCTCGCGCACGTGGTGCTGCGCGTGTCGAATCTCGAACGCTCGCGCGACTGGTACCTGAAAGTGCTGCAAGCGCGCGTCGCGTTCGGCAACGAGATGCTGAGCTTCCTGACCTACGACGACGAGCACCACCGCATCGGGCTGATCGCGCGACCCGAACTGGGCCGCGAGGCCGACACGCACACGGGGTTGGAGCACATCGCCTTCACCTACGGCTCGCTCGGCGAACTGCTCGCCACCTATCGACGCCTGCGCTCGCTCGACTTCCAGCCCTACTGGTGCATCAACCACGGACCGACCATCTCGCTCTACTACAAGGACCCGGACGGCCATCGGCTCGAGCTGCAGCACGATGTGTTCGAGCACGCGGAGGACGTGACCGCCTTCTTCGCCAGCGGCGCCTACCAGGAGAACTTCATGGGGATCGTCTTCGATCCGGAGGAGATGGCGGCGCGCTTCGAGGCGGGCGAGCCGCTCGCAGAGATCACCAAGCGGCGTGGCCTGCGCGAGGGCGAGACGCCCTGGACGATGTTCGTCGGCTGACCCCCGCTGGCATTCAGCGCGCAGGCAACGCCTTGCCGGCCGTGGTGTAGAGCTCGGACAACGCAACCACGCGGCCGTGCAGCGGCAGGATGCGATCGACGCCCAGCCCGAGCCGCTCGATGTTGGCGATCAGGTTGAGGTTGTTCGCATTCGGCACGGCCGGCGGCGGCGCGTTCGGTGCGCTCGGCGTGAAGGCATCCGCCTCGATCAGCAGCTTCTCGTTGGGCAGGTGGACCATGAGGAAGCTGTCGCTGTGCACGCTGCCGGTGATGCGATGCAGGTCGATGGGACGCGACGCGTCGCCCAGGGCCAGCTTGTCGCCGACCGCGAGCAGGCTCGCACGCTTGCCCGACTGCGCCAGCCGGTCCGGCTGAATGCGGTTGGCCTGCGCCAGCACGCTCTCGAAGTACGCAACGTTGGCTGCCTGCGTGACGACGGTCGCGCCTTCGGCGACTGCGGCGCGCACGCCGCCCGAGTGGTCGAAGTGCGCATGGCTGTTGACCACGAAGCGGATCGGCTTGCCCGGCGCCAGGGCCTTGGCCTGTTCGATCACCGCTTGCGTACGGGCGTCGTTGAGCGGGGTTTCGACCAGAACCAGGTGCTCTCGCAGTTCGATCGCCACGCTGTTGTGCGAACCGCCGGCCAGGAACCACACCCCTTCGGCCACCTTCTCGGTCGTGACCCGCTCGCCCTGGTTGCGCGCGGCATCGGGCACCTGCAGGCCGGTCGTGGCCACATTGGCCTGGACCTCCTTCACCGCTAGGTCGAGCACGGGATGGCCGCCCATGGTCTGTCGGATTCGCATCGGGAAGCGGATGCCGCCGACTTCGCGGTAGTCGGCGTACGTCGTCACCGTCTTCGTGTCGCCGAGCACGGGGTCCGGAAAAACGGAGTCGACCTGCGTCACGAGCCCATCGGCGCCAACCAGCACCGCGGCGCTGAAGCGGCCGGGCTGGGCGAACGACAGCGTCGATGTGCCATCGGCGCTGTTGCGGCGCGCACTGGCATTGCCGCGCGCCGCCGCCTTGAGCACGCCGTGCGGCGTGATCCACAGCTGATGCACGCGGTCGGCGACGAGGCGCGGAACGGGTGCGGCACCGGCAGCGGTCTGGTTCCACGCCAGGTCGCCACTGACGAATTGGTCGTTGCGTTGCTGGCCGGAGAGCGGGTAGCCGCCGCCGCCCTGCGGCTCGGCCCGGCTCAGCACGATCTCGTCGCGCATCGCGCCGCTGTCGTAGTCGACGGTGCGCGTGACCGAATGAAGCGTGATGCGGGGCCATGGAACGCCCGGCTTGAAGGCCTGGCCGAAGGTGAAGCCCGTTCCATCCGCGACGTAGCGCAAGCTCTTCACGTCGGCCGCGCCCATCGCCTTGGAAGCGCGGGCCAGCACGTCGCTCGGGTTCTCCGGCGTCGTGGTGCAGGCGGCCAGCCAGCAGGCAAGGCCTACCGCCAGGGTCGATCGAAAGGTGGCTCCGCCGATGTCACCGAATCGCGTCATGGTTGTCTCCTGGTGGCCGGCAACGCGAGGATGGTTGCCGGGCGCGGCCGATTCTGGGCGGAGGCGGGGCGCGGCACAAGGGGGATTGACCTGCCTGATACACCTCCGCGCGTGCGTCCTCAAAGCAACCCCGTCATCCTCCCCGCAGCCTCCCTCAACGCCCCAATCCTCTTCACCGCATCCTCCATCGACATCCGCGCCGTAGGCGCATGCACCGCAATTGCCGCGCGCACCTGCCCCGCTTCATTCATCACCGGCACAGCCACAGCCACCAGCCCCGCAATGAACTCCTCCCGATCGCACGAGTAGCCGCGCTTCGCGATCCCCTCGCACTCGGCGCGCAGCTTGCCCGCATCGGTGATCGTGTTCGCCGTCATGCGCGTCAGCGTGATCTGTTCGATCACCGCATCGCGCTCCTTCTTCTCCATCTGCGAGAGAAACAACTTCCCGCTCGCCGTGCAATGCAGCGGCACATGCGACCCGACATCCAGTGTCAGCCGCAGCGGCCATTGCGCTTCGACGCGGTCGAGGTAAAGCACCTGCGCCCCATCGAGCGTCGTGAAGTTGCAGGTCTCGCCCACCTGTCGCACCAGCTCCGACAACACCTCGTGCCGCAGCCCGCGCACCACGCCGTGGTTCAGCGTGTCGAAGGCCAGCTGCCGCAGCGCCGGCCCGACGCTGAACGAGCGCTCGTCGACGTCGCGCGCCAGAAAGCCGCTGGCCAGCAGTTGCGTGCAGATGCGGTGCGCGGTGCCCTTGGGCAGCGACAGCTGCGCGGCCAGGTCGGCCAGCGACAAGGCGCGGCCTTCGTTGGCCAGCAAGGCCAGCAGTCGAAGGCTACGTTCGGCAGACGAGCCTGAAGCCGACTCTTCGACCACAGGCGCAGGCAAAGGCACAGGCGCGGAGCGCTTCTTCTTCGAAACCACGGCAACAGCAGCAGTGCGCGCAAGACGCGTCATACGGGTAAACCTCCAAAGTGGAACGTTGCGTTCCGAAATTTCATCGCCTAGGATCGGCGGGCCGAAGCGATTGTTCCACTCCCCGGAAGCCTGCATGCGTGTTGAAGAAGCGTTCGATTACATCGTCGTGGGCGCCGGCTCGGCCGGCTGCGTGCTGGCCGCGCGGCTGAGCGAAGACCCGGCGACGCGCGTACTGCTGCTGGAGGCGGGCCCGCCCGACAACTCGCTGTGGATCCATCTGCCCATCGGCTACGGCAAGACGATGTGGAGCCCGACCTACAACTGGCGCTTCGAGACCGACCCCGATCCGAACATGAACGGGCGCCGCATCTACTGGCCGCGCGGCAAGACGCTGGGCGGCTCGAGCTCGATCAACGGCCTGATCTACATCCGCGGCCAGCGCGAGGACTACGACCACTGGGCCGCGCTCGGCAATGCAGGCTGGGGTTTCGACGATGTGCTGCCCTACTTCATCCGCTCCGAAGGCAACCAGCGCGGCGCCGATGCCTTCCACGGCGCGGCCGGCCCGCTGAAGGTGTCGGACATCGGCGCGAAGCACGAACTGATCGAAGCCTTCATCGACGGCGCGCAGCAGATCGGTCCGCTCAGTGTTCGACGCACCGAGGACTTCAACGGCGCCGAACAGGAAGGCGCCGGCTACTACCAGCTCACCACCCACAAGGGCTGGCGCTGCAGCACGGCCAAGGCCTATCTCGCGCCGGCGAAGAACCGGCCCAACCTGCGCATCGAGACCCACGCGTTGGCCGCAGGCCTGGTGTTCGACGGCCGCCGCGCCGCCGGCGTGCGCTACCTGCAGGGCGGCGTGACGAAGACCGCGCGCTGCCGCGCCGAAGTGCTGCTGGCCGCGGGCTCGATCCAGTCGCCGCAACTGCTGCAGCTCTCGGGCATCGGCCCGCGTGCGCTGCTCGAACAGCGCGGCGTTCCGCTCGTGCACGAGCTGCCGGGCGTGGGCGAGAACCTGCAGGACCACCTGCAGATCCGCCTCGGCTACGAATGCACCAAGCCGATCACGACCAACGACCAGCTCAACTCCTGGGTCGGCCAGGCGAAACTCGGCATGGAATGGCTGTTCCATCGCACGGGCGCCCTGGCGATCGGCATCAACCAGGGCGGCTGCTTCATGCGCGCGCTCGCCGATGCGCAGGGCCGGCCGGTGGCCGCGACGCCCGACATCCAGTTCCACGTGGCCACGCTCTCGGCCGACATGGCGGGCGGCAAGGTGCATCCGTACTCGGGCTTCACGCTGTCGGTCTGCCAGCTGCGGCCGGAGTCGCGCGGCCACATCCGCATCCGCTCGCTCGACCCGGCCGAGCCGCCCGAGATGCAGCCCAACTACCTCTCGACCGAGCTCGACCGCGCGACCGCGGTGGCCGGCGTGAAGGCGGCGCGCGCCATCGCCGCGTCGCCCGCCATGCGGCCGTACGTGAAGCGCGAAGTCAAGCCCGGTCCCGATGCGGCGAGCGATGCCGACCTGCTCGAGTTCTGCCGCAACAACGGCGCCACCATCTTCCACCCCACCGGCACCTGCCGCATGGGCAGCGATCCGCTGGCGGTGGTCGATGCGCGGCTGCGCGTGCACGGCGTCGGCCGGCTGCGCGTCATCGACTGCTCGGCCATGCCGACGCTGGTGTCGGGCAACACCAACGCGCCGGCCGTGATGATGGCCGAGAAGGCCGTCGACCTGATTCGCGAGGACGCCGGCAACGCCCGCTGATTTTTCCGCAGCATCGACAACGACACTTCATTGGAGACAAACACATGAGTGCAACAACTGACGAGAAGGCGATCCGGCGCGTGGTGATCTCGGCGCTGGTGGGCGCGAGCATCGAGTGGTACGACTTCTTCCTCTACGGCGTGGTGGCCGGCATCGTTTTCAGCAAGCTCTACTTTCCGGGCAGCGATCCGGTGGTGTCGACGCTGCTGGCCTACACCACCTTCGCGGTGGGCTTCGTGACGCGGCCGCTGGGCGGCGTGATCTTCGGCCACTTCGGCGACAAGATCGGGCGCAAGAGCATGCTGATCATCACGCTGATGATCATGGGCGTGGCCACTTTCCTGATCGGGCTGGTGCCCACCTACGCGCAGATCGGCATCGCCGCGCCCATCCTCCTGCTGCTGCTGCGCATCGCGCAGGGCATCGGCCTCGGCGGCGAATGGGGCGGCGCGGTGCTGATGGCCTACGAGTACGCGCCGAAGGAGCAGCGCGGCTTCTATGCCTCGCTGCCGCAGATCGGGCTGGCCATCGGGCTGTGCATGGCCTCGGGCGTGGTGGCGCTGCTGTCCTTCCTGCTGACCGACGAGCAGTTCCTCTCGTGGGGCTGGCGCATCGCCTTCCTGCTCTCGGGCGTGATGGTGGTGGTGGGCATGTACATCCGGCTGCATGTGCAGGAGACGCCGGAGTTCGCGGCGGTGAAGGCGCGCAATGCCGAGCTGCGCATTCCGTTCATGGACATGCTGCGGCGCTATCCGGGCAATGTGCTCAAGGGCATGGGCGCGCGCTACATCGACGGCGTGTTCTTCAACATCTTCGGCGTGTTCTCGATCAACTACCTCACCAACACGATCAAGATCAGCCGCACCGAAGCGCTACTGGGCGTGATGGCGGCGGCCGTGGTGATGATCTTCACCATCCCCTTCTTCGGCCGCATGTCCGACCGGCTGGGGCGGCCCAAGGTCTACATGTGGGGTTCGCTGATCACGGCCGTGGCCGCCTTCCCGGGTTTCTGGCTCATGACGCACAGCGGCGGCAACGTGTTCCTGATCTGGCTCGCGATCATCGTGCCCTTCGGCATCCTCTACGCATCGGTCTACGGGCCCGAGGCTGCCCTCTTCTGCGACCTCTTCGATGCCAAGGTGCGCTATACCGGCATCTCCTTCGTCTACCAGTTCTCGGGCATCTTCGCCTCGGGCATCACGCCGATCATCGCGACTGCGCTGCTCAAGTCGGGCGGCGGCGAGCCCTGGCAGATCTGCATGTACGTGCTGTTCGCAGGCGTGGTGTCGGCGCTGTGCGCGTGGATGATTGGGCGCTCCGCGCCGGTGGAAGAAGTCCTGCTCGACAAGCAGCCGCTGCGCGCCTCGGCATCAAGGTAGCGCATCGAGCGCCTCGCCGAGCTGCGCGTGGAAGCGCGGCGCGGCGAACTCGAAGCGGCCGAAGCGCAGTGACTCGTTGGCGCCCGAGGCCAGCCCGGCCTGCGTCGACTCGGCGAGCGCATAGTCCTCGGCCAGCGTGGTGCGATAGAGCGCGATGTTGCGGTCCCAGTGCCGCTCGGCGCGCTCGTTCGCCGGCGCCTCGGGCACCAGCGTGATCTCGTGCACCAGCGTGCGGTCGGCGGCCAGCGGCTCCCACACGCTGAGCTGCGCATGGTCCGGCTGCACCAGCAGCGCGGTGCTCGGAAAGAAGAAATAGATGATGTTGCCGTGCAGGCGCGGATCGAAGGCCTCGGGTCCGGACGCGGCTTCCGACGCGAGGCTCGCCTTCGCCAGGAAGAGCCGGCGGTGCAGGCCGAACTCGTCGGCCAGCGGCCCGAGCATCTGCCGCACATCGCAGGCGGCCAGCGCCGCATCGGGCACCACCCACACCAGCCCCGCGGCTTCGGCCACGGCCAGCGGTCGCAGGCCGCTCCCGGCCTTGTCCAGGCATGGGAAACCGAAGCTCTTGGGCACGCCCTGGAGTTCGCCGTTGCTCGCGTAAGTCCAGGCGTGGTAGGGGCAGGAGAAGCGCGTGCCCTGGGTGCCGCGGCCCGGCGCCACGACCTGTGCGCCGCGGTGCCGGCAGACGTTGACGAAGGCACGCAATACGCCATCCTGGCCGCGCACGATCAGCATCGGAATGCCCAGCCTCGTGAGGGCCGTGTAGTCGCCGGGCCGCACCAGCTCGACGGCGGCCGCGACCGGCAGCGGATGGCGGCGCAGCAGCCGCAGTTCGCGTTCGAAGCGGCTTGCGTCGAGGTAGTCGGCGACGGGCACCGTGGCGTCGTGCGGCGCCATCTCGGGCATGCCGTCCGACAGCGCACGCATCGCGCGCCGCCACAGTCGATCGGCCTGGGCCTTGTCCATCAATCAAGTCCTCGCAGCACGCGTCGATCCAAGCAAAGGCAGAATCCCGCCATGACCAATCTGTCCACCTTCCCCATCACGAACAAATGGCCCGCGCGGCATCCTGAACGGCTGCAGCTCTACTCGCTGCCGACGCCCAATGGCGTCAAGGTCTCGATCATGCTCGAAGAGACCGGCCTGCCCTACGAGCCGCACCTGGTCAACTTCTCGACCAACGACCAGATGTCGCCCGAGTTCCTCTCGCTCAATCCCAACAACAAGATCCCCGCCATCCTCGACCCCGACGGACCGGGCGGCAAGCCGCTCGCCCTGTTCGAGTCCGGCGCGATCCTGCTCTACCTGGCCGACAAGACCGGCCAGTTGATCCCGCAGGATGCTGCCGGCCGCTACGAGACGATCCAGTGGCTGATGTTCCAGATGGGCGGCATCGGCCCGATGTTCGGCCAGCTCGGCTTCTTCAACAAGTTCGCCGGCAAGGACTACGAGGACAAGCGCCCGCGCGACCGCTACGTCGCGGAAGCGAAGCGCCTGCTCGGCGTGCTCGAACAGCGGCTCGCGGGCCGCCAGTGGCTGATGGGCGACACCTACACCATCGCCGACATCGCCACTTTCCCATGGGTGCGCAACCTGGTGGGTTTCTACGAGGCCGGCGAGCTGGTGGGGTTCAAGGATTTTCCGCAAGTGGCGCGAGTGCTGGAAGCCTTCGTTGCGCGTCCGGCGGTTGCCAGGGGCCTCGGGATACCCCAGCGGGGCTGACGCCGCCGGGTCGCGCTACATGCGCCCCTTCCACGGCACCAGCCGGCGCTCGAGCCAGCGCATCAGCAGGTCGAACAGGTAGGCCACGACGCCGATCACGATGATGCCCATGATCACGATGTCGGTGCGCAGGAAGTTCGATGCGTTGAGCACCATCTGCCCCAGGCCCATGTTGGCCGCGACCATCTCGGCTGCCACCAGCGTGGTCCAGCCGAAGCCGATGGCGATGCGCATGCCGATCAGGATGTCGGGCAGCGCCGACGGCAGGATGACGTGCCGGATCACCTGCATGTAGCTGGCACCCATCGAGTAGGCGGCGTTGATCTGCTCCTGCGATGCGCTGCGCATGCCCGAGCGCGCGGCCAGCGCCAGCGGCGCGAAGCAGCTCAGGAAAATGAGCAGCACCTTGGGCAGTTCGTCGATGCCGAACCAGATGATGATCAGCGGCAGGTAGGCGAGCGGCGGCAGCGGGCGGTAGAACTCCAGCGGCGGGTCGAAGATGCCGCGCCACACGCGGCTCATGCCCATCGCGATGCCGATCGGGATGGCCGTCACGCAGGCCAGCAGGAAGGCCGAGAAGACCCGGAACATGCTGGCCAGGAAGTGCTGCCACAACGGCTTGTCGTTGGCCTGGCCGGTCAGGTATTCGTAGAACTGCTGGAACACGGCCTGCGGCGAGGGCAGGAAGAGCGGCTTGACCCAGCCCATGTTGGTGATGACGAACCACAGCACCACCAGAGCCACGACGGTGATCACGCTGATGGTCGCGCTCGAGCCTTCGCCCGGCACTTTGAAGGCGCTGGTCTTGAGCTTGGCCGCGCCCTTGACCGGTGTGGCGACGACGGCCGGCTGCGCGGGACTGTTGGCGGGTGGCGTCATGGCGAGGGGCGAGGCGATGAGTGCGTCAGGCATGGGCGGCCTCCCGATGATGAATGATCGCCAAGACCTCTTCGCGCATGCGGATGAATTCGGGCTCCGACTTCACCTTGCGCGCATCGCCGTGCGAAAGGAACTGGCGCGAGAACGGCACCTCCTCGTAGACGTGCGAGATGCGACCCGGGCTCGGGCTCATCACGATCAGCCGCGTGGCCAGGAACAGCGCCTCCTCCACCGAGTGGGTGATGAAGAACACCATCTTGTTCGACTTCGACCAGGCCCTGAGCAGGATCTCCTGCACCTGCTCGCGCGTGAACGCGTCGAGTGCGCCCATGGGCTCGTCCATCAGCAGCACGGCCGGGTCGCTCGCGAGCGCACGCGCGATGCCCACGCGCTGCTGCATGCCGCCCGAGAGCTCGTAGACGGCGCGGTCGGCGTACTGCTGCAGGCCGACCAGCGCCAGCTTGTCCTCGGCGATGCGGTCGCGTTCGGCCTTCCCCATGCCGCCGAGGCGCAGGCCGAGTGCAACGTTGTCGCGCACGTTGAGCCAGGGCATCAGCGCATGCTTCTGGAACACCACGCCGCGATCGGCGCCGGGGCCGGCCACGGGCTGGCCGTCGAGCAGGATCTCGCCGGTCGAAGGCGGCAGGAAGCCGGCGATGCTGTTGAGCAGCGTGGTCTTGCCGCAGCCCGAGGCACCGAGCGCAACGACGAAATCGCCGTCGTGCATCTTCAGGTTCACGGGCGCCAGCGCCTGCAGCGTGCCGCCCTTGACGGCGTAGTTGACGGTGAGGTCGCGGATGTCGAGCGTGGGCATCGGGTCGGCCTTGTTTTCTTACTTGCCCATCGCCTTGTCGACGTAGGTCGTGGTGACGAAGGCGCTGTAGTCGGGCTTCACTTCCTGCACGCGGCCCTGCTCCTTCAGGAAGGCCGCGGTGCCGGCCATCGCCTTGGCGGCGCCGCCGCCGAGCCAGGTGGGCGAGACCTGTTCGGCCATGATCGGGAAGGTGTAGAGCGCCATCACGGACGACACGTCGTTCGGGTTCGCCTTGGTCCACTTGGCCATCGCCTTGATCTGCGGCGAGTCGGGTTTCCAGCTCTTGCCGGTGGCCTTGTACTCCTCGTTGGCGCGGTTAAGTGCCTTCACGAACGCGACCATGAAAGGCTCGTTGGCGGCGGCCCATTTGGCGTTGACCACGATGCCTTCGAAGGTCGGTGCGCCGCGCTTGCCGATGCTGCCCGAAGTCGCGATCGTCTTGCCGTTGGCCTTGATCTTCGACAGCACCGGATCCCAGATGAAGGTGGCGTCGATGTCGCCGCGCTCCCAGGCCGCCGCGATTTCGGGCGGGCGCATGTTCATCACGTTGACGCCCTTCGCGTCGACGCCGTCCATCTTCATCGCGGCCATCAACTGGTAGTGCGCCGTCGACACGAAAGGCGTCGCGACCTTCTTGCCGGCCAGGTCCTTCATGCTGTTGATGTTGCTGCCGTTGCGCGCGATCAGCGCTTCGGCGTCGGCGATGTCGGCCGAGATCCAGAACAGCTTGATGTCCTGGCCCTGGCTGGCCGCCGCAGTGAGCGGGCTGGAGCCGGTCTCGCCCATCTGCACGTCGCCCGAGGCCATGGCGCGGATCACGTCGCCGCCGCCTGCGAACATCCGCCAGTTGATCTTGTAGCCGGTGGCCTTCTCGACCTCGCCGGATTCCATCACCAGGCGCAGCGGCACCAGCATGTCCTGGTGTGCGAAGGTCAGCTCCTTGGTCTGAGCAAAGGAGCCGCCGCAGAGCATCGCGGTCGCGAGGGCCGCGCATGGCAGGGCGAAACGCCGGGGCATGTTCATCTTATTTCTCCTGTAGGTGAATCTCGATGGGACTTTGCACCCATCGCCTCAGGCCAGGAAGTACCAGCGCCGTCATTGGCATGGAGCCAGTGGACTGGGACTTACCCTTGTTATGGTGCGGGGTGCACGGGGGAGGTGCGTTCCTCCAGGCGCGCTACCAGGCGATCGGCGCCGCTCCGAAGGCCACGAGCTTCGCGTTGACCGCTGCGAACGGATTCGGCCCGTTGCTGAAGCCTGGAGCCACCGGGTGCGGCAGCGCAACCTCGCCGGCGCGCGTTTCCCAGGTGCCCGCCTGGGTGGCGGCCAGCTTCACGCCTTCGCTCGCGAGCAGCTTCTGCGCAAGTTCGCCGAGGCAGAGGAAGACCACCTGTCCGCTCTTTCGCGTCGCCATCGATCGCAGCACCTGGCCGACCACCGGCCGCCAGAAGGGAATGTGGCCGCGCGTCTGCTCCGGCGCACCGCCCGACTTGTAGCGCGTGATGGTGAGCCCGGCATTGAGGAAGAGCACGCCCTGCGTCTGCTGCAGCCTGTCGAAGAGGGCGCGCGGCGATTCGAGCGCGACGGCGGGCGTTGCGATGTGGCGAACGAACGTGGCCCAGCTCATCTTCAGCACGGCCGGGTCGTTGGTGCGCGCCGCGACCAACATGCGCAGCAGCACGCGCAGGCTGTTCGCGACCGACGCCGCTGGCAGGCCCCAGGCGTCGATGTCGCCCTGCTCGAAGGAGCGGCCGGTCGCGCGGCTCAGCGCGGGGTAGGGATCCTGGCCGATCAGCACGCAGCGCACCTTCGAGGGCGTGAGGCCGTCGAAGGCGCGGAACACGTGGGCATCGGCCCGCGCGCCGGGCAGAGGCTTGTCGCGCCGCGACGGGTAGATGGGCTGCAGGTCGTCGTAGGTCAGCGTGCTGCCGACGGCGGTCGGGGCGGGGCTGGCGCCGGCGAGCGCCGTGCGCCAGGCGGGCGTGAGGTCGTTGCGCCAGTTGATGGTGAAGTCGTTCAATGCGTCGCGCAGGAGGGCCATGGTGCGGCGGCGTTCACGACCAGAGGTCGCGCAGCCCCTCCTTGATCGTGTCGGGGACGTTCTTTTGCGTGTCCAGGGCGTCGAGGTAGCCTGCATCGTCGACGACGGTCAGCGCATCGATCGCGAGCGGCATGACGGCGGCCGAGAGCTTCTTCGTTTCTGCGAACGCCGGCCGCATCGCCGCAGCCCGCAGCGTGCGGCCGCCGGGCACGCGCAGCGGCAGGTTGGCGCGCATCTCGACGCCGGTGTCGAGGATCTCGTCGAGCGCGAGCCGCCAGGTGTTGGCGCCGGCGCGCGCCATCGCCATCGGTGAGATCAGCCGCGGGCGCTCGGCCTTGCGTGCGAGCGCGGGCAGACCGCGCAATGCGCGGGTCAGGCGATCGCCTGCGGCGGAGAGCGTGAGGTTCTGCGTCAGCGGATCTTCGGCCGGGTGCGCGAGGAACAGCATGCGATTGGTGCCGCCGATCTTGAGCGTCTCGCCGGCGAAGCCCAGCTTGCGCATCAGCGCCGCGTCGCCGAAGCGGCCGACGCCGTTGATCATCACGAGTGCGAGGTCCGACTCCTTGGCGCGAATGAGCTGCTGATAAGGGTCGCCCGCCGTGCCCTCGACCACGATGAGGTCGGCGCGCTTGCCCACCTCGATGCTGCCGACCACGCGCTCCCAGCCGAGCAGCCCGGCCGGCTCGCGCGTGACCATCGCGACCAGCTCGCGCGCCGTGAAGATCCCGCCGTTGGCCTCGCTGAAAATGTGCGCCACCTTGAGCTCGTTGAGCAAGTTGCGGCTGCCCGAGGGCGCCCAGTCGCAGCCGAGTGAGATCGGCACGCCGGCCGCCTTGGCCGCGGCGATGTCGGCCGTGCCGCCGTACAACAGCATGTTGCTGAAGGGCGACCACACCATGCTGCCGCCGTTGGCCGCCAGCACCTGGAAGTCCGGCGCCTGCAGCGCCGCCGCGTGGATGCCGCAGAGCGAGGGCGTGATCGCCCAGCTGGCGCCGCCGATCTGAAGCGACTGGAAGGCGCGGCGCGCGGTCGCGTCGGTGCCTTCGGAGAGGTGCAGCAGGTAGCAGGTCTTCTCCTTTTTCAGCCGCGTGAGGAAAGTCTGCGCGTCCTTGGCCGCCACGTCGGGCACGCGCGTCGACGCCGCGGGCAGCGAGGCTTCGTCGTCGGTGGCCTCGACATTGCGCACCACGCCGCGGAAGTAGCGCCGGATGCCCGACTGGTTCGCCAGCGTGATGCCCTGGCCGGTGGTGGTGCCGCCGATCAGCGCCTTGGCCTCGACGTAGCGGCAGATGGACGCCAGCAGCTCGGGCGTGGCCGCAAGCGTCTGCATCGGCGCGGAGATCTTGCTGTGGTACTCGGCGTGGCGGCCCCACTGGCCGCGGTTGCTGAACTTCTTCGGCACCTGCCACAGCGGCAGCACGTTGTAGGGCATGTGGTTGTGCAGGTCGATCATGCCGGGGCAGATGGTGCCGCCGGTGTCGGTCACGGCCGTGTTGCCGAAGCCGGCGGGCGCGGCCGCCGATGCCTCCTGCACCGCGACGATGTTGCCGTTCTCGGTGTAGACGCGGCCGTCCGCGATCACCTTGAAGCTGCCGTTCATCGTGACGATGCGCCCCTGCAGCACGAGCTTGGGGCTGTCCGCCGGGTCGATGGGCTTCTTGGTGGCCATGGTTCAGTCGTCCCTGCCCACGGGCTTGATGTTGATGCCGTGCGAGCGGTCGAGCTTCCTCGGCCCCGCGCCGATGGTGGCCCGCGCGCCGCCCTGCGGGCTCGACGACGGACCGTCGGTCTGCGCCCAGTTCGCAATACCGTTCTGCAGTTGCAGCGAGTAGTCGAGCGCGAGCGCGTTCGCGTCGAAGGGCGTGCCCGACTTGATGTTGCGGAAGTACAGGCGCAGCGTCGCCGCCGAGGCGTTGGCCGGCGGGATCGACGCGCGCGTCGGCCGCGAGAGATCGGTCTGTACCTGCGCCGTCGAATGGCACGACAGGCAGGACGAGCGCGGGTTGTCCACCGGTCCGTTGAGCCGCTTCTCGTAGCCCAGGTGCTGCGGCACCTGCAGGCCCGCGTTGATCTTGCTCTGCTGCAGCGCCTGGGTGGTGCCCAGGCGCGTCGGGTCGTTGCCCCACATGAGGCCGACGGGCACCAGCTTGTCCCACGGCGTCGCGCCCGGCGCGTTGCCGTCGTAGACGAAGGTGCCGAAGACCCAGCCCGTGGTCGATGCCGCGCGGCTGTCCTTCACCGCCACGTCGACCTGCAGCAGGCGCAGCGTGGGCCGCGGGTTGGTGTTGCGGGTGCGGTTGATGTCGGCCTGCCATTCGATCGAGCCCGCGAGGTAGGGCACCTGGCTCACCGGCGCTTCGGTGAAGATCAGCTTCACGCTGACGGCACCGACCGGGAACTTCGAGACGCTCGGGTTCGGCGCGTCCGCGTTCTTCCAGACGCGCCCGAGCGTGTAGCCGCCACGCGGGTTGTAGACGCTCACGGCCCAGTTCTCGAAGGTGCCCGTCTGGGTCGGGGCCAGCTCGCCGGGGCGCGAACTGCGCTCGCGCGTCAGGCCGCGCACGAACTCGCGGCCGGCCGCGCCCACGTGCATCCACGGCGCGTGATACCAGCCGCGCGTCGTGTTGTTCTGCACCACGAAGTCGACCTGCTTGTTGCCCTCCAGCGCGTAGTCGAGCACCGACTTGATGTACTCGTTGGGCTGCGTGCGGAAGTCGAAGGCCATCCATGGGCGCGAGCCGAGCGGAGGCAGCGTCTGCGGGTAGTCCTGCTTGAGCTTGAAGACCGGCCCCGTCCAGCCCGCGGGCGGCGTGTCGCGCGCGTCCGGGAACTGGGCCGTCGCGGTCGCGCAGCAGAACGACAAGACCGCGACGAGTGCGGCCCAGGAGATTCGGAAAGTCATGGGGGTGCTCCTCTTGTTGTGTGATGCGTGTCGCTCAACTGCGCGCGGGCACGCGGCGCTTCTGGAGCAGGTCTTCGCCGTTGAATCCGAAGAGTTCGATCACCTTCGTGCCGGCCGGATAGGGCACGGCCACGGGCGCCTTCGCGCGCAGGGAGAAGGTGCTGCCCGGGTGGCCATCGAAGAGCACGTCCAGCCGCGTCAGGCCGGTGGCACTCACGCTCAGCTCGCGGCCGGTCTTCTTCGCCTCGACGGCGAGGCTGCTCTGCCGCTGCTTCGCGAGCAGCGCGAAGCAGTGCGCCAGCAGATCGGGGTTGCCGGCCAGCAGGTCGTCGCGCGTCATGGCATAGGGCTCGCCGCCGATGCCGACATCCTCGATCGGCAGGCCTTCCGACGGGCCCGCCCGAGTCGCGCGCCGGAACGCGAAGGACATGCCGATGCCGTCGGGCAGCGCCGGGAGTTCGAAGTCCGTGCCGGCCATCAGCGGGCGCAGGTCCTCGTAGTCCCACACGTTGGCGCCGCCCGCGCCGGTGGCCTCGCCGACGCAGACGAAGGGGCCGAGGCCGTTGTCGACGAAGCCTGCGCTGAAGAGGTCGCCGGAGGAGTAGGTGGTCGAGTCGGCCACCAGCACGACCGGCCCGCCGTACTGCTGGCCGATCGCGTTGCACTCCGCGAAGCTCGTGATGGGGATGGGCTGCGAATAGAGCTCGCCGTTGCGCACCGCCGCGTCGAGCGAATCCTTCCAAGGCCCCAGCTCGCCCTCCATGCCGGGCAGCGCGGCGAGTGCGCGCGTGAAGGCGGTGCTCAGGAGCGAGAAGCGCGTCGGCTGGATCGGCTTGGGCGTGAAAAGCTGCAGCGCTGTTTCTGCAGCGAGGATGTAGCCGCCCGGGTTGCCGCGCACGTCGATCACGAGCCCGTTTTCCGGCAGCAGGGGAATGAGCCGCTGCAGCTCGGGGATGAAGTCTTCCGGCGGCACGTCGAAGCCGTAGATGCGCAGGTAGCCGATGGCGCCGCCCGGCGCGGCCAGCGACTCGGCCTTGAGCGTGCCCGTGAGCTCGGTCTCGATGACCTTGGCGGCCGGCGCCTTGCGACCGGACGGCGACTTCGGTGTCGGCTGCGCACTGGCCTGCGCGCCGGTCAGCGCGCCGGGCGCGAAGAGCAGCATCTTGGCGCGGCGCGTGATCGCGGCCGCCGGATCGACCGCGCGCGTGTGCCGCAGGCGCGTGGCCGCGCGGCCGGTTGGGCCGCCCGACAGCATCTCGTCGATCTCGCCCGGGTCGACGACGCGCCAGGGTATCTTGATCTCCTTCGGCGAACCCGTCGGCGCACCGTCGGCCGCGGTGCTGCGGTAGCCGATCACGACCCAGTATTCGTCCGGCGGCGGGCCGTACTGCAGCGAGCGCAGTGTCAGGCTCTGGACCGACCACGCGCGCTGGCTGTCGGGCCGTCCGCCGACCTCCTCGTCGGCGTGTCGGCGCACGGCCTTGTCGATCGGCACGCCGTTCCAGAACTCCAGCACCACGCCCGGCTTGAAGGCCGCGTCCAGTCCGGCGCCGACGCGCGTGACCACATAGGTCGGCGCGGCGGACGACCCGAACATCTCGACCAGGAAGGGCAGCGCCGCGACCTTGGTCGCGAGGCTCGCCGGGCCGGCGTAGCGCGTGTGTGCATCGCGCAGCCGCGTCACCACGTCGGCCAGTTCGATATGGAATTCGTAGCTCGACAGCTGGTCGACCTGCGTGCGCAGGATGCGCAGCCGCTGCACCGGGTCGACGCCGTAGCGCGCGCGCTTGAGCGGCAGGTGCGCGAACACGCCTTCGATGACGCGCTCGACACCGTCGACGAGCTTCAGCCGCTCGGCCCTCGTCAAAGAGGACGGTGACAGAAACGGGCCGGTGAACGCACCGGCGGCGCCCCTTGACGGCGCTCGCCCGGCCGGTGTTGCTGCCGGCCTGCCGGCAAGACCCGCCGGCCTCGCGGCGCGCGCAACTCGTTTCCTGCTTGCGGGCGCGACAGGCGCAGAGTCGACAACCTCGGCAAGCGCGATACCCCGCTGCGCCGCAGCCAGCCGGTCTCGAACCATGGTCACTCCTCAAGTTCGCAGGTCGGCGATTTCCACCACAGGACGCCCGCCCACCTCAAACTCCCCGACGCGCATCGTGACGTGCTGCGGAACGTCGCGCATCAGACAAAGGTGATATGTCAGAAGCCCGACCGCAGTGGGCAGATCAATGCGGACGCGTCTTCGAAGCCCGCGATTCCCCCCGCGCCTGCGCCAGCTCCTCCACCGCCACCCCCAGCGCCCGAATCCCCGCCGGGATCTGCCCCGCCGCAATGGACGACAGCCGCAGCCGGAAGAAAGGACACGGATAAGGCGGCTTCGCGAAGAACACGTCCCCGGCTTCGATCAGCACCCCGTGGCTGCGCGCCATCAACGACAGTTCCGCAGCGTCCACCCACGACGGCGCCTGCACCCAGATCGAGGCGCCGCCCGAAGGCAGCGTGAACTCGAAATCCGGCAGGTGGTCGCGCAGCGCCTGCGCCGCCAGCGCCAAGCGCTCCTGCATCGCATGGTTGACGCGCCGCGCATGCGACTCGTGATGGCCCAGCGAGAGGAAGAGCGCGTACGCATGCTGCAGAAAGGCGCTCGGATGCCGCACCATCGCATGACGGATCACGCGCAGCTCCTTGATCAGCGCGCGCGGCGCCACGATGAAGCCCAGGCGCAGCGCGGGCGACAGACTCTTGGACACCGAGCCGACGTAGATCACGCGGCCGGTCTTGTCCAGGCTCTTCAACGCGGGCATCGGCGTGCCCTCGTAGAGGTTCTCGGCTTCGTAGTCGTCCTCGATGATCACGAAGTCCTGCAACTCGGCCTTGCGCAGCAGCCACTGGCGGCGCTCCAGGCTCAGGGTGGCCGTCGTCGGACTCTGGTGCGAAGGCGTGCAGAAGAGATAGTCGGCGGCCGGCAGCGCATCGACCACCAGCCCCTCTTCGTCGACATCGATCTCCACCCACTTCGGGTTGCGCAGCGCAAAGCTGTTGCGCGCATGCGGATGACCGGGCTCTTCGAGTCCGACGCGCGTGTGCTCGTCGAACAACGCATCGGCCAGCAGGTAGTAGGCATGCTGCGCGCCGAGGGTGACCAGGATCTCTTCCTTGAGCGCGAACACGCCGCGCTTGGGCAAGAGGCGCGTACGAATCTGCTCGATCAAGTCCGGCACGTCGTCGGTCTCGAAATCGGGCGTCCAGTGCGGCAGCTGCGAGCGCGCCAGGCTGCGCGCGCAGCATTCGCGGAAGTCCTCGGTGGGAAAGAGCTGCGGGTCGTAGGTGCCGTAGACGAAGGGGTACGGGTAGTCGCGCCACCGGTCGGGCTTGGACAGCGTGGGCCGGTCGAGCAGCGAGCGCAGCACGCGCGCCGACCATTCCGGCGGCTGGCCCGACTGGCCGCTGCGGCCGACGAGCGGCTCGGCCAGCGCGGCCGACAGCGGACGCGCGTTGTGCGCCACGAAGACGCCGCTGCGCGGGCGCGCCTCGAGAAAACCCTCGTCCATCAACTGCAGGTAGGCCGAGGTCACGGTGTTGCGGCTCAGGCCCAGCAGGGCCGCCAGTTCGCGCGACGAGGGCAGCGGGGCACCGGCGCTCAGGCGGTCTTCCAGGATGGCCTGGACCACCGCCGCGCGCAGCCGCCCCTGCAACGGCAGGCCGGGCTGGTCGGGCAAGGCGAAAAGCTGTGCCCACTGGATCGATCGGGCGTTCGACATGTGCGCAGAAGTTTAGGCGCGTTCGGCGCACTGGCTCGGTCGAATCCCTGCAACTGGCCCTACCGCTGCGCACGCGGGCTCTCTACGCTTCGACCCATCCACAGATAAACAGGAATTCCGCGTGACAACAGCCCCCGTGACCACCGCCACCCTGGAGGCTTTCAGCGACGCCTGGAACCGCCACGACATCGACGACCTGATGCGCTTCATGAGCGCGGACTGCGTGTTCCAGACCGCCGCCGGCCCCGACGCCTGCGGCACGCGCCACAGCGGCACCGAAGCCGTGCGCAAAGCCTTCGCCGCCGCCTGGCAGACGGTGCCCGATGCGCAGTGGACCAATGGCCAGCATTTCGTCTCGGGCGACTTCGGCACCTCGCAGTGGACCTTCACCGGCACGGCCGCCGACGGCGGCCGCATCGAGACCGACGGCATCGACGTGTTCACCTTCAAGGACGGAAAGATCGCGCTCAAGAACGTGTTCCGCAAGGCGCGTCCCAACCTGCCCGCAGCCAAGTAACCCTCCGGGAGCCTCCATGACGATGACCGGCACCGCGCAGTTCAGCAGCAGTTCGGCCCTTTCCGCAACGGCGCGCAAGCCCTACGACCCGCGCTACGACCCGCTGGTCGCACCCGACCCCGGCGCCGGCCGTGCCTACGCGCCCACGTGGTGGGTGGCCAGCGCCGGCACGCCGCCGGAGGACGACGGGCCGGTCACGCGCGACATCGATGTCGACGTGGCGATCATCGGCTCCGGCGCCACCGGCATGTCGACCGCGCTCTACCTCGCGCAGGAGCACGGCATCCAGGCCACGGTGCTCGAAGCCAACCAGGCCTCGTGGGGCTGCTCCAGCCGCAGCGGCGGCCAGGGCCAGAACGCCAGCGGCCGGCTCAAGCGCTCGCAGTGGATCCGGCGCTGGGGCCTCGATGTGGCACGCCAGCTCGATGCCGAGATCCGCAGCGGCTTCGAGAACTTCCGCGACCTGACGACGCAGATCGACTGCGACGCCCATGACGGCGGCCATCTCTACCTCGCGCACCGGCCCGAAAAGCTCGCCGGCCTCGAAGCCGAAGCGCGTGTCATGCGCGAGCAGTTCGGCTATGCCACGCGCATGCTCACGGCCGAGGAAGTGCGGCGCGACTACTGCGACGAGCGCGAGGCTGCGGGCGCGATGTTCGAGGCCGAAGGCGTGGGCATCCATCCGCTCAAGTTCACCTTCGGGCTGATGCGCAAGGCGCGCGCGCTCGGCGCCAAGGTCCACACCTCGAGTCCGGTGCAGGGCTGGCAGACCATCGACGGCGTGCATCATCTGCAGACGCCCGGCGGCGTGGTGCGCGCGCGGCGCGTGGCGGTGTGCACCGGCGGCTACACGGGCCAGGCGCTCAATCCGCTGCTCAAGAACAAGATCATGCCGATCCTGTCGAACTCGATCGTCACGCGGCCGCTGACCGATGCCGAGATCGCGGCCACCAACTTCAAGTCGCTCACATTCCTGACCGACACGCGCACGCTGCGCTTCTACTACCGGCTGCTCAAGGGCAACCGGCTGCAGCTCGGCAGCCGCAGCTCGGTGAGCGGCGCCGATGCCGAAGATCCGGTGCACCTGAAGCTGCTCACCGATGCGATCGCGCGCAAGTTCCCGCCGCTGGCCGGCATCCCCATCGACTACTCGTGGTGGGGCTGGGTCGACGTGAGCCACGACATGATGCCGCGCATCGCGCAGCCCGATGCGCACAAGAAGATCTGGTACGCGGTGGGCTACGGCGGCAACGGCGTCTCGTTCTCGACCTGGGCCGGCAAGCGCCTGGCCGAGCGCATGGCCGGCAAGGATGCGGGGCGCGAGGTCTTCGAGCTGCCGATCTACAAGTCGCCTCTGCCCTTCCCCAACGTGCTGGGCCTGGTCGAGTCGCCGGCCTTCGCGCCCTTTCGGCGTATGGGACAGCGCGTGCTCTACAAGTGGTATTGGCTGCGCGACGAGAAGTGAGCCGAGGGCGGTCTTCGAACACCCGGGTTAAGGTTAAGCTCTGCGCCCTCTCCAAAAAGAAGGCGTTTCATGAACGGTTGGCGAACCCTCGTTCTTTCGTGCCTGGCGACGCTGGCGGTGCCGCTCGCGCTCGCCGACGAGCCGGCATCGGCGCGCATCGACAAGCTCTTCGCGACCTGGGACAAGGCCGACACGCCGGGCCTCTCGCTCGCCGTGGTGCGCGACGGGCAAGTCGTCTACAGCCGCGGCTACGGCATGGCCCACCTCGAGTACGGCGTTGGCAACACGCCGTCCACCATCTTCCACGCAGCATCGGTCTCCAAGCAGTTCACCGCCTTCGCCATCCAGTTGCTGGTGCAGGACGGCAAGCTCTCGCTCGACGACGAGGTGCGCAAGTACCTGCCCGAGCTGAAGGTCGAAGGCCCGCCGATCACGATCCGCCACCTGCTGCACCACACCAGCGGGCTGCGCGACCAGTGGAGCCTGCTGATGCTGGCCGGCCTGCGGCTGGACGACGTGATCACCGAGGGCGACATCCTCGGCCTGCTGTGGCAGCAGAAGCAGCTCAACTTCGCGCCCGGCGAGGAGGAGCTCTACAGCAACAGCGGCTACACGCTGCTGGGCCTGATCGTGAAGCGGGTGTCGGGGCAGTCGCTCGACACCTTCGCGCAGGCACGCATCTTCGGCCCGCTGGGCATGAAGAACACGCACTTCCACGAGCGCTACGGCACGCTGGTCAAGAACCGTGCATATTCGTACCAACGCACGCGCGAGGGCTACCGCTATGTGGCGCTGTCGTATTCGAACGTGGGCGCGACCAGCCTGTTCACCACCGTCGAGGACCTCGCGCGCTGGGACCGCAATTTCGACGATGCCAAGGTCGGCGGCCCGCCGGTGCAGGCGGCCATGCGGGTCCGGGGCCGGCTCAACAGCGGCCGCGAGATCGGCTATGCGAGCGGCCTGGCGATGGGGAGCTATCGCAGCCTGCCGATCGTCGAACACGGCGGCTCCGACGCCGGCTATCGCGCGCACCTGCTGCGCTTTCCCGCGCAGCGGCTCTCGGTGCTGATGCTGGGCAATGCGTCCGATCTCGACACCGGCACGTTGGCGCGTCGCGTGGCCGACATCTACCTCGAAGGCACGCCGGGTCTCGAAGCCGAGGCTGCGCGCAGCTTTCCTGCCGAGGTCGCAGTCGAGGCCCGCGCGCTGGCGCCCTACGTGGGCGACTTCGAGATGGTCCCCGGCTTCGTGCTGAGCTTCACGATCGATGGCGATCGCCTGGTGGTGCAGGCCACGGGACAGCAGAAGTTCCCGATGTCCGCTTCGGCCGCGAACCGCTTTTTCACGAGGGTTCCGAACGCGGCAGTGACCTTTGCCCAGCCGGTGAACGATGAAGCGGTGGCCACCGCCACATGGCACCAGAACGGCCGGAACAGCCCGCTCAAGCGGATCGTGCGCGAGCTGCCGAAGCCCGAGGCGCTGCAGGCCTGCGTGGGCGATTTCTACAGCGAGGAGCTGCGCACGCTCTACCGCACCTCGCTGCAGGGCGGCAAGCTGATGCTGCGCTATCCGCGCGGCGAGTTCCCGCTCGAGCCGGTCTCGGGCGATGTGTTCGCCGCGGGCTTTCCGTTGGGCACGGTCAGTTTCCGTCGCAGCCCGGCCGGCGCCTGCGACGGCTTTGCGGTCACGACCGGCCGCGTGCGCAATCTGCAGTTCCGGCGCGTGCAGCTTCCGGGCTGAACGCAAAAAAGCCCGCGCGAGAGGCGGGCTTTGCGGTTTTCGCGAAGCGAGGCCGGCGGGGGCCTGTCAGCTGCTCACCCGGCAGTTGCCGAATTCGCAGCGCACGGCCAACACCTGGCCGTTGGTGCAGGGAATGGTGTGGCGTTCGAAGCCGGGCCCCTTGTCCACCAGCGTCGCGATCGGCGTCGCAGCGCAGCGCTGGGTCTTGGCGAGCTGCTCCGCGTTGTAGGTGTCCCGGCCGGTCAGCCGAAGGGTCTCGGCAGCTCGCTGCGAAGGCGGAAGCCAGGTGACGCGCACGCTCGGGTCGGCGTTGATGTAGCCCTTCTGCGCCATGCAGTTGAGCATCACGGTCTCTTGCTTGGAATGCCAGACGCGCCGCTCGGGCGTATAGACCCACTTGTTGAAGCCGACCAGGCCGCCGATCATGACGACCCCGGCCATCGCCGGAATGCCGGCCATCCAGCCGACGCCGAGCGCACCCGTGTCCACGACGACCAGCGCATCGTCGTGCTGGCTGGCTCGGAACGGGATGCCGGCGGCAGAGGCGCGGCACTTGGCCAGGTCCTGGTCGTAGACGGTCTTGTCGACCGTCGGCGCCTCGACGATGGGAACGTAGTCCGCACCGGAGCCCGACCCCGGCCCCTCATTGGGACGGAATGCGCATCCGCAGACCAGGGCGGCCGCGCAAGCGACGCTCAGCAGTTTTTTCATGGATTCCCTCGGATAGTCTTCGACTCCGGCATGGATTGAATCACACAAAGTGTTACTTTCCCAAGCGACTTTTGGCGGTTTCGCGCAGAAAAACTGCCTCCCTGGGGTTGCGGCGCCACATGGAGGGGAGCCGCAGCCGGCGTTAGCATCGCCGGGTTTGACCCGCTGATGCTTTCCGCCACTCTCCTCTGCCTGGTCGTCGCCGTCGGCGACGGCGACACCCTCAAGCTTCGCTGCGGCGAGCCCGGCGCCTACCGGCAGCTCACCGTGCGGCTGCACGCCATCGATGCGCCCGAGATCGGGCAGCCCTTCGGCCGGCGCGCCAGGGACGCGCTTTCGGACATCGCCTGGCGCAAGACCGCGCGACTGGACTGCAACACGACCGACCGCTACCAGCGCAAGGTCTGCCGCGTGATGGTGGCCCCCGCCTCCTGCACCGAGGCACGCTGCGCGAAGACCCTCGACGCCGGCCTGGCGATGCTGACCCTGGGCCTGGCGTGGTGGTCGCGCGCCTATGCCGGCGAGCAGAGCCCGACGGAGCGCGGCCAGTACGGTTTCGCCGAATCCGAAGCAAGGGCCAAGCGTGCGGGCCTCTGGTCCGAACGCAATCCGGTGCCGCCGTGGAAATGGCGGCCGGCGCATCCGCACCCTCGGTGAAATGCGGATCATCGGATAGGCTTCGGCCCCGATGCTTTCGCTTCTCGCCCTCACCTGTCCCCAATGCTCGGCGCCGCTGCCGCGCGCGGCGCGCTGGCGCACGGTCCATTGCGCCTACTGCGGCGCGACCGTCGTGCGCGGCGAGGAGACGGTGGCACGCGAGCGTTTCAGCGCCGCGCTTCGCCGCGCCCGCAGCGATGCCGGCACCGGGCGCGTGCTGCAATGGCGCGGCGCGCGCTACCGCGTGCTGGCAACCCTCGGCGCCGGCGAGCACAGCGAGGTGCTGCTGGCCGAACGGCTGGGTCCACTGCCCGAGCGCGTGACGCTCAAGATCGCGCACGACGCAAACGGCGCCAAGGTGCTGGCGCGCGAGGCCGTGGTGCTCGGGGCGCTGCAATCGCTCTCGCTCGCCGGCGCGGCCTACTTCACGCGGCGTCTGCCGCAACCCATCGGCACCGGCCCCGCCGAAGGATGGACCGAAGGCACACGCGAAGCGCTGGTGCTGCGCCATCCCACCGGCTTCTGGGGCAGCCTGCACGACGTGCAGCAGACCCATCCCGAGGGCATCGATCCGCGCCACGCGGTCTGGCTCTGGCGCCGCCTGCTCGAGGTGCTGGCCTTCGTGCACGAGGCCGGCTGGACGCATGGCGACCTGGCGCCGGAGCACGCACTGGTGCATCCGCGCGACCACGGCGTGCTGATGATCGGCTGGTCGCGTGCGCAGCAGCACGCCGGCGCCGCCGCGGTCGCGCGCGACCTGATGCAGTCGGCCTGGACGGTGCGCGCGCTGCTGCATGGGCCCGCGAGCGGCGCGCCCGGCGTCGGCCTCCGTACGCCCGCGCCGCTGGCAGCGCTGCTTCGCGAGTGCAGCGAGGATGCCGGCGCTTGCGGACGGCTGGACGCGCGCGGCATCGAGGACGGCTTGTCGAAAGCGGCGCTGGCCTCCTTCGGCGCGCCGCAGTTCCTTCACTTCGACCCGGCGCCGCAGCGCGCCTGAACTTCATCACCCCCCGGAAACGAGGACCTCATGGGCTACGGAAACTACTCGCACGCCGCGCACGCGGCGCTCGTCGCCGACCGCGCGACGCGCTCGGGCGCCGAGGTGTTCAGGCAGAGCGCCACCCACGCGCTGATGAACCCGCACGGCCTCAAGGTGCGCGAGTCGCGCGACAACGCCGACCATCCGAACGCGCTCGCCATCGCCTTCGCGCTCGACGTCACGGGTTCGATGGGTGACATCCCGCAGACGCTGGCGCGGCGCGAACTGCCCACATTCATGAAGCTCCTGACCGACTGCGGCGTGCCCGATCCGCAGTTGCTCTTCATGGCGATCGGCGACGCCACCGCCGACCAGGCGCCGCTGCAGGTCGGCCAGTTCGAGTCCACCGCCGAGCTGATGGACCAGTGGCTCATCTGGAGCTATCTCGAAGGCGGCGGCGGCGGCAGCGGCTCCGAAAGCTACGAGCTCGCCTTCTATGTGATCGCGCAGCACACCGACTTCGACTGCTGGGTCAAGCGCAGGAAGCGCGGCTACCTGTTCATGACCGGCGACGAGCTGCCCTACCCGGCCGTTTCGCGCCACCAGGTCGAGGCGCTGATCGGCGAGAAGCTCGACGAGGACATCCCGATCGAGGAAGCGATTGCCGCCGCCGCCGAGACCTGCCACCTGTTCTTCCTGATCCCCGACGCACAGCGCCGCCGCGCTTGCGAGCCGCGCTGGCGCGAGCTGCTCGGCGATCACGTGATCTGCATGGATTCGCCCGACGATGCCTGCGCGGTCGCGGCCGGCATCGTGGCGCTGACCGAGAAGGCGGTACCCCATCTCGACGGCCTCGCGCAGGTGATGAGCGGGCATGGCATCGCGCGCGAACGCGTCAATGCGGTCGCGCATGCGCTCGAAGGCTATGCCGCGCTGCTCGACCCGAACGCGCCGAAGCGGATGCATACCGGCCACGGCGGCCCGGGGACCGCACGCTCGTCGTGGTGGAAACGGCTGTTCGGCTGAAACGGGCCGCGTGACGACGACCCGCTACGTCTCGCTGCTCGGCCTCGGTTTCGGCGACTGCGGCAAGGGGCTTTACACCGACCACCTGTCCCACGCCTGGAAGGCGCACACCGTGGTGCGCTTCAACGGCGGCGCACAGGCAGGCCACAACGTGGTGTTGCCCGACGACCGGCACCACACCTTCTCGCAGTTCGGCGCCGGCAGCTTCCATGCCGGCACGGCCACCGTGCTCGCGAGCCCGGTGGTCGTGCACCCCGCAGCCTTGCTGGTCGAGCACGAGGTGCTGCGGCATGCCGGCGTTGCCGGCGGCTTGGCGCGCCTGCATGTCGATGCGCGCTGCCGCGTCACCACGCCCTTCCACCAGGCCGCTGGCCGGCTGCGCGAATGGGCGCGCGGCGACGCGGCCCATGGCAGCTGCGGCGTCGGCGTGGGAGAGACGGTCCGCCAGGCCTTGGCCGCGCCCGAAGCCGCGCTGCGCTACGGTGACCTGCTGCATCCGGCGCGGACGCTCGACAAGCTCGAAGCCGTGCGCGAAACGCTTCGCCGCGAATTCGCGGGCCAGGCGGCACCGCACGCCGCCGCCCTGCAGGAGCGCGCGATGCTGGACGACCCGACGCTGGCGCGTCGCTGGCTCGCGGCCGTCGAACCCTGCGTGCGGCAGGCGCCGCCCGCGAGCCGCGATGCGATCGGCGCGCAGCTCGCGCGCCCCGGCGTGGTGCTGTTCGAAGGCGCGCAGGGCGTGCTGCTCGACGAATGGCAGGGCTTCCATCCGCACACCAGCTGGAGCACGATTTCCACCGCCGCGGTGGAAGCCGTGCTCGCGGACGCCGGCCTCGCGGCCGCGCGCGTGCAGCACCTGGGCGTGTTGCGCAGCTACCTCACGCGCCACGGCGCCGGGCCGCTGCCGACGCAGGATGCGGCGCTCGATCGGCTGGCCGAGCCGCACAACGCCGGCGCCGGCTGGCAGGGCGCCTTCCGCCGCGGCCAGCCCGATGCGGTCCTGTGGCGCCACGCGCTCGCGGCCGTGGGGCCGCTAGACGGCCTCGCGGCCACCCACCTCGACGCGATCGATCGCATCGGCGGCCTGCGCTGGTGCAACGCGTACCGCGTCGCCGGCGAATCCGAGGTCGTCACGGCGCTGCCTCGCAGCACGCAGCCGGACCTCGAACACCAGGCTGCGTTGACCCGGCTTCTCGCCGCCGCCGAGCCGTGCTACGAGCCCGCGCCGATCGCAACGGCGGAAGAATGGATCGCGCGCATCGAGGCTTTGGCCGACCGCCCGGTGCGCTACGCGGCCTACGGCCCCACGCGCGATGCGGTGCGTGCGCTGCAGCCGCTGCCGGACTAGTCGTCGCCGTCCGCGTGCGCAGCATCCAGCGGGCGGCCCAGCACCCGGTCGATGCGCTTGCCGTCCAGCGCGGCGACCTCGAAGGCCCAGCCCGCGCAGTCGATCTGCTCGCCGACCTCGGGCAGATGGCCGGAGACGGACATCAGCAGCCCCGCCACGGTGTTGTAGCGCCCGCGCTCTTCGTCCGGCAGCTCGCGGATGCCGAGCCGGGCCCGCAACTCCGACACCGGCATCAGGCCGTCGAGCTCCCACACGCCGTCCGGTCGTTCGCGAGCCCAGGCTTCGGCATGCGTGGCGACCTGCAGCTCGCCGGTGATCGCCTCGAGCAGATCGCGCGGCGTCATGAGGCCCTGCACCACGCCGTATTCGTCGACCACGAACACCAGCCGGCCGGCGCGGGTGCGGAACTGCTCCAGCAGCTCCATGCCGGTCAGCGTCTCGGGCACGAAGACGGCAGGCTGCGCCGCCTCTTCGATCGTGCCTTCGTGCGCCGTGCCCAGCCGGAGCAGGTGCGCCACGCTGATGACGCCGACCACGTCGTCCAGCGAGTTGCGGCACACCGGGTACCAGGAGTGCACCAGGTTGAGCGCGCCTGCGGCCGACACCTTCTGCAGGCTCTGCGCAACGCTGAACGAGGCCTCCAGCCATTCGATGTCGGCGCGCGGCACCATCAGCGAACTCAGCCGGCGGTCGTCGAGGTGGAACACGTTGCGCACCATCTGGTGCTCGTGCATCTCGATCACGCCGGCGTCGACGCCCTCCTCGAGGCTGGCGGAGATCTCCTCCTCGGTCATGACGCGCGCGGCGTTCGAATCGATGCGCAGCAGCTTGAGCATCGCAGCCGTGGAGCCCGACAGCAGCAGCACGAAAGGCTTGGCGCCGGTGGCGAGCGCGCGCATCGGCCGCGCCACGTAGCGCGCCACCGGTTCGGGATAGAGCTGGCCGATGCGCTTGGGCACCAGCTCGCCGAAGATGATGGTGAAGAAGGTGATGCAGGTCACCACCACGGCCGTGGAGACGAAGCTCGCCGTGCCCGCGCCCATGCCCAGCTTCTCCATCCAGATCGACAGCGGTGCCGCGAAGGCGGCCTCGCCCACGATGCCGCTCAGCATGCCGATGGAGGTGATGCCGATCTGCACGGTGGAAAGGAACTGGGTCGGCGCCTCCATCAGCTTGAGCGCAGCCACGGCGCCCATGTCCCCCGTTTCGGCCAACGCCGCGAGGCGGGCCCGGCGGCTGGTGGACAGGGCCATTTCGGACATTGCGAACACCGCATTGAGCGTGGTCAGCATGGCCAGCAGGAAAACATCCATGTATGCGGGGGAGAATGGGAACCATGGCACTTTACTTGATCGGTGACGTGCAGGGCTGCGACGAAGCCTTGCAGCGCCTGCTCGACGACATCGCTTTTTCCCCCAGCCGCGACACCCTGGTGCTGCTCGGCGACCTGGTGAATCGCGGCCCCGCCTCGGCGGAGGTGTTGCGGCGCGTGCAAGGCTACGGCGGCGCCGCGAAGAGCCTGCTGGGCAACCACGACCTGCACCTGCTCGGCATTGCGCAGGGCGCGCGCAGGCCCGGCCGCAAGGACACGCTGGCCGGCATCCTGGCGGCGCCCGACCGCGAGCCGCTGCTCGACTGGCTGCGCCAGCAGCACATGGCGCTGCACCTGGCGCTCGGCAGCGGCGACCTGCTGATGGTGCACGCCGGCGTGCTGCCGCAGTGGAGCGTGGGGGACACGCTGGTGTATGCGGCCGAGGTCGAGTCGGTGCTGCGCGGCTCGGCGGCCGGCGACTTCCTGCACGAGATGTACGGCAACGAGCCCGCGCAGTGGAGCGATGCGCTCACGGGCCACGCGCGGTCGCGCGCGATCGTCAATGCGCTCACGCGGCTGCGCTTCTGCACGGCCGAAGGATTGATGGAGTTCGAGACCAAGGACGGCACCGCCGCCGCGCCCGAAGGCTTCATGCCGTGGTTCGACGTGCCCGGCCGCAAGACCGCCGGCGCAACCGTCGCTTTCGGCCACTGGTCGACGCTGGGCTGGCTCTCGCGGCCCGACCTGATGTCGACCGACACCGGCTGCGTGTGGGGGGGTTGCCTGAGCGCGGTGCGCATGGGCGCAACGCTCGCGGAGCGCGAACTGATCCAGGTCCAGTGCCCGGAGACACAAAAACCGGGCTGAACGCCCGGGCGCCGATCAGCTCGGCTCGACCGACTTGAACAGCGCCGCGACCTTGCGCTTGCTCTTGATGTTGCTGGAGATGCCGCTGCGCGAAGGCGTGGCCTTGGCGGCAGCTTCCCAGGAGGGAGCGGCCTCGCGCTCCGGCGTTTCGTAGGGCTGCTCGAAGAAGGGGTCGCGCGGCGCCGCGGGCGCGCGGTGCGGGCGACCGCCGGTGCGCACCGGGCGCGCCTCGCTGCGTTCGCGCGGCTGGTCGAGTACGTCGCGCGCGTCGCCGGCCTCGCCCTCGTCGCGCCAGTGGCGGCGGCCGTCGTTGATGCGGCCGCGCGGAGCGTCTTCCTCGAACTCGATCGGTTCGAGCTCGATCTTCTTCTTGATCAGCTTCTCGATGTCGGCCACCAGGCGCACGTCGTTGCCGCCGCTGGCGAAACTCACCGCCAGGCCCGAGGCACCGGCGCGGCCGGTGCGGCCGATGCGATGCACGTAGTCTTCGGCGTTGAAAGGGATGTCGAAGTTGAAGACCGCCGGCACGTCCTTGATGTCGAGGCCGCGGGCCGCGACGTCGGTGGCCACCAGCAGGTCGACCTCGCCGGCCTTGAAGGCCGCCAAAGCCTTCAGGCGCTCGTCCTGGCTTTTGTCGCCGTGCAGTGCCGTGGTGTTCAGGCCTTCACGCTCGAGCGAACGCGCAAGGCGCGCACAGCCCAGTTTGCTGTTGACGAAAACAAAGGCCTGCTTGAGGCCGCGCTGCTTCAGGATCTGCTTGAGCGCGCGGCGCTTGTCGTCGTCGCTCACGCTGTAGAAATGCTGCTCGACGGTGGAGGCCGTCTCGTTCGGCCGCGCCACTTCGATGGTGACCGGGTTCTGCAGGTAGCTGCCCGCCAGGCGCTTGATTTCGGGCGAGAAGGTGGCCGAGAACAGCAAGGTGGTGCGCTGCTTGGGCAGGTACGAGAGGATGCGCTGCAGGTCCGGCAGGAAGCCGATGTCGAGCATGCGGTCGGCCTCGTCGAGCACCACGTACTCCACCTGGTTGAGCACCGCGTTCTTGGCCTCGATGTGGTCCAGCAGCCGGCCCGGCGTGGCGACCAGCACCTCGACGCCCTTCTTGAGCTCCAGCGTCTGCGGCTTCATGTCGATGCCGCCGAACACCACCGTGCTGCGCAGTTGCGTGTGCTTGGCGTAGAGCTTGACCTGCTGCGCCACCTGGTCGGCCAGTTCGCGCGTGGGCAGCAGCACCAGCGCACGCACCGGATGGCGCGCGGGCGAGGTCGAACTGTTCTCGTGCTTGAGCATGCGCTGCAAGAGCGGCAGCGAAAAGGCAGCGGTTTTGCCGGTGCCGGTTTGCGCCGCGCCCATCACGTCCTGACCTGCGAGCACCACCGGAATGGCCTGCTCCTGGATCGGCGTCATGGTCTCGTAGCCCATTTCGGCGACGGCACGCGCGAGCGGTTCGGCCAGGGAAAGATTGGAGAAGGAGCTTGTCATGAAGCCCTCTATTGTCGCACTGCGGCATAAAACGCCAATGACAGTGCGGTGACTCGGGCGTTTGCTACGGTTTCGATAGCACCGAAGCGCCTGAATTCAAAGGGTTCGGGCAGCGAAGGTGTCGCAGTCCTGGATCTTGCCGCTCTTGAATCCGGCGCCGAACCAGCGCTGGCGCTGGGCGCTGGAGCCGTGGGTGAAGCTGTCGGGCACCACGGCGCGGCCTGCGGAGCGCTGCAGGGCGTCGTCGCCGATCTTCTGCGCCGCGTTCATCGCGGCCTCGATATCGCCCGGATCGAGCCACTGCTTGGACTCCTGCGAGTGGTGGGCCCAGACGCCGGCGAAGCAGTCGGCCTGCAGCTCGACGCGCACGCTGAGCGCGTTGTTCTGCGTCTGGCTCATGCGACTGCGCGCGCCGTCGACCTTGGCGGTGATGCCGAGTTCGTCCTGCACGTGGTGGCCCACCTCGTGGGCGATGACGTAGGCCTGCGCGAACACGCCGGGTGCGCCGAGCTGGTTCTTCAAGGTATCGAAGAAGCCGAGGTCGATATAGACCTTCTTGTCGCCCGGGCAGTAGAACGGGCCCATGGCCGACTGGCCCGTGCCGCAGGCCGTGCCCGTCGCGCCGCGGAAGAGAACCAGGCGTGTGGGCGCATAGGTGCCGCCGTTCTGGCGGAAGACGTCGCTCCAGACCACTTCGGTGTTCCTGAGCACGGTCGAGACGAAGGCCGCCTCGCGGTCGGCCGCCGGCGGCTTGGGCGCCGGGCCCTGGCTCTGCACCTGCGGCGCCGGCTCGCCGCCGCTCATCAGGCCCAGGATGGTCAACGGGTTGATGCCGAAGATCCAGCCCGCGATCAAGGCCACGGCCACGGTGCCGAGCCCAACACTGCGGCCGCCGATCGGCAGGCCGCCGAACCCGCCGCCGCCGCCGCCGCGGCGGTCTTCCACGTTGTCGGATTGCTCGTTGCCTTCCCATCTCATGACGATCTCCTCGCCGCCCCGGGGCGGCTGACGCACGGATGGTACGCGTTCAACGCGAGACCGCGTAACCGACGTTCATGACGCCATCCATCGCCGGCGCGGGCGACTTGGCGACGGCACGGTCCGCGGAAGCCGCGGCGGCCTGCACCGAGCGTTGCGTGGCCTCGCGCACCTGCGCCTTTTGCACTTGCGAACGCGTGACCATGGCCATCGCGATCGCCTGCGCCAGCACGATGACCGCGAGCGCCGCGATCAGCAGCAGGCGATAGGGATGCGTCTCGCGCAGGGTCTCGAAAATCGGCCTCATGAATCGCTCCTGAACCACGACGGCTGCGTGGCATGGGAACGAATCCTGCCGAGGGCCGCCGCGCCGCGGACGGCGAACCGGCCCCGAGCCCGTGTAGGACCCGGCCGGAAGCGGGCCTCAGGCTTTGGGCAGCGTCACGCCGCGCTGGCCCTGGTACTTGCCGCCGCGGTCCTTGTAGCTGGTCTCGCAGACCTCGTCGCTCTCGAAGAAGAGCACCTGGGCGCAGCCCTCGCCGGCATAGATCTTGGCCGGCAGCGGCGTGGTGTTGCTGAATTCCAGCGTCACGTAGCCTTCCCATTCAGGCTCGAAGGGCGTGACGTTGACGATGATCCCGCAGCGCGCATAGGTGCTCTTGCCCAGGCAGATGGTCAGCACGTTGCGCGGGATGCGGAAATACTCGACCGTGCGCGCCAGCGCGAAGCTGTTGGGCGGGATGATGCAGAAGTCGCCATGCATGTCCACGAAGCTCTTCTCGTCGAAGTTCTTCGGGTCGACCACCGTGCTGTGGATGTTGGTGAAGACCTTGAACTCGGGCGCGCAGCGGATGTCGTAGCCGTAGCTCGAGGTGCCGTAGCTGATGATGCGATGGCCGTCCTGCTCGCGGATCTGGCCCGGCTCGAAGGGATCGATCATCCCGGTCTTCTCGGCCATGCGCCGGATCCACTTGTCGCTCTTGATGCTCATGTCAGGGTCCTTCCTCGGGCCGCTATTCTAGGCAGCGGACCCGGCCTTCCCTGCCACTCAGCCCACAGAGGCTTGCGAGATCACGGTGCGCTCGATCAGCCGGTCGTCCCCCAGCACGATCATCGCGAACAGCAGTTCCTCGAGGTTGTTCGCCAGCGAGGTCTTGCGCGCCAGCAGCGGCGTGGCCTTCGGGTTGATGACCAGAAAGTCCGCCTCGCAGCCCGGCTGCAGGTTGCCGATGATGCCGTCGAGCCCCAGCGCACGCGCCGCGCCGCCGGTGTGGCGCCACCACAGCTGCGAGGGCGGGATGCTGATGCCGGGCTTGGTCTGGCCCTCGCGGCCCACGTAATAGGCGGCCATCATGGTCGAGAAGGGACTGAAGCTGGTGCCGCCGCCGACGTCGCTGGCCAGGCCGTACTCATAGCCGATGCGGTCGGCGCCTTCGAAGTCGAAGAAGCCGCTGCCGAGGAAGAGGTTGCTGGTCGGGCTCACGGCCGACGCGGTGCGGGTCTCGCGCATCAGGCGGCGGTCGTCGTCGTCGAAGTGGATGCAATGAGCGTAGACGGCGCGCTCGCGCATCAGCCCGAAGCCGGCGTAGACGTCGAGGTAGGAGCGCGCGCCGGGGAACAGCTCGCGCGCCCACTTCACCTCGTCTTTGTTCTCGGCCACGTGCGAATGGATCCAGGTGTCGGGGTACTTCGCCGCCAGTTCGCCCGCGCCGCGCAGCTGCGCGTCGGTGCTGGTCGGCGCGAAGCGCGGCGTGATCGCGTAGCCCAGGCGGTCCACGTTGTGCCACTGGCGGATCAGCGCCTCGGTATCGCTCAGACTCTGTTCAGTCTGGTCGCGTACACCGTCGGGAGAATGACGATCCTGCAGCACCTTGCCCGTGATCATGCGCAGCCGGCGCCGCCGGGCCGCCTCGAAGAAGGCCTGCACCGACTGCGGGTGCGAGGTCGCGAAGGTCAGCGAGGTGGTCACGCCGTTGCGCAGCAGCTCGTCGAAGAAGACCTCGGCCACCTCGGCCGCATGCGCAGGATCGGCAAAGCGGCTCTCGGCCGGGAAGGTGTAGTTCTCGAGCCAGGGCAGCAAGCCTTCCGAGGGCGCGCCGATGATGTCGGTCTGCGGGAAGTGGATGTGCATGTCGACGAAACCCGGCGCCAGGATGCGGCCCGGCCAGTGCGTGACGGCCACCCCCGGATGCCGCGCGGCGACGGCGGCGAAGGCGCCGGCGTCCTGCACACGCTGGCGGCCACCGGCATCGGGGCCGACGACCAGGAGGCCGTCTTCATCGAAAACCGGCTGGCCGGCGGCGTCGAATCGCAAAAGGGAGGCACGGTACGCTTGCATGGGCGGGGAGGGTAAGGCAGCAAGACCGGTATGGAATGTGCAAGCGCGTATGAAGGCTATATAACGCCAGCGCGTCAGCCGAAGATCCTAAACCCCGGCCGGGCGCCCTGCCCCGCTCGAACATAATCCGGCTTCACATTTCCAGGACACGTATGAACCCTCGCGACGCCGCCCGGAGCGCCCCCCGACGATGAAAGTGCTTCTTATCGGGAACTACGTCCCCGACGGCCAGACCAGCATGCTGGCCTTCAAGCGCATCCTGGAACGTGAACTCCCCCGCGTCGGCTGCGAACTGCGCGTTCTCACCCCGCCGAAGCGGGTGCTCGGCGTGCCCACCACCTCGCGGCTGTGGAAGTGGCTGGGCTACGTGGACAAGTTCATCCTCTTCATCCCCTCGATCGGCCACCATCTGCGCTGGGCCGACGTGGTGCATGTGGCAGACCATTCCAACGGCATGTACATCCCCTGGGTGAAGAAGAAGCCCAATGTCATCACCTGCCACGACGTGATCGCGGTGCAGGCCGCCAAGGGCATGGTCGACGGCTGGAGCGTCGGCTGGACCGGCCGGCTGTTCCAGCGGCTGATCGTCAAGGGCCTGGCGGCGGCCGACCTGGTCGCCTGCGTCTCGCACCTGACCCGGCGCGAGCTGCTGGGCCTGGGCCTGGCCGAGGAGTCCAGGGTCACCGTCGTGCTCAACGGGCTGAACGACGATTTCCGGCCGGTGGCGCCCGAGGAGGCGCAGCGCCTGATCGAGCGCTTCGGCATCTCGGCACAAGACAAGTACCTGGTGCACGTCGGCTGGGATCTGGATCGCAAGAATCGCCGCAAGGTGGTCGAGGCTTTCATCGCGCTGCAGGAGCGCGCGGCTGCGAACGGCGTTGCGGCCCCGGCGCAGCAGCTCGTGTTCGTCGGGCCCGAGCTGGTGCCGGAGATGGCCGAGCTGGCGAGCAAGCACGGCGTCGCCGACCGGATCAAGACGGTGCAGAAAGTCTCGCATGAAGAATTGCGCGCGCTCTATGCCAGCGCGACGGCGCTGCTCTTTCCCTCGCTGCAGGAAGGCTTCGGCTGGCCGGTGATCGAGGCCCAGGCCTGCGGCTGCCCGGTCTTCACTTCCGACCTCGCGCCCATGAACGAGATCGGCGGCGAAGGCGCGGTCTACGTCGATCCCAACGACCCCGTGGCCATCGCTGCGGCGATCGAGCAGGCCGCGCCGCGCTTCGAAGAGATGCGCCGACTCGGCCTCGCCAATGCCGCGCTCTACGGCGCGGCGCAAATGGCCTCGGGCTACGTGGCCGCCTACCGGCGCGTGATCGACGCGAGGAAGGCGCGCCGGTGAAGCGGCTGCTGGCGCTGGCGGTGGTGTTTCTGCCCTGGGCGCTCAAGCGCCGGGTGCTGCGCCGTTTCTGGGGCTACCAGATCGCCGACGACGCGCGCATCGGGCTCTCCTACGTCTTCCCGGGGCAGCTCGTCATGGGCGAAGGGGCCTACATCGGCCACTTCAACGTCGCCATCCACCTGGGGCGGCTCGAATGCGGTGCGCATTCGGTCATCGACCGCTCGAACTGGATCACGGGCCATCCACCGAAGGGCGCCCATTTCACGCACCGCACCGAACGCGATCCGACCCTGGCGGTGGGTGAGCACGCGGCCATCACCAAGCAGCACATCATCGACTGCACCGACCGCGTCGACATCGGCGCCTTCACCACCATCGCGGGCTACCACTCGCAGCTGATCACGCACGGCATCAACGTGGTCGACGGCCGGCAGGACTGCAGGCCGATCCGCATCGGCGCGTACTGCCTGGTCGGCACGCGGGTCACGGTACTCGGCGGCGCCGGCCTGCCCGACCGTTCGGTGCTGGGTGCGGGCTCGGTGCTCAACAAGGCGCACACCGAGGAATACACGGTGTATGCCGGCCAGCCCGCGATGCCGGTCAAGACGCTCGAGCGCGACGCAAAGTACTTCCACCGCGAGCGCGGCTTCGTGCACTGACGCCACCGGGCGCTCAACGCCCGATGTGTCCCTGCACGCCCTCGACCAGCCAATTCATCGTCAGGATCTGGTCGTCGCGCAGGCTCAGCCCCTTGGCGATGACGAGCTTGCCTTCGTTGTCGCGTACGTCCTCGAGCGCGCGA
>Ga0307515_10002744_pt1 | contig 37669 bp, 30 predicted proteins | sample 17_EM_MG_FD_194513 | JGI IMG/M metagenome (GOLD analysis project Ga0307515, IMG submission 194513) | Populus trichocarpa ectomycorrhiza microbial communities from riparian zone in the Pacific Northwest, United States - 17_EM | ecosystem: Host-associated > Plants > Roots > Unclassified | place... | reverse complement strand
AGCATAGGAGCTGCTAAAAATGACAACTCTGGGTTGGCTGGGCTGGAGATCTATCTGGGCGCCTCCAAAGGGCGGCGAAGCCGCCACCGTACCTTGTATTTCATATCCAGGCTCTTTACTGGTATTGCGGCACCCAAAATCGCTAGTTTTAAGGCCTACCGCCACTTGTATCATGAAATGATGGCACCTACCGCAGCTAACTATAAAGTTTACAACCGGCACAGCCTTCGGCCCCACTACCGGATGCCCACTGCCAGTAACCGCCAGTCCCCATTAGGTACCTCCTAGGGCAGCCGAAACCAGCCAGGGATGCATGGTCACGGACCACTCCTCCGAAACCACCCAGGGACGGTACGGCGACGGCAGTCCCCGCAATGCTGCAGTTGCCCTGGACTGTTGCTTGTGGGCATTAATTGCCGTAAAGATAAGATATTACGACGGTAGCTGCGGTAGACGTATATTTTATCCATTATCCTCTACATGCTCAATATTCTTCGATTTGTATCCATTTCCTTTTAATCTAGTGTGAGTAAAAGATCGTAGTGTGGCAAAAGCTTGATTGGTTAGGCTTCTAGTGTAACTCTGTTAGTCACACTATACCGAAAACAATAAGGACACGAATTGAAGTATAGACTAGAGTTGTAACGGTAGGTATGACGGATATCATTGATTTTGCGTTGCAAGGTGGGTTCAAGTACAAAAGGGGAAGAAGGATAGAGGGAGGGGAGTGGAATCAGGCCCTGCCGCACTCTAGAGTAGATAGAGTAAATGCACTATGATAAAAACAAAAAAACGTGAGTGCGCTAGAAGGGCACACTAAAAGTAATACTCGGTGGTACCCCAACTAGTACAGTGTCACCCACCATGCGGGAAATCTTTGGGGCCAATGGGAAGTGTCTACATTGAGTCAGATCTTCAGCCTCACAGCTTTCCCGATGGGATAAATGTGCGCTCCTTTCCCGCCGTAGGTGTGACAGTTCTTCCACACCCAAAAGAACAGGAGCACTCGATTCGCCCACCTCTTCTTGTTTAACTTCGACTTATATTCCATCCCTATACAACGACATACAACCACTAATGGATCCACCACCGCCCCGCCCAAGTAACTCGCAGCCGGAATAAGTACTAAACAATGGGAACGACACAAAGAGACGATCAGAACACTCTTTCTCATGGACGAACACAAACCCCCGGAATGGGAAAAGATCATAGAGAAAGAACACCGCTTTCGAGCAACGTATGTTTGGGTTAAATTCTAGTCTAGCCGCATATTTTCTCTGCTTTGACTTATTATGAATCTAGGCTGGCACAGTACAAAAAGAAGTTAAAAGCCTGGAAAATCGGGAAAAACATTCCACAAAGGAAGATCTTGCCAATGATAAGGAAAAATGATCAACGAAGGACTGAAGGCAAACGCACAGTTTTCATTTACCAAGGCCAACTTGTTAGCGACGACAAACTAGCACGCTCAAGAAAGAGATTTGAAGAGCAATTAGCCACTGAAGCCCAGTCCCCCGTTGTATGTAGGTATACTCCTGAATGACTTGTTGTATCTCATATTTAATCGGTTATTATAGCTACGCCATCAGATGTGGAATACAGAACACCAAGATCACCCTCTTCGGAATATGATATGAATTCTCCCCACATAGCCTATCAATCCATTGATTCAGTTATTCGAACGAACATACAAGGAAGCCGCGGCGAAGATCCTAGAGTGAAGGATCGATTGCTTAATGTGGGGATACAGTCTGTCATTTTTTCTCCGCCATCAATATTTCGAACAAACTTTGTTCCGGATCACAGCCACGAGCCACACGAGGAAAGTTTATATGGCCAGATGGATTTTGATTCCCCACCGGTCACCGGAACAGATGCTACGATGATGGAAGAAGCACTGCCATGGGGGAGCGCCTCACCTCGATGGGAACCCGTGGAGATTATGTCTCACCAGACTTAGACAAGCACCTCTGAGTTCATGGGCGGGTTCGTTAGCGAATCTCCGCCTAACATGTCTGATTTCATACCATTGATTGAGAGGACTCAAACCTTTATGACAGTGCCGCAAACTATCAGTCCATTACTTTTGCAAAACGTCTATGGACCTGGGTTAGATAAAGGTAACCCAACACTTCACGCACCCTATCTCCTTCTTACAAACACATGAGAATGTGCTGACGTACTACTCTTTTCGAAGAATCAAAGGCAATGCAAGTGCTCGTCCGTAGAGTGAAAACACTGGGAACTATTACCCACGCTGGTATGTGATGGTTTTCAGTCATCACCTAGTCTGCTGACACCTACATCAGAATTCGCTTCTTCGCTACTTCTTGTCAACGCTCTTAACTACAATCTACATGCAATCCAATTAGCTGGAGCATACATCGCAATCACCAACATTTCGGTGGAATTATATATGGAACTATACCACCAGAAGCTAGACCACCTTCATGGCACAGTACATGCCGCAAATTCTGCAGATATGGAGCCCTGTCTGATTGCGGCCTTTGAAATGAGTTTCGAGGCACTACAGCGAGAACATGAACAAACTGCAAATCTACTAGTTACGAGCGCTTTCCTGGACAATAACGACATTTGGCACGAGTTGATTCATCGAAGTTTATATGGTGGTTTATACCACAACCAATACAGTGCGTCATCTATAAAAATATAGGTAGTATTGATATTAATAACTCAACATCATGTCCAGTAGATTCGATAGTTCAGCAAATGATTGATAAAATGATCTCCTACTCCCTGGTCGAAAAAGCACCCTCTGGTGATGCATTCTGGATATTGCCTCACATCCATTCGTGGCTGGGGGAACGTCTAGATCCCATGATACGGAAGAAGAAACTTTGCGATGCAGTGCAACTAGTCGGGACTTCGGTTTCTCACATCCCGGGAGTCAGTGAGCACTGTTTATTTGAACTACGGGTGTTGCGGCAGCTCCAAGTATGCTGGCAGCATATTCAGCAGTATCTTCCACTACCAAAAGAGGCGCACCAGATAGTTATGAATGCTTTGTTTTGGATGGCAAAGGCTTTCTTTTCATATCTTCTCACACGAGAGCCAAGACTAACTCTACAATTATTATCTCAAGTAACATTCATTGTTACATATCCGGTGGTAAGTGACTGAGAGTGGCAAAGGGTGACGAAGCATCAAAGTTTTCCCTGATGATCCTCTGTATATAAATCGAGTCCTTGGCACACGTGATGCGATGGACTATATTTTCGACGAAACCACTAAGCCACTCCTCAAAACCCAAAAACCAGTCTCAACGCTAAAAACATATATATCTATAAAGAGAGTTTTTTCGTGGCTAGGGATGCAATTGCTTCTTAGCTTGGCAAGGTTCCTCGTTCTGTGTATGCAGCAGAGTTGTTACTGCCAGATAATTCTCGACAGACCTGCTGCAGCCTTCGCGGCGGATTCAACAGTCGTATTAGACCATGATAGGGATGACATGGCAATTATGTCTTATTGCACTCCAAAGGATGTTGCCCTAGGGAGACTTTCCTTAGCTCAGGATTCGATGTCGATGCGCTTTAGACTGACAGTGGCTGGGGGGGATTCCGCGGAACTACTCGTAAAATGTATGCCACCCAACCTACAAGATATAATATCCATCTGATCATTTTCAGGAACCAACCATGCAACTACACTGTTCGAGTTATAAACCACCTCACTATGTTCTTTACAGGTACTGAACAATGTTTTCATTGACGTTGGTCCGAATTCCGCCGTACAGCCAATATGGCTCATATCTGGTTCACTTGACTCCGCATAACGATTCAAAAATTCCTTAGATCTAGTCTTCTCGTTTAGCAACCTGCGTCCGCGTATCATGTGTTTCTCATTCCTCAAGCTGTGCCACTTTGCGACGTTAGCTACGATGTCGCAGGAAAATAATACACACACATGCGGCGAGTAAATCCCTGTCATTTCATCCAATTTAGTCCGTTGAGAACGCCCTTAAGACAACTTTTCATCGCTTGATTGTACTCGCTAAGGCTTAATCATGATTGCATCCAGCCGTTCTAGCAAGCAGACTGTGTTGCAAGCAGACTGTGTTTTACTATTTTCGAGCGAGTGATATTCCGCTGCCACCGCAGGCTACGGATAAATTCGAGCCTTGGCAATAGATGAACTCTAGATTCCCGAACCCATGTAGTATGAGGTAGAGCTACTGCGGGTTCGGGAATTCGGGTTTGCAAGGATGCCATGCACTTAAGCGCTCGCTTCCTCATGCACAGCGGTATCAGCCCCGTATACACTAGTGTTAATACGGAATGCGGCGGCTGTGTTCCCTGCAGCCTCATGTTATATCTACAATACTGGTCGCTCATTGGTCCGTTCCTCGGCTGTGCAAATTAAGTACTCCAAAGATATGGCCACACCTGCACAGGGTTGTCCAGCGGTTGAACTGCCCCGCTGGTACCTTATCATAAGCAAGGCAGGCCTATGGTTGCTTATCCCACAGCTTAATGGCGGAACATCCACTACGACTATTATCTCTCGGTATCACATTATTCCCGCCTTAGCTGATTGCGATCACTAATGACTAGACAGATGGAGGAGGGAAAGGGCTAACTTCACTAATAATTCTACAACGAATCTTGCGAGCATACACACAAGAGAACAACCTCCCGGAAATCCCCAGACCATGTGAAGTATTTGACTTGATCGGTGGGACCTCTGCAGGCGGGTAAGAAAATGTATTCTTGAGCGAAGTACACTGCTGATTTCTCCCAGATTAATAGCAATTATGCTTGGGAGGTAATGGAAGGATGTTCGGATTGCGATTGTACCTCGCTGATCAAAAGTACAGGCTTGGGATGACTATAGAAGACACGATTGAAGCTTATAAGCGTATCAGCAAGTCCGTGTTTTACAAACGGCCACTTGGTGGGAGATTTGGCAAGACAGTACTCGCTCTCTGCGGATCACCGTGGTATTCAGCAGTGAAGCTAGAAAATTCGGTGAAAGATGTGCTCCAGGCGGCAGGTGTCGAAATTACAGCTCCCCTTCGGGGCTCGCATGAGCCGGGGTGTAGAATGTACGTCGGTTATGCCCGCCACAAACCGGGCGAATATGTTAAACTAACCCCACCACCCGGGTGCCAGGTTTGTTTGCGCTACCCGTGCAGCGAGTTCTGACTCTGAAATGTTGCGGAACTACGAGACTACGGCAATTGAACAGCACGATTTCCTATGCACAATCATAGAAGCAGGCATGGCTACAGCCGCCACCCCACTATTATTTCCTCCCGTGAAGCTCCAGCAATCCGGTGCTGTATTTGTCGATGGTTCATTGCGACGCAATAATCCCATCGAAGAGGTCATCAATGAGAGTGATCGAATTTGGCCAGGCCATACAATCGGTTGTGTTATCAGCATCGGAACCGGGAGGTCTGCGCAGACCGCGATAGATGGAAGTCTGTCAAAGCTACCCGGAGCCTGTATCAAAGCCGCTCTTGGTGCGCAAAATAAGGCGGAGGAGTTTATTAAGTCAAGGACAGGACGGGAGTTGTATGAATCATCCAAGTACTTCCGGTTTAATGTCGAGCAAGGCCTGCAACATTTGAAACTGGACGAATGCCGGAATTTCGAATTGATAGATGCCTCTACAGTTCGGTATCTGAAATTATCTGAGGTGGCAGCTCAAATCACCCGATGTGCACGAAGCTTGGCGTCTACCGATGCACAAGGTACGCGACCCCTGTTGAGATGAAGGCAGATTCAATATCTTACAGCGCTTCACGCACTGCTGACTCCCAGCCGATCGCTAACTCGGTATAACATATGTCTGTAGTATCAACCACCACTGAGCTCAGCGAACCGTCAGCCCTCCAAATTACATTCTCTCCTATCCAGAAACACCCCCGTCCGGCGAGAACAGCAGCAGAAAATCTCTTGACAATGCCGTTCCCGCGTGATACAGATATAATTGGGAGAGAGGAAATTCTCGACAAGATCGAGGTGGTTTTGGAACCGAAGCCAGCTAGTCAACCACTCGCTGCATCATAAGGACAGGATGTGAATTGGGGGGGATTTTTGATTGTATATGGATCACCGCTCCACACTTGATATAGTCAAGTATCAATTGCAAGGTAAACTATGGAGATGATCTCTTAGCTGTTATTGCAATCTGCAGTATGAAAGGAACGGCATGTCTAAGAATAGAATAACACCTCCGATTGACAACACGTGCGCATTATATACTATACCAATTACGGAGTATTCACATATAAGTACGTGTGCCAATACAGGTGTATGCTGTGCTCTAATACTCTCCCATGGATCATGGATTCTAGCCACCTGCAGCGTAACATTCATGCGCATTAGATTGCGCCCATTGCAGACCATGCATTCCTAGCTTGCTGTACCTCCTACATCGAAGGCTTACTGCCGCAGGGCAACAAATAAAGCGCACATATACATACTTGCGGGGCTGTCGGTACATTGTTAATCGCCGATCACCGGAATCAGAACCATTCGGAGGTGGATCCGAGGCTCCGCCAAAACTGTAGCCACTGTCCAGAAGCGGCGAAGCCGACATCTACTACTCACTAAATGGGTATAGTGTAGCCTAAACATGGGAAAGCGCGCTTCGATTGTTGATTCATCCGGCCTAAGTTCTTAAATTGTCGGTGTCGCCACGCCAGCATACAAGACGGGGCCGCCTTGTCTACGACTAGGGTGGATATTAAACTTGCATGTAACCCCTCATACCACACCCAAGGCGCTACACGATTTACCGGTGTTACCCCAAGATTCAAACCCCTAACTCAAGCACCGAAATAACACCGAAATTCAAAAAAGAAGTTTTCAGTCACAGCCTATGTAGATAATTACTGCTCTAGGAGTCTGCCTGCACTTGACCGATTTGATTCTGGGTGATGGAGGTGCCCTCAGTGCTGGCTGATGCATCACAGGTCGTAGGCCGAACTCGGATCTATCCTGCATGACTTTGGGGGATATGCTAGAGTACCTCCATCACACACAAACAATTTCGGTCAAGTGCAGGCAGACAATCAGAGCAGTTATTATCTACATAGGCTATGACCAAAAAACCCCCTCTGATCCCCGGTGCCGAGCCTGGGCGCCCAGCCCCTGGTGTTGCACCGTCAAAATTGATCACCTATTCGGGGATGTAAATCGTCCAGCCCCCCCTGGTATACGAGCTTACCCTCGGCCAGGTACATTTTCGTATCCGGAATCCGCCTATTATATGTAGGGATAGGGATCCACGTCATCATCTACGGTCTGCCAAGCTGCCGTACAATGATCCGTTCCCAACAAATAACGGACACAAAAATTCACTCGGTCGAAGGTGGCAACTGAAGTTTCAAGTGGACGGGAGCCAAAGGCGAGTTCGAGCTTATCTTGAGCTTTATTTTCCCGGCTTTGTATTAAATTGTGTATTTGTTTGAACTTTCGTTTCCGCTGTACCGTAGCAACTGCGATGGGTGTTTTCTTGTGGTGCGATTGCAGCGGAAAATGAGATCAATTAGATTCGACACGAGTGCCTTAGCCCCCACACGCTCAGTTTCTGCAGATTGGTTAATCAACAGTGTTGATAGAGCCTAAGGTTCGTGACTGCTCATTTTGACTTCACACTACTCTTCCATTCCCTACGCATCTTGGACCTTTAGACCTGTACCTAGTTATCACACCATAGCCAATGCATACGGTTCTCCCTTCACTATCGCAACAAACAGAAACTGGTTGTATAGGAATAAATGGATTAGAATAAAGGCTTCTAGTCACGTGCAGAAAGTTGTGGCTCTGCACGACTTCGTCGTACACCACTAGCCCATAACTTTTTACTGCCATCCTTACAATGAATAGTAGCAAGAAGCGAGTATAACCTGCTGCGGAATGAGCATTGTAACTTCGCTAGAGGAAAAAGCTAGGACCAACGGGACTCTAAAAAAAGTAGCTTTAGTTCAAGGAAATCAGTTCCTTTCAAGAGCCCTTTCTTTGCTTCATTATTACACCCTCGGCAGATTTACGGTGCAGTGTGGGTACACAACGTTTGTCTGCCTGCTTGGCTCGACCAGCGCGACTTGCACGATTAGACGAGCGCGACTTGCACGATTGGAAGGGCGCGACTTGCACGATTTGCGCTTTGAGTGAAATAGTATATCAGCGCAGGCTCCATTCAATTCTTTAAAAGACGCCCGTCCAGCCATTTATCTTTGAACGGACACTCATCTCTACATACGTTCCCCTAAGTTGATAGAGCCCTAAGGTTCGTGACTACTCTTTTAAACTTCACACTTTACTCTTCTCTTTCCCTATGCATCTTAAACCTTTAAACCTATACCTAGACAATCATCATATCATAGCCAATATACACAATTCACCCTTTCACAATCACAACACCCTACTTTATAATTCATACTCAAATTGATACGATGGACTGCCTTTTGCCGAGCTATCCCGATACGAGCGATCCCTTGACGGATATATTCTCCATCCTTCAACCTAACCCTCACGAAAATGCCAACCCAATTCCTAATCCATTGATGGGGATAAGATGCTGGAAATGTTTTAAGGACCGAAAGAAGGTCTGTGAGAGCTTTACCACCCTTCCTCGAGTGCTAACGTTGTCCAGTGCATTCGCCGTGATGACATCCCTGCCTGCGAACGCTGCTACAACGCCCGAAAGCTCTGCTCCACCGATGCACCCCCGGGTTTCAAGAAGCGCAAAAGGAGTGTGGCTAAATGTTCGCAGTGCAGGACCGCCAAACAAGCGGTACGATATTCTTCCTCCCTCACTGGTGATCGATTGTTATTAATGTACGGCCAAACAGTGTGTGTTCAGGACATTACCATGGCCGGCCGGAAAGTGTGACGGGTGTGAAATGAGAAATTCCCAGTGCTCGGAACCTAAAGAAACGGAGCACAGCGGTGCAAATAACGGCAGCTCACCACGCGACGCGGGAAGCAATCCAGATATCCATACTGGCGCCGAGAGCTCTGACATGCCTACCCTACGAGGATCCGGTGGAATGGATTCTCACGTTCCCGCTTTGTCTAGCCACGTGCTTGGGAGCTCGTACGCGGAATGCGGAGTTCATATGCTACCACTTTTCACGAGAGAAGAGATGGGTGGAATTCCTGACCCATTCGGTATGCAGGCACAACCCGACGAATCCAGACAGCCATGGAGAAGGAATTACAACCAATGGTATTCCTCGAAATGATGACCTCTCAACCAAGCTTTTACTAACCCTACTAGTAGCTTAAGAGATCTGGATATTATCCAGGAAATCCATCTTGAGCTTCTGAGAATTCCCTACATAGACGACATCCTTCACTGCAAGGCCGTACATCCTTCCGACCAGCAAATTCGCAAGACCAAGGGCGAATTGAAAAGAGCGATCGGCCGTGCCGAAGCGCTAGCTTGTTCAATTCCAGCAGAGCGACCTTTCGAATTGGCGGAAGTATACCGTAAACTACTAGCTGCGCAACGGACACTATTCCATGGGGACCCACCACCGACAAAAACAATCCCTTTGTTGACCAAACTTTCGGCGTTGTATGAGAGAATAGGGGACATCGAGAATGCCGAAAGAACCTATGAGCATTTGCTATCGCAGTTAGAGACCTCAGGATACGAAGATGGCGAGCTCAATGTCGTGGTTAGTACCCTAAGAAGACTGTATCAACTCTCTGCAGGCGAAATCAGTGAGATGGCGGAGAAGATGAATATTGTCGGTGACACTGCTACGTGTAAGCACACTGCTCTCCACCGCGCCGTGGGACGTCAGAATCATCGAGTAGTGCAACGCATTCTTGACAGCGGAGCTGAAACAAATGCTAAGGGCATTTGGCAAAAGACCGCACTGCATATGGCGGTGGAAAAGTGCGCCCCACCAAGTGGTACATCCGGTTTGTCAAACTGTACCCTGAATAGTCTTAATTTGCATTCACATGCAGCTATCTAACTACCTTCAAGTGAGCAGCGGCTTCCCTAAATCGAACCCAAAGGACGTATTGGCCACACTTCTTGAGCATGGATTAGATTTGGAGCTTAGAGACGAATCTGGATTCACGGTGTTACAGCAGGCTTGCTCGTCTGGGGTTGACGTTGAAATTGTGAAGTCTCTACTTAAGAAAGGTGCGGAGATCAATTCCCCTTTCAAGGGCACTGCACTTTATACAGCAGCCGCAAACGGATGTGCGGAAATCGTTGAGGTATTGATTATGAAGGGTGCGGAAGTCGGTGACGAAGAGTTTATGACAACAGCTCTGTATGCTGCAGTGAAAGGAAATCATGGCTCTGTATATGACATCCTCAACAGACATGGAGCAGTGCATGATTCCAGCATCCTCTGCGCTGCAGCACGTGCTGGAAACGAATACTTCGTCAGAAAACTTCTCGGGGACGGAATCAAGGCAGACTGGAAAACAATTGTTGGAGCCGCAGAGAATGGTAATGAAACGATAATCAACTTACTCATCCAATCCGGAGCCGTTGCCGATTCCAACTCTATCAACAGAGCTGCTGAAAACGGTGATAAGCGTACGATCGAACTACTCATAAAGAACGGAGCGACCATCGACGAAGTCGCTCTTGTGGGGGCCGCCAGAAATGGGCACGAGTCCACCGTGGAATACCTTCTCCAGCACAAAATACCACTCGAAGCATACGGACGTGCACTAGAGGAAGCTGCAATTCATGGCCACAAGTCACTGGTCAAGCTGTTTGCGGAGAAATTGCGTTCAAGGCATGATCTGGGTCTATTTGAAGCAGCTCAGACCCTGATATCAGTAAAGCAACACGGGTACGACACTATATTTGACATCCTTTACAAAACGGGGACGCAATACGGTTCGTTTGATGCTTCAGAAACCTTGCAGAGATTTCACCACAGGTTAATTATCGCTGAGTTAATATTCAGTGAAGAAAACAGCGAAAGACTGCTCGCTGAGTTTCACCACAGTGGTGACAGTGCCGAAAATATACTTCGACAGGCTGTTGAAAGGGGACGAGAGGGGGTACTACGATTTCTGATCGAAGCTGGTGCATTTAGCGGAGACAACCATCTCGCGAATTCTACGCTTCTTTATACAGCAGCAAAAAAGGGACACGAAGGCATACTGAATCTTCTGCTCGACGCTGGTGCTTCTTCTTTCAGGAAGGAGCTAACAAGTGCTTCTTCGCTTGGCCACGTCAAGATAGTCGAAGTATTGTGCAAACGCCAGGAACGCTTAATATCATTTGATCTTGATGTTGCACTCGTAAGAGCGTCATTTAATAGCCACACCTCAATGATCAAGGCATTGCTTTCGTTCGGAGCTGACCCTAACGCTGAATCCGATGGACAAACGGCCTTGCATGAAGCCTCCAGCAGGGGGTTTATATCGGTGATGCGAGTGCTCCTGGAAAGTGGCGCGGACGTTAATAAGCGCACATCGAGTTCGAGTATAGGGATCGACAAATCATCAACGCCGCTCCAATGCGCAAAAAGATATGGTCGGAAAGCCGCGATCCGGATGCTGAAAGATTGGCAAGCGTTGCACTGACTTTGTTGCCTTCCGCTGCATTTTTGTTTCGTTATTCTTTACTTCCTCGAAATTCGTCATCAATCTTCATTCACCTTATCCCATGTCATGTTTCACTCCAAGCCGGCCTGTCTCAAAGACACCTGCGTTCCACCTCTACTAGATTAAATATGCAGCGACACTTAGCAACAGTCTTTGCGATAATCTGCGACATTCACGTGGCTCCTTAAATCACGACACCACTTCTCAAGTTCAATTTCGACCTCCACCCTATCTACAAGACTCAACAAATCGCATTTAATAAAAAACATCGAATTGACTGCTACGTTACCGGGAGCGCTGCAGCAACTGCTGAACTCTCGCTAGGATGGCAACAACTGCGAGTCGTCGGACGCAAACGGTTGAGCTACTAGTACCAGAACACTCGCGCTTCACATATATCAGCATTGCATTTCTGGTAGGACCATGGAATGAGATCCCTGGGGTTAGGCTAGGGTGGATGAGGGTCGGCAGGTGGTATACGGGTGATACGGCGGATGGCCATACAGGAAGAAGATATCAGTGAAATTATGCAACTGTGGTTTCAGCATGAGATCAGCGTGGCAGTGGCAGTGGCAGTGGTTAGGGGTGGCGCCATAGCGATTGTTCGTAGAATTTAATTCACGATGTCATTGATGTTCTTGCAACTTTGTGAATCTCTGCTACGATTGCTAGTGTTTAATAATTCTGGTTTATACTGCTGGGGAACTTTAATAGCGTAATGATGTGAAATAGCACGGTGAGGTTGAACAAATGATTGAGGGTGGCCAGGGTTCTAAACAATCTGTCCGCCCACCAGCCTTTGTAGTCCCAGCAATGTCGTCCTGAGTGACATATGAGCGGACACACCCAGTGTATAGATCAGTGACCCTCGTGGAGGTTTCGCTGTCTTGCTGCTACTTTAGCCTCCAAAACAACTCCATTCCTTAAGGAAGAACTATATCTAAAACCTTACTAACTATCCTATTGCACCACTGATCTCGGAGACCACTTAGTGAGCTTTGTCACTCGACGGATGCGTTTTCAACAAGCAGTCACTCGTTCATAGAGCCATCACTCGGCTTATATGCCGGTGTAGTTGTTGCATGTGAGTCTCAGCATCGTCTGAAGTCTTGTATGAGAATGGTGACTGTATGAGGATATGCATCAGGACTAGGGTGATGCGTCTCATGTCAGATAGAGCATATGCGTACGCATATGGTAGATTGTACATAAACGGTCTTTGGCCCTCGATATAGAGCAATCAGTACATTTTCAACAGTAGTCGTCCCCTTATCCGACCCAACAAGTCAATGTCTGGTATGAAGCCCCAACTGCCCGTACGGGACGGACTGTTGAGAACTCTGGGGAGGACACAATTAAGTGAGTGAGCTAACGATTGTCCAGCTCATACCGTACCCATCACAGAGAACACCTGCCTAAATATCTGTTCAACCGAAGGGAGTTCCACCCACTGTTACCCCGACTAGGCATATAATGAGTCTAAAGCATAAAAGCCCTGGTTATCACTGAAGTGGAAGCTCTCTAGAAGAACTCTCGTACACCGCTTAACCTTTTTGGGGGAGACGAGAAATCCCAAGGGCCTGACCGTATCAATATGGAAGGAAGAGTCAGCTGTCTTTGGGATAATTAATCGTGTTAAGCTGTAGACAATTAGGACGAAAACCTGCATATGGTCAACTGATTCGCGAAAATTTTAATTATTCCGGAACCGGATTCAAATTCAGTTATTATAGTTCAGCAGTTCCTGCTAGTGACTATAAATCAATCGAGCAATTTCTTATCATCCATAGCAATCAGGAAACGAAGGTACTCATGTTCGACTGACGCAATTGGAGTTCATTATCATTGGTGTCTGACGAAAGGGAGTTGTGATTGGCATGTTAGGAGGGATCGCCTGACAAGCTACCAATATAGTATAGAATTGAACCCTACCTAATGTCGATACACTCCGTTATAGAGATCGGTTAATAAAAGGTAGCACATCATTGAACTCAATTGAGAAATCTCTGGTATAAAAGCGACGACCCATGACGCCTCGTTATTTCAAGTGTGAAATTGCCTAAAGTCAGTAAAGCCGCCTTCGGTGCTAGTATATACTAATTGTTCCTTTCGTATTATGCCCTACACGCTCGGCTTCGGGAAACTTGTTGCAGTACACTAGCGGAAGGAAGAATTGAAGCTGATTGGTGCGCTCGAACGTCAGACGTCCAATGGGGTGGCAAAACCCCACTGTGCGGTCCATTTAATCAGCGGATCGACTGCTAGAACCACTATTGCAACAGTTTTCCCAGACTCGAGCGTGTAGCGGACAATAATATCTACCTCTGAGAGATTCAGACTAGGGTGATAATTAGACATTTTAAGTTCCACCGTTCGCAGGTCGTTTGTACCACGTGCGCGCTAAAACGGATGATCTTCCTCCACATGCAAACTACTTAGTCGGAACGATAACGATGCCGCACCTCATGCATACAGCCCAGGCGCCTTACTAAGGGCATGCCCAGCGCCCACACCTAACAAGCTGCTAGCGGGGCACCTTGTAAATCCCGGAATTTTTCTCAAAATTGCAAATTGCTCAACAGCCACACAATGGAGAGAATATCAGAGAGAGCAGTATAATAGACAACTCCAAGGCCTACATGCCAATCCAAAAATCAAGTCAAATGGTCCAATTTTGAGTATGATGAAAATGTGAGTGAGAGTCTATGAAGCTGATGGATTTTTGCCCACCTCTTAACCACCCCTGTTTTATCACCAATTGTAAATGGAATTCACTGGTAATACTATTTGAGCATATACAGTATGCTAGCTGTCAATTATAGTCAGTCTTGGCAGATTTGGGTGGGTGGTTGTTGAGATAGGTACTAGTTCTGAGTTGCTGAAGTGGGAGACTCTCTATTGTACCATAACTCAGGTAATTTTTGCCCAAGTGAAATTTCATTGTCCCTAGAAACTGCCATGATGCACCCAAGTAGCCTTGTAGCATGCTGAAGAGACTCAGGCAGCAAGGGTAATGAATTCCAACAACAAGTGGTGGAGAAATCATATTGGGTAGATAGCTCTCTTTTTCCTTATTCTCCCTTAGCAGTCAACCCATAAGTCCACCAATCCTTAGTTAAATTCAACGCTCTTTGGCACAGAGTAGCTATAGTATATACATATATGTTTGGAATTATCATTGGCCTGGTACTGATATGGGTTGTAAACTGGTCAGTCTCTATATTTGAGTCATAAGCTGTCACTCATCACAGATGTACCTTTCAATCAGGTAGATAAGATTTACCTGATGGTGTATGACATGTATCTAAGCATCTGGTAGAAATAATTTACCTGATGCATAACACTGGCAGTGCTAAGCAGTGCTTAGCAGCATCAACATTGCTAAGTATAGTCTAAGCCACGGTACTTCATCTACAACCACTCCTTGAATATTAGTGGAAACTAAAGAGGAGATAACCAAGTGAAAGAGCATCTTGTTAACTACATTTCATATATAAACAATATTGTGGTCAAAGCCAAACTCATGGAGTTAATTGAGCTTAAAGTTTGATAGATGGGAAGCAGGGAGCTGAGGGGTGGGAGCGTGGCTACGAGGTGCCCCGCTAGTGGCTTGTTAGTACCTTGTTAGGAGTGATGCGCCCACACCCCTAATAAGGCGCCTGGGCCGTATGCATGAGGTGGGTTGCGATGTGGTGGTTTCCTTGGCATCCGGAGCTCTCGGGTATGATGCTGGCGCCTTACAGCCCCATCGGCAGCCACTAGCCCCCACACCGAGGATGCCTGCCCTCGGTAGTGATACTCGGCATTCCCAAGTATAGTGTTTTCTTGCTTTATAAGCTTGCCTATTTTTCTTTCGTTGTACTGTAGACAATTGAACATCTTCTCTGTTCTTTATTGTTTTCAACAAAGTAACAAGGAGAGATTGAAAACATGACTTTCAGACACTATTGACTAAGTGAACTAAGGATTATCCAGCTCATATAAGCCCTTCAGGTCATTCCTATCACGGAGAATACCCGCCTAACTATTCATAAAGCTGAGAAAATGTCTACCCACTGTTGTCCTGACCATTCATGTGACCGTTCGGGGGCATCCAGACTATAGTAGTCAACGAAGTATAAGCTCTTAGAAGGACTTTCGTATAGCGTTTATCCTTAACCTTTTCGGGAAAGCCTAGACAATTTCCGCTCCCAGCCGTATCAATATGGAAGCAAGGTGAGAACTCAGAGTGTTGATTGTTGACATTCCGGTCAAAAACCCACATACGTCGGCTGCTTCGCGAAAATTCTAATTGCGACTCGGAAGGAGCGACATTTCGTAACTGCAATATAGATGTAGCTATTATGGTTCGAAAGTACATGTATTATCGAGCCTTTCCGCTAACATCCACAATAATCATAAAGTAAAGGTGCTCTTATTCGACTAACGCAGCTAAAATTCATGGCCATAAGCATGTGATGAAACAGAATTGCGCACTGCTGCTAGGAACGAACCCCTAAGTGTAGAATTGAAACCGTACCAAATATTCATACAGACTGTTATAAAGACTGGAGGTGAAAGTATAGCAGCACATCGTTTCACTCGATCGAGACAACACTAGTATAAAGCGGCGACTCAAGACGTCCCGAGATTCTGGGTGTGGTATTAACTAAAGGCAGTGAAGTTAGCTACCCCGGTGCAAGTATATCGTAATCATTCCCTACTATACTTATCCCCTACATGGCTCTAATTTAGAAAATATGTTGCAGTATAGTAGCCGCAAGCAAATTGAAGCTGATTGGTGCGCTCAATCGTGAGATGTCCTGAGTAAAACGAACGTGAGACGTCTAACGCGTGATAAAATCCCACCCCCTGCGGAACAAACCAAGTCGGCCACTGCAGAGTCGATTTAATCGGCGAGACCACTAAAAACAGTACTGCAACAAGTTTCCCAAATTCGCGCTTGTAGGGAATAATAATATCTACCTAGAATTCAAATACTTAGACCTAGGTAATGATTAGACATTTCAGGTAAGTTCCGCCGTACCACGTGTGCGCTAAAACGGGATCACGGACACTACAAAAGTTGGAACGATGTTGGTAGTCTCCGGCAACAAGGGTTCAAAATATCCTATGTTCGACCGAATGTCTGAATACCATGACTTACAGAGGTCATACCTTTTCTAACATGACATACCATCGACAAGGGAGACGTTTCACCGCACGCATAGGCAACACAACAATCACCACAGAATTACAGCTAAAATAAAGATAAAATTTAAAAAAGGGTGCCCCGGCAAAATAGGAGTGAATATAAATGTATTTTTGAGCCCAGATGTTAATGATTCAGGGTAGTGTTTGAGCAGGGTTCGAGCTACTCGCTGAGTTTTCAAGTCTCTAGACACTCCTGTCGATGATTAGATGACTTCGATAAGATGATGTCTTATCCAATAGTCACCAACTTCGATGTGTGAAGTTGTCGCCAAACTTTTGATGTGTCGCCAAGGCGCTTATGATCGGGTATCTGGAGACTTGAAATCCAACGAGTACCTACTGTACCAAAAAAGCCCCGTTTATTGATGCCGAGTTAATGCTGTATTAATGTTGAATTCTTTATAAATGTATACATTGGCTGAACTGGTGGGGTATTTCAGGATTTGCAACAATATCAATTGTTTTGAATGTGGGATCAATTTTACAAAAATGTAGTACAGAAGACCACATTGGATGGTACATTGATGCCAAATTGATGCTGGATTGCTGTCATATTCAATATGATGTGTATTGAGTTAAATAGTAGAGTTATACTACATTACTTCCACATGTGTATATTTCGCACACGCTTGCACATGCCCGCACATGCCCGAAGGACTCATGCTGCCTGTGGTCTCTCCAGCTGGCTGATGTATGGTAAAAAATTATCTCTGGCATGATTCGAACCTGTTTCAGCAGGTATTTTATACACCCACTAACCACTATACTATGTTTGTAGTTTGTTGAACATAACATCATGTTTGGGTTATTGCTAGGTTTACTGGTTTATTACTGTCACATCATTGCAACAAGAATGTGGATTACCTGCCACATCTATGCAAATGCTCAATGCTGCTCAATTGTCCAATATTATCCCATTCAACTAAATACTCAATCATTTACAATGTCATGTTTGTTGGTATCTTGCATTACTGTGGTATTTTGAGCAATTTGTTGATAGAGCCTAAGGTTCGTGACTGCTCTTTTAGACTTCACACTACTCTTCCATTCCCTACGCATCTTGGACCATAAGACCTGCACCAAGATAGTCATCGCTCTATAGCCAATACACACGGTTCTCCCCTTCACTATCGCAACAGGTTATGAGCCCGGTGGTCGCCTCTCTATTTTCATAATCTTCAAAAACGATCATTACACGATTACTCGCAGTGCAAAACTAAAAGAGCAGATCCCTTCATCTCCAATTGAGAGATATACTTATCACTGTATGATGGCTGACTGGCACATGCTACACTTCTATACCGGACACTACTTCAAACCGTCGTATCTGCTACTGAGTTTGACGGCCATCCGAGTTTAAAGCCCTCACCGCGGCCAATTAGGAGCCGTTGGTTTGGCATCCCGTTGCCTGAGAGATTACCGAAAACCGCTATCTTGACGAGAGAAGTTATTGCTATTCTACCAGTGCTTTCACGGAATGAGATCAAAAGACCTGTGTGGAGCAGGCCAGTGGGAGAACCACTGCTATCTTTGCCCGTCTGTGGTTTCGCGAAGCTTATCATCTTTGTTGCCCGACTGTGGTTTCGCGGGGCTTATCTTCTTTGTTGCCCGACTGTGGTTTCGCGGGGCTCACCTGTCTGTGGTTTCGCGGGGTGCTATTACTTCTATTTGCCTGTCTGTGGTTTCGCGGGGCTCACCCGTCTGTGGTTTTGCAGGGTGCTATTCTTACTCCTTGCCTGTCTGTGGGTTCGCGGGGCTCACCGGTCTGTGGTTTCGCGGGGTGCTAATCATACTATTTGCCTGACTGTGGTTTCACGGGGCACTTTGTTTTAAGTTTCCTTGTTATTGAGTTTCTGCCATGAGTGGCAATTTTACCTTTGTTGGGCGTTTTTACTTTCACTTTAGGTTTTACTATTTTTTATGTTCCGGGGATGGTGTAGGTTTCAGGGGAGTTTCCTGCACCACGGCTATGAGCCGGCCAGATGGGTCCTTCGTCCGTGGCTTTCATTTGCTTGGCTTTCTTAGTTCTGTGTCCTTGCTGCTGTTTGTTAGTTATAGATCGCAGCAAGAGGGGGAAGTTTTCTGAGTTCGGATGTTCTTGCTGCCACCTGTTATGGTGCGCAGCAAGAGGGGGAAGTGTTGATAGAGCCTAAGGTTCGTGACTGCTCTTTTAGACTTCACACTACTCTTCCATTCCCTACGCATCTTGGACCATAAGACCTGTACCTAGATAGTCATCGCTCTATAGCCAATACACACGGTTCTCCCCTTCACTATCGCAACACTATTCCCCAGTAATTGGAAAGTTAAATTTAGTAATATGCTACATTCACTGGACTCTGGGAGTCATGCTGCACTCGGCTAAATGTGGCACTGCGTCACATCAATAAACGGGGGTTTCTTTTGGCATAGTAGGTAGTAGCATTCAGGGTTCGAATTAGAATTCGTTCGAGGTCGACTTTTGTTGATATTTATCATTAAGCAAAATACCAAAACTGGACTGTTGGCTGCAAAAATGGGCATGACTTGGTATTTGTGTTTTTTTGTTAATTTTGGACGTCGGACGTTGTCGCGTTGTTAAACTGTACAGGTTTCTTGTATTGTCTGTGTGGTGAAAATTCTCCCCTGCTGATGGTATGTAATGGTAGAAAAAGTACGACCTCTGCAAGTCATGATATTTTAGACGTTCGTACTCTATATCTAGGTTCCGCATTTTAGTTCGTTGCCACACGAAATATACGTCGGTGTAGTCCCGAGGTTCGGTAGGGCTGGGCAACGTCATGTAAGGTGACACTCTATGTATGTACATGTAACTAGGGACCAAAAGTTGGGCGCCCTGTAAAATGCGGAAATTCTACACCTCCACAACAACAATTGAGAGAGATTCTGAAAGTGAAGGGAGCTATAGTAGGCCACCTGAGATGCTTCTGTGAGGTTTTCTTAGAAAAATATTCGCTATGTAGTGAATGATGAGGATCTTGGCATTTCTCGTTGTATGGAGAAAAAGTCGAGCGCTCTTTTGCACTGCGTCACTGCGCCCGACTTACCCTTGTACTCAAGTACAAATGATGTTATCTGCAAATGAATTGATAGGTTGCTCGATGCTGTACAAGAATCGCCTATGTGGACACAAACCTATAACCTTGTCGAAATATATGAATATTAGTGACATTCAAAGTCATTGAATGACTTGCTTTTTCATGTCTGCCTCATATGTATATGCCGAACACCCTTCCATAAGAAGTAAAGAACAACAGCGTAAGAGAAGTAGGGCTGTTGCACGCCTACGCGGACTCTGCAGACGGGGCCGGTGCTCCAGATCTCTCCGCCGCCAACTGTCGTAGTGTTGAGATCAATAGAGTACGAATAGAGATATTGAATTGACTATCGTACAAAAGTGATTGTCTGAAGAGCAAAGAAAGAGAAAGACAGGTAAATATATATGGGAAAGAAGAGGGCATACTCGGCTTCGCCGAGTATCACATCCGGAGACCGATGCCGAGCATCACTGCCGGGGCTAGGCCTACTCCTCGGCATGGGGGGCTGGTGGCGGCCCATGGGGGCCGCAAGCCACCAGCCTCATGCCCGCAGCCTTAGGCCGAACGCCACACAAGACATCGGGCCAAATCCCGTGCCAACACGTAGATATATCAAAATATATGTATGGGTGTGGTTGGCTGCACTACAATTGAGTGCAATGCAGCCGAGCGAAACATCAGTAATCGCGTCTGATCTATTCACGATACGAAGTACAATATATACACGTCACTTCTGGCAACCTGTTTGCACGGCGCCATCATGTCCTACCTCGCAGTTGAGAGCCCAACCAAATGTTTGGAATGGCAACAGCAGCTTCCAGGTATTATCTTGTTAGAGTTATCTGCTCGACCACGAGCCTGCCGCCTGCGCACTAGTAGCCGTGGCTACTGAGAGAGTAGCCAATTAATTGCCCTGCGTATGTAGTACTAGTAGAGACAACAAGAATGCAGTGCTGACCCTAGACTTCCACCAGGTACCTGACCTACTTTGTATATATAGTCGCAAGCATGACTAAAATAGTATTCAATGTTCTATTTCTCCGGCGGTTACTCACCTACGTCTCGCGGTATTCTACCTAGAGGGTACACTGGGCGATACGAAAGGTTCAGATTCGGTTTTCAAATTCTGGTCGCTACCTCTGTACACTCCCGGCCAACAGCATTTGCCCCCAGAAATAGAGAGCCCATCCCACCGCCTTTCTCGGCCAACGACGTTTTCCCTGTCCCACCTTCTCACCACTATACATGTCCGATCTCCCGAAAGCATCTATTGCAACGAATACGTCGCTGACGACAAACAGTGCTGCACCCAGCACCCATTGATACGGTGAGCAGGTAGATGAAGACGGGGGTGCAGTAGAGGCTGAAACAGCCAGCATCGCGCTGATAACAATTACGTAGGCGAAAACCAACGGCCGCATTTCACCGACTATCGTGAGGCCAAGGATATTGCTCCATGTCGAAGTGGTCGGCGCCGGATATATTACGCCAAGCAATTTTGTAGTCACAATCGTCGCCACGAATGTGCCAAGGAACTGTACACGCGATAATTCGTTTGTTTCTTGGAGGATGGCGATAATGTAGGCTACATGCGCGCATGCGAAGGCGAGAATGCCGAGTTTGAAAGATGTCGAGGTTGTGGGCGGCTTTGCTGGCTCGCATACGGGGATATGAGTGGTAATAGCGGCAGATGATTCGGTGATATGGGGTCGGTAGTAGTATTCGTTTCGAGAAGGAATTAAGAGTATATCGCCAATGAGAGACAAAAAAAGGCCGGATGTAATGAGAAGGCTATACGATGACTGCTGCGGCGATACAAGCACAAGCGGCCCAATAACGAATGCAATAGAGCAGAAAATCTTGAAAACAACACTGCCCGGGTAGAAAGACCTAGACTCAGAGAACACTAACAGAGGTAGGGATATTAAGAGTAGATAAACTGTCGAGACCAGAGGAAGACAGAGAGTCGAAATACCAGCTAACATATTCGTACGAAAAAGATTGGAAGATATTAGTTCTGGGGTAAAAAGGGTGGTGGACGTGTGCATCCACTTATTTAACATTGTGGGACTGCAACCCTGCTATCGGGGTTTAACTGGTGGCTGGCCAGCCTCAGCCCCATTTATTATCGGCAACTTTTGTGATACGCCTTCAAATCTGATGTGTATGTCCCGGCCTTGCATATGTATGTCTTATCATTCTCCAAAAGCAATACAATGTGCGGTTGTCAAATCCCCGCATGAGACGTACATAAGTCGCCGTTCTCGATGGTGTGGGAGTGACAATACAAGCGCCATCAGCAACCGAATTTTGCACAACGGGGTAGCATGAGCAAAGTATAACTAATTGTTTCAGAAATCTCCCATTTCTCGATTGCATTACTAATAGTTCATGCTACACATAATTATGCATCCAGTTTAGTAATCAAATTTCCGTTTCAGCTTTTTGGGGTTTTGTTCCCGGGCAAAATACCCCAGACAACGGCCTTAGACTCTGTGTCCGAGGGCAACATCTATATTTCAACTCTGTCTATGGAAACCAGACTTTATCGAAGAGGTCGTATTTTTTTTAGAATGGGTTATCCCCTACACGCTCAGTTTCCTTAAATTCGGTTCCGCTTGCTTTCAGGTGTAGTTTGGGGCAATGATCGCAGTGTGGCAAAGCCGGTGATTGGCTGGCCGGACTTCCGATTGAGTGATGTCAGAGCACCACTCTCTAGGAAAGCATGTAAACATTGTGGTATGGACTTTTGTATGGGCTGCATAGAGGTTGGTAGTGTGTAAAGTATATAAGGAGTTAGCATCGACCTGCATTCGGTATCACTCGCTACCCACACTATCCCAACATGGTGGGATCGTAGCTGGAACCAAATATAAGAAAATCGAGCGTGTAGGGGATAGGATGGGAGTCATGGGATGGGGTATGGCGGAGATTTTTGTGTAGCCTATATCACGTGGTGTATTGTACGACCTTTGGATAATGTGGAGATTTACCCGGGCCCACTCTATATCAGACTTTTATCCAGTGTTGTGCTATGTGCCACGACCCCGCCCCTAAAAAACACTACCCGTCCGAAGTCCATCTAGTTTTTATAGTGTAATCAGACAAGTGTAAAATCCAGGCTTTGTCCTCAGACACGGGGTATTTTAGTGCAATACCGTTGCTATACCACTTGGAGAGTTGAATACCCCGAACTCAACACCTCAAGTCATCAACAACCAAAAATGTAGTCAGTCGTAAGCCATGTGCTCTAGGTAATAACTACACGTGTCCAATATTTTCGTATGTGGTGGTGCTGCTATGGTACCACCCTGACTCGAACTGAGTTAGCTCTGATAGCCAGAAGTCGGGCCTCAATTTAAAGAGGCATGTCAAAAGTACGCTGCACCACAACCTCGGCGTGCCTGCACAACAAGCAAGCAGCTTCGGAACACATATATAAAAAATTACTCTTAAAGCAGTTAATATATGCGTGGGCTATGACCGACGACTTCCTTTTGTTTGCTGCTGAATCTGAGTGCTGAGTTCGAAGTGCTGGATACCATCGATCCCTTAGTTGCACAGTATAGCTTAGTTGTCCACGCACCCTAGGGCTGAAATGTGAGCTTGCAGCACTTTGCGCTGTTCACATTCCAAACTGCGCTCACAACCTGGTCAAGGCTGTCCGGGTTCTACCTCTGACATGAGTGCCATTCCACTTGGCATGCACACTCGCATTTACTATCCCAGCACAGTTGCCACTGACACCAAAAATATGATGTAAAAAGTTTATATTTACTTATTAACACCAGCAATAATCGTAATTACCCTAGTCAAATGCCTTGACTGGTTATGGGTTTGAGGGCTATGAGTGCGGCCTGGGCAACTATTGTAAGAAATCGTGCGCTGCGCACGCTAGCCTGCTGAGTGGATTCGTCACCGATGTCCAACTGAAAAATTTCTCCCACTCACGGCTGTCCTCCTACCAATTATTCTTTTATCCTGAATCCCAAATACGACGCTCTGGTTACACAAGTGAGGACTACGACGCTGTTTGTTTGTGACATTCTATGTAGCGTCGACAGGAAAGGTCTAGAGTACCGCGAGAACAGGGCTCGACTCGGTAACTGCAGGTACCGAGCTTTTGTTGGAGGCTGGAAGATACCTCTAACTGGGAAGGCTATCATTCTACTCCATCCTGAAACGGTGGGAAAGTAGCACACATGTTTGGTCTCACTTTTTTCAGGTGAGTGCTTGCGTCACTTCACGGAATTTCGGCTGCAGATCGTGTCAGAGGTACCCCAGAAGGCTATTTATTAAGGTGGCAACTATAGCCAATTTCCGGCCCGGTAATAGGAACGCAACTCGAGTTTTCGCAAGGCGTCTAATGCTGAATTTAATTGCTAAATTTCACTCATCTTTTCAATGGAGGATTATAACTATGAGTCGGAGGAGGCCGAAGTCTCGGACGTACTAGACGAAATTTTTCATTACATTACAGAAAAGAAGGTTGGCAACCTGATACCTGATATCGGTATTACTCGGGCTGCGGCCGCCTGGTGCCTTCCGCGATATCCTTCCGGCTAGCTGGAGAGCGTCGGCACTCACAGACTGCCTAGCCAGCACACCGTGAGGAGCGATTTTGAGGTTGGTCGATTGCTCCCACTGGATGCCGGACACATCTCGAAGATTACAGCAATGAGTTGGATGGTGAGCTGGCAGATAGAAACATACAGAAAATCTCAGGAAAGACATACCCCGTACGTCTGCAAAAATTTAGGAGCCCTTCTGGTATATAAATATAACTAATGAAACATCAAGAATTTCTTTGCCAACCACAGTCGCTCGCAAGCTATCACGCAACGAGAAAACCTCAACAATCATTTGCTCTCTTGTTTATATGCTGTCGGGTATGTTGTCTAGTCCCAACATGTTCTCCCGAGCTCAAGGAAGTTGACTATTATATCGATGCAAGTGATTACACAGCTGTGCGGACTGCTTAATCGGCTTATCCACCACACCTACCATGGACATGCTTCTACCGCAATTTTTTCAGCTTTTCTATGGATTGATCTTGTTCAGGCTCAGCAGCCACTCGCCGAATTGGGGGGTTGGCCTGCGGGTGCTTTCACCGCTCTCGGAGGATCATGGCTATGCATCAAATGCCTTTCAGAATCCAAATATGACGTCTTACCAACAATTCTGTTCGCCCGCTTTCTACACATTATCCCCTCCCTCCGGGAGAAGCTTCGATCCGATGAGAAATTTGGTAGTTTGATGAAGGAAGTCGTATTGACTACGATTGAATATTCCAATAAAGGTGTCATTCAAGAATGGGATGCATTGATCGTGATATCGAAGCAGGATGTCAAGGTTCAATCCCACGGAGATTCTTTCACTTTCCGCCAGACGGAATCTAAGAGAGGAGAGATTACCGAAAAAAGGAGGAAATCCGATCTCGAAGAAGGGAGCATTGGTGACTCATTTGAAATCGAAATTATCACCGGGTTCAATATGGCGGAGTTTGAGCAAGCAGCCCGCCTACTTTTACGACGATTGGGTTTAGCAAAAAAAGATGATATCAAACCTCGACTCGGTAAACTGCTAAGACTGTGGCGTGCCCTCCAAATATACCAGCAATATCGAAAACAGACGAGATGGTCTTCAGCTGGGACGCGGACACCAGGAAGATCGCACGGACACTCAGAGATCAACGATAATGTCGACTACTACATAAATTTGCTGAACTGGACGAGCTCCGAACCGAACGAAAGCCTCAACGAAGACGACGACACCGAAGAAGACGACGCTGGAGAAGACGACGCTGGAGAAGACGACGCTGGAGAAGACGACGCTCACAGCAAACACTTGAGGGCGCTGAAGGGTACAAAGATGACGATTCATTACCCCGATGCTCCGTACAGAGAAAATGAGGTGCCTGTTGGTGCTACAGCAGAAGAGCATGCGGTATCCGCGAAAGACATCGCAATAATGTTGGCTTTTACTGAACACGTCTGCGGGGATAGGTATAAGGGAATCAATCCTCTTATACTTTGTATTTGGATCTGGACGCAGGGAAGACTACATCCATCTGACAACTTGCTGATCACATTACCGCCATCAACACAATTCATTTATCCTCAACCAGAGCTACCATCACTAAAACCGCCGCCAACACCAGAAACCGAGTCATTGCCTGCAATGGAACCCCGAACTAACTCCACATCCGAGGCTACGTCGCAGCTAGTTGTCGAATCACAACCAGCAGTTGAGCTAGCATCTCCAACTCCATCCGAGAAACCGCCCCTATTGTCGCGCGCACCGAATGTTCTTGACCTTTCGGGAATCGATTGGGAAGTCGATGGTGGTACATTCATGAATGTTTGGAAAGTCCTTTGGGTTCTCAGTGTGGTATCATCCGCCCTTATAGCCTTCTTCGTGATTTTATCTAATGGCGGCCACCCAAACTTCGCAACGACACTGGGGTTGCTCTTCGGAAGGCCTTACAGCATCGACTCCAATTCTCAGGACTCCGGTTACCCACCTTCCTGGAATGGCAGAAGACAGCTACGTTGGGGCACCGGTTATGCGTGTGGAGTATTTAAAGGCAAATTTTACAAGAGAATGGGTCCAACAGGAAATTCGCTGTTCAGAACCACTTTTGTTTATGCTGTCAGCTGGGCAACATGGTGCTGGAGGAGGCCGCTACAATCGTCATTGAATTTCAAGCCATCACAACCATCATCAACATGGGTTCTGTGGGTTGCAGTGCTTTTTGAATGTGCGGGGACGATAGCATGTTTCTTTGGAATCATCATGCTCGCAAATTGGGGCCAAACTAAGGCTGCTTTTGCTTGCGCTCTGAACTTTGTTTCGTTTTCTATTGTGTGCGCGTTGATGTTTCGAAGTCTCATTTGGAAGGAAGGGCACGACACTCTCTTTTGGTGCTCTGAACTGGGCGTTGGAACAGCTATCCTTTATGCAGCTGTGATACATTGTGGAGTTGGACCATCGCATGGACCATTTGTCTGGTACAATGCAATGGTGTGGATACATACAGTTGCTTCTTCGTGTTTTTCGGGATGATGTTTTTCTTGTGCTAGTTTATGATCGGATTTCGGGGGTGGTATGGTTTGTACTGGGTTTTTACGAGTAGAATAGTTGATGAATTCATTGTGTTTGTTTCTATATATGTTGAGAACAATCAAGTACGAATAAAGGTGTTGAATTGACTACCATTTGTCTCGTGCCCAGCATCCAGTGGTGTTTGCCACTCGTACCTCGTTTCTCGTTGCCGAGCGAGCCTGCGAGTGAAGGCAACGACAGTTTTGGGACGAGACAAGACTACCATACAAAGAGAGAAAAATACACATGTACAGTAATAGGTCAAAAGTCTTGGTGATCTTGGCTTTCCACACCGAAATCAACCGAAAACACCACTTTAGCAGCGATTTCCTAACCACAACCAATGCTCTAAAGGTTATCAGAAATTAGTCAGAGCTCTTCTATAAGTTTGATTAATTATATATCACGAATTGGAGAAATTCACATTGAGTACCAGAACAGGCATCGGAATTTGTTAGTCATCTGAGATTACTCGCTTTCGCTCAATTTGTTTGTGGACTAATCCTTTTTGTCGGGTATTCTGCGTCACCAACACAAAATCCATCAGAACTTCACCAGTTCTTAGATAAAAATTATAAAACTTTGGAAATCGCATCATATAGTCTGTGGCAAGGGATCTCGATGCCAGTTTTTTGTTAGTAAAATTTATTCGGATATTGAGTAGATTGCACCAGGGGCAAAGTGTCTGAGTCTCTTGGGATCCTAAAACCATTGGTACAGGTTGTAATTAAAGGAAAAGACTCTTTGAATATGATAAAGGAAGTAGGTCATATTTTGCCGCTTGTCAATATCGCAGCGTTGAAAAATGGCTCTGGGTATCGCCTTCACCAACACTTTTAAACGGTGACTGTATATAAGAGAAATAGCATCATATCTAGAGCCAATTAGCACCCGGATATGAGATTAACGAGGACCCACTCGGGCTGAAATCCGAGAGCCTTCGGTCTAGTCCCTATGATCCTTTGGTCTGAAGCCCGAGAACTTTCGTGCTTAATCCCTGACGACCTTTGGGGAAAATCCCTGGCATCAACATTCTCTATAAGCCCTGAGACTTCTGCAACAGTATCGTTGATTACCTACAACACATGCTAGCGACACGTTTAGCGTGTCTTTTAACAGTATCTCCCTCCAACGATTTATCTTACGATATTCCCAGTCTAAAATTAACAGTCACCTACCCATCAAACTTTCTATAATTATCCATCGACCGGCCAGAAAAGTATCTATAGATCTACAGACCGCCAAGATCGTAACTTGAACGCCGCCCTTGGCCTAGACCAGTGTTCCCGACCGTCCGCCCTGTCTAGGCAGAGCCATGCCCGATCCCGGACAGCAACGAGTTCCCGGGCTGAAAATACACGCCCGCTTTGCCCTAGGACTTCGAGCTTCAGGACTACAACCCTGCAAGGTCTCATAGTCTATTCTCAATAAACTGCAATTTGAAAGTCATCGGGCGATGGGAAAAAAAAAGCCACTTATACCTCACCCAGGGATCAATTTTATGGGTAGAGCGGAACAACAGCATGGGGAATGCTGACCGGATCAGCAGCTGCCAAAGAATACCCTGCTTGCCAGTCGGAATTATACACGCCCAGCACCGATAACCTTACCGGGGCCTCTCAGCCGTCCTGAGCGGGCCATAGGAATTCTAGCCTCTGCCTGAGACGGCCTAGGCTAAAGGAAGGTCTACCCGTCTTGAGACTTCGGGAGGTTGCGTGAAGTGGGATAAGGGCCAGGGTGAGATATACTGGAAACACTACGACTTTTGTATCTGGATAACAGGTGATCATCAGGGTTTCCAATAGTCAGGGCGCCAGCCAGTCTTGCGGGCCTAGAAACCTGGTCTGGGCAAGGCATGAGCAGATACACCCAGAGACCGGATCGGGGATCTGTCAGTCCTGGCGGAGGATTCCGCTGTTTCGTCCCAAAATGATTTCATTAGTGAAGGTTACTATGCGCCAAGATATTTAGCAGCCATTCTACACCATTACTGGCTCTGAGACTACTTGATGAGCTCTATCATGCGATGTTTGGGCTGTCGCTAAATCACCAAGCCATCACTCGCATCATGATCCCATCACTCGCATCATAGATCATCGCTCTGGTGCGTGTATATTCAGAACCTCTGTAGGACGTGCAGATAGGAGCATATGATGCTCAGCTGTGCCCATGAATGTTAATACCGAGGACCGAGGTCAATTGGGATTCAGCGGGATATGGCCAACTGAGAGCACATCCATGCGTACATATCATATGCACATAAGGACTATATATTGAGGGACCTTCAGGCCTCGAGAGATAGACAATCCAACAATCAGCCATCCCAAGTAACACACTCGGCGCAAATACGGCCCTGGTTGTCCCTGGTCCAAGCAATCCATGCCTGGAAAGTCATAGTCCGGAATGGTCCACACCGCCGCCTGCCCGGGACGGAATTTTGGGAACGCTGGTGACAATCGTTACATAAATAGAACGCCGCCTTTTTAGGGCATATGGGGCTGAGGATTACGATGTAATGAAAGTACGATGGAGAAGAAGCGTCTTAATCTATCTACAGGTAAAACCTATGTCTTTATATAATGGGGTCTGCGGTCTTGGAGACTATGGGAAATATAGATTGGAGTGGCGAGTGGCGAGTGCAAAGTGGCTGGTAGCAAGAGTGAGAATTTGTGCAGCCATGTACTGAGAACTCCGATAAACCTCCTCTAGGCTCCGCTCCAGACCCGGATCTCCTGAAGACCTATCTACACCTGGTTCTAGACCACATGGTAACCTCTGCACCCTTGCTACATCATGATTCCGTAGCAAGAAACATGTAAATAAACAGAGTTACAAGCGTACGTGCGCTGGTAGTGACTCCGATAGTAGCCTTCTTAAAAACCCTGCACATGAGAAGTGACTTAAATGGGCAGGGAAAGAGTACTACTGTAGCCTGAATATGGCTATCTATATAAAAAATGAAACTTGAAAACAACCTTAACTTTTAAGTCTAACCTTAAATCGACCTCCGTCTATCTATCCAAGTCATCCCATATATACACCTGCCACTACCTCCTCTACTATAGCCAGATTGCCTTTGTGAATTTGGCGAGTTTGTCCTTGTATGGCTCTCTGTGAGTATGTCGACTATGTTATCGTCCATATGTTATAGGAGTAGTCGACTATCTTTCGACTATGGAGGTCTCAATATTGTGGTAGCATACATCGATGTACGTCGTCCGAGCCTTGATGATTCTGATAGTGATGTGTATGTGAGCACCTTGTTTATGACAGTAGATCGGCCTCAGTACTGGTGCTAGGGGTTGCTGCCCTGTATATCATTCCGGATTTCGCCTCTTGGAGGCCTCGGAGGAGTCCAGAGTCGACATAGCGATCAAATCCTGCTTCCGAGACGGCCAACATATGGCACCATCATTGTGATCGGTAAGAAAGACGTGGCCACGTGTAGATTTGCGGTCGGTACTATTGCTGGCCCAGTCGGAGTCCGTCAACTGGATACCTAGCCAGCTCTCGGCAAGCTTATATCGATCGTACCAACCCCCGGTCTCTAAGTGCACCTCAATGTACAGTCGAGCGCAGTCGCTGCAAGTGCACCTCTCACTCCTCCTGAGCACGGACCCTCCAAGTGAACCTGAGCACTGTCGCTGCAAGCACACCTCTCACTACACCTGAGCACAGACCTCCAAGTGCACCCGAGCACAGCCCCCACGTGCACCACTGAGCACACCTAAGCTCTGTCTTCAAGTGAACCTCTAAGTGCCCTTACGCACCGCCTCCTATTGATAGACATAGATAGAAAGTATTTACTACAAATATTTATGTGCTTACTAAAGTCCAGGAGGGAGGTAGTGATTTAGCACCCCTCCAGACCTTAGTAAGCTATTTCCACAAGACACCTACGACTCTAAGATAGACTTTGATAAGAAGCTCCTCTCCTAACCCACCGAAGTTGCAACTGCAACAGAGAACGTAGCTTAGATAGCAGCAGGGGCTATTAAGTTCCTTCCAACACTGACTGTAGTAGGCGAGGATGGTAGCTGATTATCCGTGAGAAGTGTGATAGAGTTTCAACGGCTTTCTCTCCTATTCAAAAAGTAAAAAATAGTCACCACCCCATCGCAACTTCGGCTATCTAAGATTTGAGATAATATCCTTGAAGAGCTCGTCAGGTAGGCCATTCGACGCCTAACAACTATCCTTTATCAGTTCGATATTGACGAAGTTGGCATGGACGCTAACAGCTAGCGGGAATCTGAAATACCGCCGGCTAGAGTATCGGTGCCATTCGCCATCTCATAGCGTGGTTGAGGATTGTGGGTTCACACATTAGTTGGCTGTCGCATTACGTACTCGCTACTAGGTATAGAGTACTTGAGTACTACTACAGCAAAAACATTCTACGTGTAAAACTACTACGAGGGATACAAATGCAACTTCGAGTACCTACCCGATTGGGATCGGCTAATGTATCCGAGCCGCAGTACCCCTGCATCACCTCGCACCTCACAGTTCAGTTATCGGAAGTGTTAATATTCAGCGCTTATCATCGGGTAGGGATACGAACTGAATATGGCAAAGCAACGCAGCGTACGGCAGCCTAATCTAGAGCAGCCTTTCGCTAATGTGACAATGTTGCGAATATGAAGAGAGAATCGTGTGTATAGGCTATGGTACACGGGAAGAGAGAAAGGCTCAAGATATATACAGAGCATTAACGGGGAAAATCCCCGGGTATGCCGGTATCACCCGCTGCCACCTGACACTGGCCACTCGCCACTCGGATATCTAACAGACAAGAACCATATTTGTTCAACTAATTTCCCGAACTTACATTGGTTATTTTATTCCTCGTCCACTGTTATGGCTTCTTCCAGAACCTTCATGGCAAAGAGTAGTGAGACTATATAAGCCGACGATACTGCAGTACCTTATTGTGCATTAGCTGCTGATAGATGTCATGCCCATTGTCCAATAGGTGCTCCAGATTACATTTTGACCCGCGGTAGGCAAATATTCGCTACTCGGCGATACCATGGCGCTGGCCGTGTTTTGAGCCTAGCGTGTGCGGCCCCTAACACCACAAGTACTGGGGCACACTTCTAGTTAAGAAAGTTCTCGTGAGATCCCAATATACATTGATTACTCCGCAATGTACTTAGCATCAACGCTTACTATGCGAATACCACGCATCCTTCTCGGCTGACCAGCGAGTCTATCTATGTGCTCTAATATTACAATTCACCACGTACCACCGGAACATTGCTGCCTCCTTCCTCTCACATGTTAGGCCTTTTCTTTAGCCCATCCAACCAGGCTATGTATTCCCCAAGCAAGTTTTCCAACAAAGTTCACCGTACTTAAAACCTCTCCCTATTTCCACCATTTATTTTTCGGAACCCTTGAACGGCTTCGCTACGGGCGACTAGTAATCTAAGTAGATATCTTAGCAATTAATCGATAACACATGTTATGGCAGGAATCGACCTACCCGCTCCCTCAGGTGAATATTGTCTTTAAAACAATTAGTTTCCTCTTTCTCATCCTCCTCCATCGACATGGCTAATGCGCGCTGAAGCCGTTCCTCATCCGTTTCATTGTCCTCATTCGTCTCATTATGCTTACCCGTCTCATTATCGTCGCCCTCTTCTAGTGACATAGGCAATGCACGTTGAAGCCTGTCTTCGTCGGTATCACAGTCCTCGTCCATTTCCAGAGACATAGCAAGCGCAAGTCGAAGTCTTTCCTCATCTGTATCCGCTCCCTCAGGTGAATATTGACTTTTGAAGCAACAAACTTCGTCTTCGTTATTCTCCTCCATCGACATGGCTAGTGCACGCTGAAGCTGTTCCTCGTCTGTCTCATTGTCCTCGTTCGTCTCATTATCCTGGCCCGTCTCATTATCCTCGTCGGCTGCTAGTGACATAGCTAGTGCACGTTGAAGCCTTTCTTCGTTGGAATCACTGTCCTCGTCCATCTCCACGGACATAGCAAGTGCAGCGCGAAGTTTTTCCTGATCTGTCCCAAAATCATCATCATCGCCGCTATTCTGCAATATCCGAGACGAAAGCCGTAAACTTTCCTCGTCGGTGTTGCCGTTCTCTAAAGACCTAGCCATAGCCAATTGCAGCTGCCTATCCCGAGATTGGACTGAAAGCCCATTCAGTGCCTCGTCAAGCTCATACTGGAAACTATTTAATTCTGACGGATGTCGTATTGCTTCACGGTTCTTCCGTAATGTAGCTAGGTTTGCCTGGAAACGTACAGTGTGGGGATGATCCTCGCCCAATGTCGTCCGACATCTATTAACCACTTGAAGCTGGAGTATTTCAGCCTCTGTCCACCGCCCTTGATCATAGTATGTTGATGCGAGGTTATTCATTCCCGTCAAGGTATCTGGATGCTCTTGGCCGAGTACCCTCTTTCTCGTCTCCATGACCTGCACCTCCAGCTCCTCGGCCTCCTTCCATCGCCCCTGGTTCTTGTATGTCGATGCGAGGTTGGCCATGCTGGTCAAGGTATCTGGATGCGCTTTGCCGAGTACCCTCTTTTCCGTCTCCATGACCTGCACTAACAGCTCCTCAGCCTCCTTCCATCGCCCCTGGTTCAAAAATGTCGATGCGATGTTGGCCACGGCGGTCAAGGTATCTGGATGCTCTTGGCCGAGTACCCTCTTGAACGTCTCCATGACTTGTACCTCCAGCTCCTCAGCTTCCTTCCATCGCCCCTGGTTCCTGTATATCGATGCGAGGTTGGCAATGCTGGTCAAGGTAGAGGGATGCCCTTGGCCAAGTACCCTCTTGAACGTCTCCACGACTTGCACAAACAGCACCTCAGCTTCCTTCCATCGCCCCTGGTTCTTGTATGTCGATGCGAGGTTGCCCATGCTGGTAAAGGTATCTGGATGCTCTTGGCCGAGTACCCTCTTTCTCGTCTCCACGACCTGCACCTCCAGCTCTTCAGCCTCCTTCCATCGCCCCTGGTTCCTGTATGTCGATGCGAGGTTGGCCATGCTTGTCAAAGTAGAGGGATGCTCTTGGCCGAGTACCCTCTTTTCCGTCTCCATGACCTGCACCTCCAGCTCCTCAGCCTCCTTCCATCGCGCCTGGTTCCAGTATGTCGATGCGAGGTTGGCCATGCTTGTCAAGGTATCTGGATGCTCTTGGCCGAGTACCCTCTTGAACGTCTCCATGACTTGCACAAACAGCACCTCAGCCTCCTTCCATCGCCCCTGGTTCCTGTATGTCGATGCGAGGTTGGCCATGCTGGTCAAGGTAGAGGGATGCTCTTGGCCGAGTACCCTCTTGAACGTCTCCATGACCTGCACGTCCAGCACCTCAGCTTCCTTCCATCGCCCCTGGTACTTATACGTCGATACGAGGTTGCCCATGCTGGTAAAGGTATCTGGATGCTCTTGGCCGAGTACCCTCTTTCTCGTCTCCACGACCTGCACAAACAGCTCCTCGGCCTCCGTCCATCGCCCCTGAATCAAAAATGTCGATGCGAGGTGAGCCATGCTGGTCAAGGTAGAGGGATGCTCTTTGCCGAGTACCCTCTTTTCCGTCTCTAAGACCTGCACTAACAGCTCCTCGGCCTCCTTCCATCGCCCCTGGTTCGCGTATGTCGATGCGAGGTTGGCCATGCTGGTCAAGGTATCTGGATGCTCTTGGCCGAGTATCCTCTTTTCCGTCTCCATGACCTGCACTAACAGCTTCACGGTCTCCTTCCATCGCCCTTGTGTCGAGTATGTACGTGCAATAGTTGTGTATAAGCTCAATGGAATGAAATGGTGCTCTCCAAACTCTTGTATCATATCGGTAACCTCTCTTTCGTACTCTTTCAGGGATTCCTCCAGTTTGTCCAATCCATATGTTCGGTATTCGTGACTAAGGTTGACTTGAACAAGACCGCTGAGTCCACGCATCCTTCCATTCTTCCAGTTTGCCGGCCGTACCGCCTCTTTTTCAACCTTCAGATCATTCAGTTGTTTGTCGCATTTTTCTAGCCATATGTGGGAATTGTTCTGATCTGACTTGACCCCGAATCCAATTCGATAACAAAACGCGAGTTGAAATGCGATATGGGAGGCAAACGATTGATTTCGGTTCTTGTCGTAGTTTTTTTCGAGACTCTCTCTAATTTGTTTCCGCACACGGTAATCAGCTCTCATAAGGCTATCTAAGTTTTCGGAAATCTTAACTAATAGTATCAGCTGAGTGTTTAGAGAAATGTAAGATAGATTGTTACTCACCCGGAAACCAGCATACTTCAGAACCTCTTTGTTTTCGTCCTCGAATCTTGCACTATAGGCTTCAATTCCGCGCACCTTGAGGAATGCCATGAATTCTCCGATAAGCTCGCCAGCGTCGTTTATCTGTCTTTCTGCCTCTAATATAATTCTAAACTCCTTAGTAAAAGCCATGAGTTTTACATCTTAGTGATACTTACTGTTCTCTCCTGAGGAGACTCACCAATTTTGCTAGATCAGAGGTCCGTTTTGCTGGGTTAAGCGGAACCGCCAAGCTGAAAAATTCCTTTAGACAATTCCTATGTTCGGCATTTACTTCTGCCGGTGGAATGCTATCAATGAGTTGATTAGCAATCTGTTCCAGTTTATCATCATATTTGAGCTGTTCGAGCATTGTGCGTGGCCCGGTGGATGCTGCAAACGTGTATTCGGTATTGTTCTGCAAGATAGGTGCACCCCCGGACACAACCCAGAGACACAGCATACCAAAAGAGTATACATCAGTCTGTTTAGCATCATGAGTTGTGAACTCCCCAAAATGATGCTCAGGAGCATTCCATGGCCTTGATTTTGGCAGACAAATATTTTTTGCTTCCCCTGCTGCAAGTGTTGAATATCCGAAGTCAGCCACCTTGACTGTAATTTTGCCGGTAGCGTCCTTGAAAATTAGCACGTTTTGTGGCTTGATGTCACCATGAATTATATCTGTGTGCTTGTTAGAATTACAGAAGGTAAAATTTAATCGGATGACATACTATATGCATGTAAAGTCCTGATAGCACTTCCAATGTCGGCACAAAGGTTGAGCCGGTCATCCAGGGACATATTTCTACCCTCACTCACGTTCATGAACTGTTGTAGATCCCACGCTGCTTTCTCAAAAACCAATACAGGAACAGCTTTCTCCGTCCAGTGCTTGATTTCCCAGCAAATCCCCTCGAGGTTGACAATATTTGGGTGCATTTTAATAGCGGGTTGACTCAGAACCATTACTTCTGATATCGACGGTAAGAAGTCTGTGTCGGAATCATTGTTGCCGTGAAACCGCTTGAATGCAAGAGGCATGTCGGTGTTGAATGTAGACTGGCTTATTGTCCCGGAGCCACCCGTACCCAGGTCAGCGAGAGCAGGCTGCCACGTAATAGGGAGGTAGCCGACATTGTATTTTTGGACGACTGAAAGGAATGCGATAAGGTCGGTTTGGAGGTCGCCGTGGGTGAGATTCGTTGTGGTGGCTGAGTGGCGGGAAAAAATTCCATCCGAATATGACACCAGGTTTGTGGAGTTGCGTGTTGAAAACATTGTGTTATCATTGGAAGATGATATCCGTGCGGGGTTAGGCGTTGAAAACATGTGAAGGGGTGTAACCGGTCGAGTTTAGAAGGATGGCGGAATGGTGTATGTAGCTCGTGATCCTATTCATTCAATGCGTACCGCTTAGAACTAACAAACAACGCACGCATGGAGAAAGGGAAAGTATATATACTTATGACCGAACAATGTTTACTGTCTGGTGACGGAGCGGATGAGGCTGTGCCACCAAAATGCTAACGGAAAACGCAAGGCCGCTGAGTGCGTTAGCACGTGTAACACTATTGCTCAGCCTCATGTGTTTGCAGTAAATTGAGAGAACGCAGTTCACTGCATTATGCCGAATTATCTGGCATACAGCATTACCCATGTATATGCATAGTGGTGCACCATAGCTGCACATAATATACGATTTCATGCAAACTTTAACTCTCTTGGTGAGCCTAGCGCGGGCGAACTTCTACCCTGCGGCTCGGATCGGCAAACACGTGGCGTTTGCGCATGTGGTCATCGCCTGATGTCAACATGTTACATCATACAAGCAAAATGCTAGCCGATTTAATTAACCAACCCAACACCTAAGGCAGACTGACAAGGCACAATGCAATACTTCCGGTGACGTGTACATATCTACTTTGTGAGATGTGTTTTTGCGGGTTTCTTTTGTTCTCTTTGCCAGAGACTTCCTGCAGGGACCGCCCCGAGGCCACACAACCTGTCACTAATCACAATCGCCCTCAGATCAACTGCCGCAGGCACATAGTTGTACAACTAGGCCGCAGATCATTCCGAAATGACATTCAGCGCCATTGAAAACTAAGTATACATGACTTTGACCTCGTGCACTGTCCCACAACCCCGTGGATAAAGTCTTATATTAAGAGGGGTAACTGGGCAAATTGTAAATTTCAGACTTTGTCCGCGGACACGGGATACGGGGTCGTACCACAGAGTATTTTGGCGGAAATATGCTGCCATACACTTGTCTGCGACACGCGTGGTTTTTCCGATTTTCGCTTCCATACCCGAGTACTGTACCGGCCACTGCGGTTCGGACGTCAGCAGTCAGCACGGGGTGTCTGTCCAACTGTTTTTACGCCTCTGTCAGCGTCAGCAGGCCAGTGTCCAAGCAGCAAAAGTTGTCAGCACCATCAATTTCAATTCTGCAATTTACAATTATGATACCCTGTGCCTTATGCTATATTATGATGCCC
>Ga0307515_10002743_pt1 | contig 37684 bp, 37 predicted proteins | sample 17_EM_MG_FD_194513 | JGI IMG/M metagenome (GOLD analysis project Ga0307515, IMG submission 194513) | Populus trichocarpa ectomycorrhiza microbial communities from riparian zone in the Pacific Northwest, United States - 17_EM | ecosystem: Host-associated > Plants > Roots > Unclassified | place... | reverse complement strand
CATGAATTTTATTTTTTGTTAATTGTATGAGATTATATTAGTAATTTTAATTTTTATAGTAAACTTATTAATTTAATACTTGAATAAAATAATTTAATATTGACTACTTGGTGAAATTTTATATTTTAAATTTTTTTAGAATTGTATAATTACTTTGATATTTTTACAGACAAAACCAACAAAAACTCTATTTTAAGGGGTTTTTTTTGTTATTTTATATTGTTTTTATTATAAATTTCAAAAGTATTCAGAAGCATTGTCATAAATTATATTATTACATATAATTAAAATAACTTGTTGACATCACGCGTCAACGTGTGGACAACCCCTGCATCATTCGAGCGATTTGTAAGGGGCCGTTTGACAACCAAAAACCACTTTCCAGGACAACATTTGAAAGTTCTCGACATTCTCGACCTAATCATGCAATGCATGTTCAAGATTCACGGTGATTTGGTGTCAACAACAATTTCTTGTTTCCTTTTTCTCCCTCTCCCACCTAGATTGTCATGCAAACCCTTTCAAAATCCAAGAACAACCTTTTAATTCATCGATTCTTCGTATTTGGTATATTTTCTTTTTATTGCAATTCTTTTTATCTTAAATAATTTATAAAATTGGTATGCCTTTTCAATCTAATTCCTCTTAATTTTTTTATTTTTCAAATTTGGTCTCTATTTTCTTATTGCTATTTTTTTTTGTCTTGAATTATTTTTTAAATTGATTTTATTTTATAGTTTCACCCTTCTTTGTTCCTTTTCCTGTCAAATTTAATTCTTATTTTTTGGATTGCTGATATATTTTTCTTTAACAGGTTCTTAGAATTAATGTTTTTAAATTGGTTCATAATAAACTTCTTGATTGGACTCGAATCTAGAGTTTCACGAGCTGTGAGTTTTTAAGATTTGACCGGGTTTGGGATGCTTGCCTGAGTTTTTTTTTTCTTTGTCCAAACTAATTATTTATTTCAAATTCATCATTCAACATTTATGTATTGAAAATTAATCTTCATGTTTTTTTTTACTTTCCTTTTGGGTGGTTTTTTTTTCTTTATTTTTTTATTTCTACAAGGTTATCTCAATCATATGTCCACTATTACATAGTTTGTAAGTTAACCCAATCTAATTGGATTTTTTTAATTTTAATTTAACCTTTAAATATTGAGTTTTTCAAATTATAGATAGGATCATGTTGTTTTTTTTCTTGTTATATTTTTTATTTTACTTGTTATTGTTATGTTTTTTTATTTATATTATTTAAATTATCAATTATGTGTGACTTGAATCTCAAATTTTTTTTCTCAATTTTTTTTTTTCACAACAAAAAAAATATTTGACCGGGGAAGTACTGGCCACATATCTACCATGAACTTTTAAGGTTAGCGTGCTTATCATTGCATCTCATGTCAAGATCATAATATATAATTAGCTCATGATATTTTTACATATTAATATTTAACATTTTTCAATTATGACACATTAAAATGACACATACTTTTGAAAAACAAAAAAACAAGCAAACACCAGATCGTAAAAGAATCAATAAGATAATCAATGAAAAACTGAAACAAAGAATAACGATATTATTCCATTAAAAAAAAACACACAATGTGCACCACCGCATTTTAATCCTTAAAACACTTTCCCTTCCTTAGGCATGGTTTGTTTTCACAGTGTTAAAGTGTTTTTGAAGAAATTTTTTTTTTAAATAATTTTTTTTATATTTTTAAATTATATATTAATATTAAAAATAAAATTTTAAAAATAAAAAAAATATTATTTTAATATATTTTTAAAATGAATATTTTAAAAAATAACCACTCAGCTCCCGCCGTTTTATTACCTGGAATCCTGTTTTTACATGTTTTCTCCCCTCCCGAACTAACACATTTTCATCCATCTTCCTCCCCTTCAAATCCTTCAAAACCTTCAAAACCCTAACCCTGAGACACAACAATGGAGACTTTCTCTCACTCTTCTTACCCAGACTCCCGCGAAACCGAAGACATTCATTCATCAGACGACCCGCTGTCAACCTACAAAGTCAAATTAATGTGTAGTGATGGTGGGAAAATCCAACCAAGACTCCACGATAACCAACTCGCTTACATCGGAGGCGACACGAAAATCCTATCCGTCGATCACGGTATCAAGTTTTCTGGGATGGTGCATAAACTCGCGTCTCTTTGTGGTGGGGCCACTGATATCTTTTTTAAGTATCAACTTCCTGGTGAAGATGTTGATGCTTTGAATTCCGTTACAAATGACGAGGATCTTGAGCACATGATGATTGAATTCGACCGGTTGCACCGGGCTTCCGCTAAGGCCGCGAAGTTACGGTTATTTCTGTTTAGTTTGAAAAGTTTCGTTCCGAGTGAAGTGAAATCGGAGAGGCAGTTGTTTGTGGATGCTTTAGATTCTGTAAGTGTGCAGAGTCTAGAATCTTCTTTACCATCCGCCAAGGCGGCTGTTTCAGCGGAGAATCCGGATTTTGTTCGAACTGGATAATAATACGGTTGTTCCAGGAACAAAATTTGTGGATACTCCACCTTCGCAGCCTACTGTGCCGGAGGTTGTTGTGAAAGATGTTTCTGCTGGCTCGGAATGTGGATCAGAGGATAGGAATTTGATTGGAGATGCCTCTGAGGCGTTTAAACAACAGACTCTGGATTTGAAGAGACTGCACATTGCTGGTAATAACTAGCAACGGAAATCTGACGAGGCCAGCTCTAGAGGTTTCCTTGGTGAACATTATGCACAGAAACTTCCGGAGAAAATGACTCCGGTGCCGCCTGCTCCAGTTCCGGTTGGAGCTGTAATTCCAGCCGTAAACTTACACGAAGGGCATGTGAGTTCAAATGGTTATCCCATGACTTATGTTGGAATTGAGCAGCCAGTTTATTTACTTCAAGCACCAGCATTGAGACCGGTTACTGGACAAGTTGGTAAAGGTTATTATGGAGTGCAGAGAGTTGTGCAGGAGGTTTACAGTCATGTCCAGCAACCGGCGGCTGGCTCAATTCAACTACAAAAGACGACGAAAGCTGGTGGATTGGTGCAGCCAAAAGTCGGAGTGGCTGAGCGAGGGTATCTGCAGGCTGGTTAAGATAGTGCAGGGAGACAGGTGTATTATACAACTCCGTATCAGGCAGCTCCAGGGGCAACCATTGGAGCTGTAGACTGTAGGCAAGGTGGCGGTGTGGTGAATCAGGATGGAGAGGTTGCTAATGGTAATGTTACGACTCCGCAGAATTAATGTGTGTGATTTTGGGTTAGAAATGATTGATTGGTTGGATTCATTAGTTTATTAATTTTTTTATTTTATTTTAATATGGTTTAGATCGAATGTGAAAATACCAAATCTTTGGAACTGTTTTTGAGAGGGTTGTCTGGCACCGTTTATTTATAATTAAATTTGCATTCAGTGGTAGAAATTAACATTTTCCTCTTGCACAAAATCTTTGGCACTTGGCAGATGGAAGATTCAGCATTTCTTCTCATAGCTGCAGAAGCAACTTGTTGTTTTGGCAGGACCTGGCCCCAAGTCCTATCGCCCCCTCTGGTATTGAAAGGAAGAACATCCAGTAATAATAGAGAGATCCTTAATTGAGAAGCAAAAGATAATTAAATAAGCGCAGTGCGTTATTATTATATATAGATCACCAGAATTAAGTACATTACTTGTCTATATGGTTTATGTTAATTTCGGTGCTTGAAGTGAAATGATATCATGTATCAAGTGCCTATTTTGGATCCAGCTAATGTGTCCTTAGGTAGAGGCGGCAGCTGCATTTTGACCAGCAATCACTAGGATAATTTACTGCTGATCTTGGCCGCAACTGCTACCGTGGCATGAGCCACATCCTCCACAACCACCATGACATGAGCCACACCCACCACAATGAGGGCTGTTTGCTGCATCCCCTTGGAATATAGAACTGGCAGTCTGGGAACCACACCCTCCACAACCACCATGACATGAGCCACATCCACCACAATGAGCGCTCTTTGCTTCATCCTCTAGGATTAAATGACTGGCAGAGTCTGAACCAACAAGGCCAAGTAAGTTGGAGCAATATGTTCCACTGTTTATTATTGCTTTGGATCCATTACTGTGGTTTTCTTCACCTGTGACATTCTTAACAACTCCAGTGCCTTTTCCACCCATCACCTCAACTTGAGCCACAACACCACAATCACATTCATCACCAGATTTGTAGGGTTCTTGGGTTGTTGCTTTCGCAGTATCTTCTATGTCCTGAATTTGGTTGGTTGTTTTGTCTTCCTTAGAGCTTGTATTTGCATATTGCTTTGAATCAGTGTCCATTTCTTTTGCACTCTCTCCATCGGTATTGAATTGTCCATTGCTCTCATTCCTCGGAGTATCGGAGAGTAGAAAAGCTAATAAAATCCCGGGAAATCCAAGCCATTCTTCATTCACCTGGTCACAAAACTATTAAAAATAATACAATTCTAGTGACGAATGATGCTCGATGATTTGACACCTTCTGTACCTTGAGAGAGGCAGACTTCAAATCAAACAGCGCCACGGCTTTTCCATGAGGATATTCTGCAGAAAATTTGACAGCTGTCATGAAATTTTGTTCGCTTTTATGCTTCTCACATTTGATTTCATACTCCAGTTTCCTACCAGGAAAAACGATCACCTGAAGCCACAAAACACTAGAGGTTAGCTAGCTGCATCGAAAATTACATGTAAGATGATCATAGTATATATAAAAAAAAAATGTTGAGGAAAAAATTGCTTAAATTTCCATATGATTATACAGGAGGATTGCATCCGCAATTGTCCAAGCACGTAATGTTAAGGCATGGGAGAATAGGTCCTCACCTTATGGCTACCAGTGAGCTCAAAGATCCGACTAGCATCAGTAATTATTTGATGAGGTTGCAACCACCAGCTGGAATTCATCAAAGACCATCCTGTTCCAGCAAACTCTGCGAGAACAAGTCTTTCGCCGGAGCTGGTCATGCCGATCACTTCCTTTTTGTCTTTGGCCTCCGCTTTCTTTGAATATCTGATGAAAAAACAAATGTCATTGAATGCAGAGCTTCGGTATGGTCAAATATGCACCAAGTTATAAGCACCTCATCTGGAGGTTGATGATCCTGTTGCCACCCTCATCCACAACGCATGTCCAAGTTTCATCTTGTTGAAAACTTCCAGAGAGGGGAAAGAAACAAGATGTTGTGGATGGACGAGTCTGGACCATGTGCAGCAATGATGGTGCCTGTACTGGAGGAGTGAAAGAGAGAGCAATCCAGAGATTGACTGGCTTGGAACCTACAATTCCAGAATTTGGCACCAATGCAAACCATTTTTCAATTGACAAAGGAGAACCTGTTTTCATGAGGTCATGTAGAGAGATTAATGCTGTCCCCAATATTTTCTCAGGCCTTGCAATATGTGAAACAGAGGATGGATAGGACACAAGTTTGAAGATGAGCTCTCCTGTGGGTTCACATCGGAAAACAGCGACATCTTTCTTCCCTGCCTTGGACAAGATACTCATTCTCCTGCCATTGAAATACAAATCTGGCTGTTTCTTACTAAGTATTACGGAAAGGCCTCCGTTATGCTCAGCTGGTAAGTCTCTAACCTCCACAATTTCCACCATAACCTGAATGAATTATGTCATATCAGCACTTGTGCTTGGTATATGGGTGTTTAGTGGGGCAATAATCTGAAAGCAAAGTGAGAAAGGATATTTGTGACTACCTCAATCAGCTTTTTCTTTGGAAGCTGAATGATACTTTGATATTGATTGGAAGCAGTATCATTCTTGTTTGAAGTGTCTAGTTCACCCAAACTGATTTTGAGAGGAGATGGAGCATCGCTTCTATGCATAGCTCCTGCCTTCCAGTATCTTGAACCGAATGTTTCCTCCCACTGCTTAGTGGTCCCAGAAAACCCAGTATCCAGCCTTTTACCTTTACTTCTATCAGAATCAGTGTCATCATGCTCTAGCACCCTGCCTATTATTGCCACCAGATCTTTACAGTAAGAAACAGGATGTAGTTGATGAGAATGCCAGATGAGGTCAACGTCATAAGTTGGAACACTGAAATGCCTGATGGACCTCTCCTGGTTTCTCTTGATTAAATACAGAAATCCCTTGTATCTAGCTACAGCTTCTTCAAGAAAGGTATCATTTTTCATATGGGGACTTGATACCTGTCAATGAAGTCAAAGTTGGTTCGTTGAGCTTGTGTCAAACCCAGACATTTCAATACAGAATGACTAAGTTAGTTCTCCAATTTTTATATTTTTTTTACACATCTCTTTCTTGTTAAATGAAAATCACAGAATTTGAACTATCAAGCAGAACATTCATCTCCTGGAAGCTGATCCAAAACCTAGTGAATCACAGTTTTTGTGTAAAAACTTCCATTATGTTAACAGACTGTCATCCAACTCTTACAAAATATTTAAAAATTAGATTACCTGTAACAATCCAGTCGTATGTAGATGTTACAAACATGAATATTTGGCACCTTTGGATTTCTTTTTTTATTACCTGATAATAGAAAGAACTCTGCCTTTTGACAGCTGAAACTAGATCATATTCTGTGCTTTTTTGGGCTCCTAGAATAGCTTCCCCAACACCCTCCACTAACTGGGTGCTTGGATTCAGTTCATATTGTTCCGTAGGATAGGTTCTATTCCAGAATTCTTCAGTTTGCTTCTTACAAACTGCCTGAGTGGAAGATACAACATTCCAGGTACCGAGAATCCTCCCATAAAGTTCCTTACAGTCATTCCTGTAGCACACCTGAAAAACTAAACCTGATAAAAACCACTATGTTCTCAAGAAGTACACGATTCTTTTAAAAAAAATGATGCTTTTTTAAAACAAATTTTAGTCAAGAGGACTACCGGATTGAGCCTGTGACAATGCCAGATCCATTCACAATCAAGCGGGGCAACCAAAGGGCTTTTTGTAACGGGAGACTTAGCATGCTTGGCTAACAAAGGAAGCCAACAGTACTTGTACCTGGCATTAGTGCAGTAAGAAAGTTGATAAAAAAAATTGAATTAAAATTACGGAGTTTAGGTTGTGGGTTTGTATTGCTGAGAACTTGAAGGGCGAGATTTCCTGCAGGAGTTCATCACATAACATCAACCTCTGCAAGGTGTTACACGGCAATACCTGTGAATGGCCCGGTCCAAGGAAGGGCCATCATAGAGGTACCGATGCCTATCAACCTCTGCAAGGAATCGCAACTGCTTTTTAGCTGCAGCTACAAGGTCTACATTTGTTGCAATCTTCTGTGCTTTAGCCCACTCCAATTCTTGCTGCTTCTCCATTCTTCACTTAACTAAACACTGCAAGAGAAAACAACTCTGCTTCAAACCACCTTCAAAATCTTTTTTCGAAAGAGAAAATAATTATGGACCGAAAGACATTGATTTTTCAAAGCCTTTGCTTTGTTAAACTGTAGAGTCTAAAGACAAAACTTTGGTTGGGGAAGAAAGAGCAGACTTTTGTGACGAAATTTCATGTTTTACATTGAAACTTCACCTGAGAAATCGTATGCCAGATACTTCAAACAGTTCCTTACTTTAAATTTCCCTCTTCGTCCTATGTGCTTGTCTTCAGGATTTAGTTCATATTTATACAGTCTAAATGCGGGTATTGAAATTACCTATCCATCTTGGATACGTTATATCCTCCAAGTCTAGTTTGTATTTTTGATAAATGGAAATTATATGTGTCACGTCCAAGACATGTTCCTGGGAATGGGACTTGATTTCCGGGAACTCAAATCGAGTGAGCCATGAAGGTTCCTTCAAAGGTTAAATTTCCTCAGTTTGGACTTTCATGGCTTGCATGCCAAGGCCCTCATTCTTGATGCTGAATTATGCCTTCACAGTTAACAGCTTCAGCGACGATAGAGTTAGGCTTGTGGGCTATGTTGTGGGATAATATTATTTGGGCTTTCTTTGACTGGGTGGTCCATGTTTTCCCTTTGCAAAGCGTATGTGGGTCTCCTGTGAGGCCGTGACCCATACGTCAGCTATATTTCTTGATTTGTTTTGTGCCTGAAAAGGGCAAGAAAAAACATCAGCCTTTTAAGATCGGAGTAGAAAATAAAAATTAAACATGAGCTTTTATTATAGAATATTTCTGCAGTATCCTTGCACAAACCATAGAGGCAAGCGGGGCATCATCCCTCTCGGAAGCAACTAGAGCTGAAATGGAGCAGTTGAGTGGAAAACAGGGTGGCTCCATTTCTCCTATGGAGGCTGAGGAGACATACAACCTTTTCTTTTTGGCAAGAAACACACGCCCAGAATTCCCTCACTCGATAATTATGCAGCCTAATCACCATTCCGTGAAAATATATTCAAAGCAACCTCTCCTATCGTCACTATCTTTTTTATTCCTGGTTTGTAGCGGATAAAGACTTTTGTTAAAGAAATCCAGGATAGACAAGTATACCCTCTTCCAGATCCACCCTTCCCAGTTCGAGCTCTTCTTTTACATGGGACACTGTTGTGATGTTTGTCAAGTGTTGTTACAGATAATTAATTCCTTTTGGACGGAGCATAACTAATTCACGAACTGATTCCTTGTTTTCTTAGTGATGTTCAGACAAGAACCAGATGGAGTATCACACTCTTGATGATCGTGACAAAAATCAAATAATCAACTGAACTTGGTCTGATTTTTCAAAGTCAATTGTCTGGTTTTGAAAGATACAGCTCCACAAACACATCACACCTGGCCATGCTACATGGTGGCGTGTGTTTTGAGGAACTTTGTGCACCGTTTAAAACAATGGATCCTGCTTGAAAACTGTTGGAGGATTTTATTATTACAGAACCTTATGAAGGAAGAGTGGTGATAAGACACACCAGATCTTTTTTTTTTTGTGTGTGTGTTTGTGCATCTGCACCCATTTCTTACCAAGAATAAATAAAATAAAATTTATTCGTATAAAACCTAAAAAATAAATTATAGAAGAATTAAAATACTCTTTTCAAAACTTTAAATACATAAAAAATAATTAAAAAATAATCTTTATTTAAAAAAATGCTATAAAAACAATCTAAAAAAAATAAAAAAGAATGAATATTAATTTAAATATACATTAAAAAAATACATATTAAAAATGTATCAAATGAAAAATTAAATTATATATAAAAAAGAGATTAGACGCTGGTAGATGTATTATAAATTACATAAAAAAAATATAAATAAATTAAATGTAAAATGATAAATATTTTGATTTTGTGAAGCGCAAAATTGCCATTTGTACATTGATTTATAACATTGTATAATTAGTAATGCCCAAAAATTAATTATGACTCATTTGTGTTAAGCACGTGGGATGATGGAGACAACTTCTATTATATTCAAATTATTTACTAAGTGATATTAAGAGATTTGTTTTTTCTGTGGTTTCAAGTTTAAGTTATAGTCATGTGGTTGCTTATATGATGGTTATTGGAGACTTACATGGTTGTTAATTTCAGAGTCTGTGAGATTAGTTGAGGTACATGCAAGCTGGCCCAAACACCCATGTTAAACTAAAAAAAAAAAATTAACTAAGTGCCACAAAAATAAAAAATAAAAATAAAAACCACCCAAGTTGATTCGCGATCCGTAACAAATTAAGAAATTAGATGACGACCGCATGAGGAATAATGGTCAATTTGCGCACAATCATCTTGCAGATTTCAAATCCTGTACCCTTTGGTGCAGTTTTATCATCATTAACAAGGAGGATCATGGCACTTGTTGACTGCTGATGACTTGGTCTTCATTGTAATTGCAGTAAAATAATAGTTTTTTTTATGTTGGTCTTTATTTTTTAAAATCATTTTCAATATTAATATATTAAAACAGTTGAAAATATAAAAAAATAACTTAAAGTAAAAAAATAATTTTATTTTTAAATACTTTTAAAATACAAAATCAAACTGTGGTTTCGTTGACAAATGCCACGGTATCCGCTTGTCCAAATCCCCAATTCATCTCTCTCTCCAAAAGTCACCAGAAATCTTGAAGAAAAACCGTATCGATTCAGTCACAAATAGACAAAACTGTAATTCAACAAGTAATCATAACTAAGGATTAACCATTAATATTTGATTAAGATAATAGGGCAGCCAAAATCATGATAACAGAAAGGAAAAATCCAAGAACTAATGGGAAGGTGTCACGAATCAAGGAAGAAGATATTACTAGCAGCCACTAAAAGAGAGGTCGTTTGTCGACCAGAAACCCCGGCCCCATGGATGTCTCGTCGGCTTACCGGAGGTCTCCCCACTCTTTCCAAATCAAAAGCTTGATATAAAACAACCCCACCTCCTAATTTCTCATGATCGCCTAACATTAATTATCACAGTAAATTTCAGTTTCGAAACCTTAAAAGACAAGATTTGAGGTCTCCCAACCCCTTCGTCTCTCTACTTTTCACTCTTTCTCTGGCCTTAAAATTCTCAAGACAGCCAGTTTTTTAACTATCTTTACTGAATTCAAAGTTCGGACAGATTATTTTATTTGTAGGGTACCTGGATTTTTTTTTAAAAGTAAAATAAATCTCCAGGTTTCAAAAAAACTTATTAATATTATCATTAAATTTCAAAATATAATTAGTTTTTAAAAAAATTCATCAAAATAATATTTTTATCGTGTTTATCATATATTTCTAACTAAAATATATATTTTTTGTTTTAAAAAATATTTTATTATTGCTAAAGTAAATTAACTAACCATCTTTATATAAAAAAATTAATTTAAAATTAAAAAAATTAAAAATTTTTAAATATCACGATTCGTCTCAAATATACTCTTAACAATAATACTTTTTAAAAATATTTTTTATTTAAGAATATATTAAAACAATCTTATTTTAGATTTATTTTTATTTTTAATATTAATACTTTAAAATTATTAAAAACAATAAAAAAATATAAATTTAATATTTTTTAAAGATAAATATATTCTTAAGAGACATCCAGCAGAATTGAAAACGCAAATACCAAACAAGCAATTTAATAGTAGCTTAGGGTTACCTTCTACATGCCAGTTACTTGTGTTTTTTAAATCTATAAAGCGAAAAAGCTTCTTCTCCCCGTAACACTTGATAGCTTTTCCTTGTTGAAAATTAGGACCTCGCTTTTTAAAGAGAAGAGAGGACTGCTTTCAAATGCAAGAAGAAGAGATTTCGAACTAAGAAAGAGATTAACTGGTAGCAGAGAAAGAGAGAGAGAGAGAGAAAGAGATTAACACGATGGTGGCAATTAGGAAAGTAGGGAAGTACGAGGTAGGAAGGACTATAGGAGAAGGAACCTTTGCCAAGGTAAAGTTCGCGCAAAACACGGAGACTGGTGAAAGTGTAGCCATGAAAATTCTCGATCGAAGTACCATCATCAAACATAAGATGGTCGATCAGGTTAGCAAGTTAACCTCTTTTTGTTTGTCTGGGTTTGAATTAGATTACAAGAAAGCACAGTAATCTGGCAAAAGAAGAGAAATCTCAGTTTGAATTGATGGGTGCTCGATAGATTGGACAGGAAAAGAATCAATGGAAGGGTTTTTAATAGCCAAATAAGTTGTCAAAAAAGAAGAAGAAGAAAAGAAATGAAGGAAGGAAGGATCCTATCTTTGAAATGGCTAAATTGACAAGTCATCAGCTTTATGTTCTTAATTTTATGATCTCATGCCAGAGGAATCATCACTTCACGGCTTGTAAACAAAGAAACTAGCTAGTTAGTTTAGTGGCAAGTGTATGGATTGGATTCTGGAAAAACAATGTCTCCTTTAACAATATTATGGATTTCAAACATGTGAATGAGTGGAATTGCTTTCCCCGCCGCTTATTGGATTTGAACCCTCTCTTTCACTCACCCAGGTTGATCCAGTGACCTGCAACATACTAGCTAGAAATGACTTTGCTTTGATACATAGTAGTATATCATGTGATCCAATCATAAACCCCTTCAACAGGGAGCATCTGAGCTGAAGTTTTCTGGTTTGAGGCAAATGCTTGGATTTTGTTGTCTTCCATATTATGATGTTTTGAATATTGGTAGCTTTCTTTTGGCTAAAATTCATCATATCTTGTATTCCTATAATTTAAAACACTTTAGGTTGTTACACAACCGCTTCTATCTTCCTCACAATATCTTTCTTTTTTTCCCGCAGATAAAACGGGAGATATCTATAATGAAGCTTGTTCGACATCCTTATGTCGTGCGCCTGCATGAGGCATGGAGTATTAAATTTTTATTTTTTAAGGATATTATGTCTTGTAGGACTGTGTGGTTTGTATTTTTTCCGTTGCCAATTGTTCTTCCTCCTAACTCCTACCATTTTATGTTAGGTTTTAGCAAGCCGAACAAAGATTTATATAATATTGGAATTCATTACAGGTGGTGAATTGTTTGATAAAATTGTGAGTAGTCAAAATTCAAATCCAACACTCAAGATGGATAGGCATTTTGTAGTCTTGACATAATATTCCCAGCTCAACACTAATACATGATTCTTGTTAACCATGATTATGTAGGTGCATCATGGACGACTTAGTGAGGCTGAAGCTAGGAGATACTTTCAACAGCTTATTGATGGTGTGGATTATTGCCACAGTAAGGGAGTCTACCACAGAGATTTAAAGGTGTTGTTTTGCTGACATCCAGAAAGCTGCTGTTCAGTTTCTTTTTTGCTGGGATCTCATAGTTCATGTTATTACAGCCTGAAAATCTTTTACTCGATTCACAAGGAAACTTGAAGATTTCTGATTTTGGTCTGAGTGCACTGCCTGAACAAGTAAGATCCTCATTGAGAGTTCTTGTTGTTACTATTTTAGATCATCAGACTTGAAGGAATTAACAACACAATGGTTGCTATTTTGGCAATTCTTGTGTGCGTAGGGAGCTAGCTTGTTGCGGACAACATGTGGAACTCCTAACTATGTAGCACCAGAGGTAACTATGATAGTGTTAGCTTCTAGCTTGAATGAAAAATTAAATCCAAGCATGCTTCTGTAAGTTTTCATTTTCTGGTCTAGGTACTCAGTCACAAGGGTTATGATGGTGCTATCGCAGATGTGTGGTCCTGTGGAGTCATCCTTTATGTTCTGATGGCAGGATATCTTCCATTTGATGAGCTTGATCTCACCACATTATATAGCAAGGCATGAACTTATATCACATGCACTTACTTGGGATTATTGGTAAATTTTATTGTGTTTTCTTAATTATGAGGATTGTTTTGTCTTTGTTGCCATTTTTTCTTGGATTGGGACTTCATTTTACCTCCAAGTAATTATGTAAGTAATTAAGGAAAGAACTCTGGAATAAAGTATCTTTGGATGTTTTGCAATCCTTTAATGGCAGGGCACTATTGATTCTTTCTCTTATGTTAGACTCTTAGTAGGTCTTAGTGAGGCTTAAGTTTTGAACTAGCAAACTAAACAAATCAAGTAGGTACTTTCAGTTTGCATCATCTAATCTTGAAATCCTGTAAAGAGCTCTACTCTTAACAAAAAATATTATATAGGACAACATATATATCTGAAAATCAAAACTTTTAGCTAAATCTCTTCCATGTTTATCGTCATCCTTCAATCTTGTCAAACTGCACTTCTCAGCATATATTAGTATTGTTCATCATGTTATTCTTTTCTTATGATCTTATTGATTTTTTCAAATGCTTTCAATAGATTGACAGAGCAGAATTTTCTTGCCCATCTTGGTTTCCAGTGGGAGCTAAATCTTTGATTCATAGAATTTTGGACCCGAAGCCTGAAACAGTAAGTATTGGCTATGCTACAAGACATTGCTCTAGGTTGCAGACTGTGGTCAATTACAGAAAACTTAAAATTAGTATAATATGTTGCAAGCCAACTTGAAAATTTATTAGAAGTAATGAAATAGATCCCCACTTAAGGAAAAAATGTTTCAACATCAAACTGAACTGGACTTGTCCTTATTTTTCTTTGTTTTATTTTCATCTGAAAACTGAACTCAATTTCTAATTATGCAGTTGATAGAGATGAGTTTTGCATGATTCACTAGTTCAGAAGTTTTTTTTTAAAAAAAATCTAGTGACATGCACATATGCTGTGCCATTTGTATGATAATCTAGTGCTCCTAATCTCTTGTAAAGGTTATGTTCAGTGCCTTTATTGGGCATATCATCTCCATCATATTTTGCTGATAATAGTGTCCAAGTGTTTAATTTAATTTAGTGTCTTAAGTTAGTTAATTTGCTTTGGTGTTTCTGACTCCATGCAGCGTATTACAGTTGAACAGATTAGGAATGACGAGTGGTTCAAGAAAGGTTATGTTCCTATCAAACCTGTTGAGTATGAAGATGTGAACCTTGATGATGTAAATGCAGTTTTTGATGATCCCGAGGTTGGTCCAGATGCTAAATGCTGTTCCATAATTTAAGAATCTTGAAACTTGAAAGCTTTTCAGTTTGATGCTTTTGGCTTTATTTACTGCTCTGAGTGTTCGATCATTGATTTATATTTTAACAAGAAGACAACTGTTTGCCAGCATAACAAATTTTAACAAGACATTTCACCTTCAACTTGGAGGTAGTTTCATGCTTACTGATGTCACCCTCTAGCCCTCAGTTTTGGTTTCACTGCACATGCATGCTCTAATTTCTGGTGGTCAAATTCTCTAGAAGTCACTTGAATTGGGCATTCCCTTTCTTTACCAATAAACATGCTGCTCTAACCCCTTGTAACTATGGTTGCCATCCAGAATAAATCAATTTGGTCGTATATTTAAGATGTGTTTCCTTTAATTGGAAGTGGCTTTGTCTTCTCTCTCCTATTCGCATTCTTGATGAGATGGTTTGCTGTAGGAGCAAAGGGCTGATGAACAACACGGGAATGAGGAGATGAGTCCCTTGATTCTTAATGCATTCGACTTAATAATTTTATCTCAAGGCTTGAATCTTGCAGCCCTATTTGACCGTGGGCAGGTATGGATCATCAAATGTGCTATATTTGAACAGCATGATTTATCACTTCTCGGCACATTATGAGATCCAATTATTTTCTCAAAACTATTATTGTAAAGATCTTCGCCTCCCATCCAGCATATCAGTATCATAGATTATATGTTTTGTATCATCTCACCATTTCCCGCTCTTGTATACAGTTTAAAGTATGTAGGCTCTAAAGATTTAGGAGGGTCTAATTTCTGTTTCCATTAGGACTCTCTGAAGCATCAGACACGCTTTGTTTCAAAGAAGCCAGCAACTGTTGTATTATCAAGCATGGAAGTTGTTGCACAATCAATGGGTTTTAAGACTCATATTCGCAATTTTAAGGTAGACAGCATAGGTTCTTATAACTGTACTTTTTTCTTTTGCTCCCCCCTAATGGTCGTAATAAATGAATTAATATGTTGGTACAGTTATGTAGCAGTATTAGACTTTGCCAAATTCTAGAATTTCTATATTCAATCTAAGCAGAGATGCTGTGTTACTTTTCAGATGAGAGTGGAAGGTCTTTCAGCTGATAAGGCTGGTCATTTCTCAGTTATTCTGGAAGTAGGCTCTCAGCTCCAATTCTGCTGTACATTTTTCAGCTGCTTCCATATCTCAGTCTACTAACTACTAATCACAATTTATTGTTAATTTTCTGGTTGAAGGTATTTGAAATCGCTCCAACATTTTTAATGGTAGATATCCAGAGAGCTGCTGGAGATGCCGCCGAATACCTCAAGGTTGTTTAGAGATTAATCTATCCAGTTTGCATCTATTTGCATTTAGTGCTGCGATGGTAGTCGCAAGTCAGATTGCCTTGAGAAAACTTTCTTGAAAACGGTCTCTCGCTTCCTTTAAACTGCTAGTATAAAAGGATGTGCTTCTTTCGTGCAGTTCTACAAGAACTTCTGCAGCAATCTTGAGGATATCATCTGGAAACCATCCACCGAGTCGAGCAAATCTAGAATGACCAAGTCAAAGAGCAAAAGGCGCTGATTTCATTTCCTGGATCATCATCATGTTGCAGTACCAGTGTTTTGATGCATGCTGCTGATTATGCATAACTGTACTGACATCTCTCGGTGATGTGGTCTTAGCTTACATAACCCTTCCTTTTATGTCATCTAACACCTCCACCTCTCCCATGTTCCGGAAGGGTAGAAAATATGTGTTTTTGTTTTTGTTTTTTCTTTATGATTTACTGTGTGTATCTTTGTTCACTTGAGTTCCACCATTGTAATGCTGTTTTGTAGCCATAACATGTAACATTTATATATATATGTATGTTAAAAGGATGAATTGATAATGAAGTTTTCAGTGAGAATGTTCAACTTTTGAATATTAAAGATAATTTAATCCCACGGCATAATCTAAGATTTGTATCCGTCTCAAGTGAATAAAAAAAGGGCCTCTGTTTCGAATCAAATGTCCTCGCACTTCTGTTTACAGCAAGAGCTCAAGAAGCCTTCCATGTCAGAGTAGCATAACTCTTCCTAGCCAGCATACATGAAACGAATTTTCATGAAATCCCAAACAGTTGGAGAAAAAAAATTAGCAGGTAATCCTACTCAACCATATGGAAATGTCAGAAGAGCATGGGAATCTGCACATAAACATTGTCCATTAACCAACTTATGAAGCCGCTTTCTGTTTTTAAAGATGATTTCTTTACAAGTCAGTGATGAGACAACCTCCATAAAATCATGGCAATCCTTGCACATAGTGGTACTTTTGATGACCCGTGCAGGTGCACAACGGGCGTATTCAATAACCCATATGCTACTCCTAACTACTCACTGGTAAACAGCAGAAGAGAATGTCTTCTCTCCGGCTTCCTCTTCCTCGTCGTCAATTACCTCCATATTTTCTACCAGCTTGTAACCGAGATTCTTTGCTTTGTCAGCCAAATCATTCAAGAGTTTGCAGCTCTGAGTTGTGGGGCCAGTTTTTTTTTTTTTTTTTTAAAGATTGAACCTCTCCCTTAATGCTGATCCTACTCCAGTTCTTTAACTTACCGATTTTCTCCTCATTCATCAATTTTCTCAAATATAGAAACATCGTCCCACCTCTCTGCAGAGATGTACATATCTAGCAACATGACATAAGTTTCAGTATTTTTGGGCTTGAGTTTGAGTAACAATTCAGCGGCATAAAAACCCAGTTCTGCATTCCCATGCTTCGTACACCCTGCAATTAAGAGCAACCTTATGAACTCGTTTGGCTCTACATCCATTCTCTTGATGATATCAAAAGCTTCATCTAGCCAACCCAGCCTCACAAACATGCCAACCAAGTATCCATAATGGACCATTACAGGCTTAATTTTGTATTCCTTTTGCATCATCTCGAAATATTCATTTGCTTCGTCGACCATTCCAGCATGGCTACAAGCAGCCAGAACGCCCACGCAAGGAATCTGGTTTGGTCTGAATCTAGCTAGCCTCATGTATTCAAAAAGCTGCACCCAGCTGTGCGAAACTTGTGATCATATACTAGTCCAGGATATCAAAGTTCTTTTAGAGATCTCCAGAAAAGCTTTTCTTGTCCTCTCAATGCTCCCAAACTTACCGTACATAACCACAAGTGCAGTTCCAGCAACTACATCTGATAAAAACTACCCATTTCATAGTCTGGGCATGTATTTGTTCCCCCTGCTCTAAGGCTGCCAACCTACTGCATGCTGTTAAAGATACTCGACAAGGTGAATAGATCAGGTTTCCTGCCGGAGAGATTCAACATCAAATACATGCTGAGTGCTGTGCTGAAAAATTATCCTTTGCAGGATCCATTGCATGTGCATGACCTGCAATCATTGTATTCCACGTAATCAAGTTCTTGTATTCCATTCCATCAAACAAATTCTTCGCCTCATCAATGCATCCACATTTAAGGTAAAAATACATGAGAGAATTTGAGATGCGTGCAGGTTTGATTCATGGCCAAGTATAGTGCTCGATGAATGAACCTGCACCCTCAGATCCAAAGATTATATTGTGCTGCACAAGCTTAACACACTAGTTAGCGTCGGTTCGACATTCTCAAGAAGCATTTCAATGAAAAGTCTTAATTCCTGCTCTGCCATTGTCACCACAAGCACATAGAATCATAGTCCAGGAAATTACATCCTTTTCTCCTGTCTCGCGAAATGCTTTGACCGAAGATTCCAAGCTTGCCAAATTCTGAGTACAAACAACAAAGAGCATTTCCAATACTGGAGTCATGACTGATCCGGTATTTAATGAATGAAGGCATGGAACTGTCTCCCCAATGCAATAGACTTCAAAGAAGAACAGGCATTAAAAGCAATTGATAGAGTGAAATTTGAAGGAAAAGAACGTCTCCCAAAACCGCAACAGCCACCTTAGGTTGTGAATTTTGAACATAACCAGTGATTAAAGTTATCCACACGACAACATTACTTCTAGGCAAATTATCAAAAACTTTTCTAGCATTTACCATCACCCCACATTTAGCATAAACATTAACAAGAAACGACATCACAAAAAACTATTGATGGGTTCCAGTCTCTATCATGTGGGCTTGAACACTTTCAGTCTCTGGGACTGAAACCTTGTCCATGCAATGTTGTAAACGAGGAACAAAATAAGGAATAAATTTGTTTGCACTCTTTTCATCAACGAGAGCGCTTCGCGAAACTCCAAAGGCTTAAATGGTTCAAAGTTTGCATCCAATCGGGAGTTTATAGAACTTCTGTGAAACGAAATGTTGGGGCTCTAAGATTTACAGATGCAACTCAGTGTCAGAAAAGAGTGAAAATAGGAAAGCCAAAGCCAAGTATTTGGTCTGTAACTAAAACACATCCAAACCACATTTTCAAGAACATTATTAATTTAGCTCTTAATGAAAAGCAAGTAAAAATTATTTCCATTCAACAACAGTACAGCAAAGAATTGAAGACACGGAAAGATGTTGTTTGACATACATACATAAATACGGGCTCTGTTTCTTTTGATTAAGTACAACTAAGGAAGAGAGAGTTTGAATATTTCCACCCTGCACACGGAGAATACCGAAAGCCAGGAAGAAGAAGTTTAGAGAAAAAATCAGCAATGAAAACACTTTGAAGCAACATAACACAACCATTAGAGAAAAAAGAGCCATGCTAACTAAATACTTAATGAATTAGATTTTTTTTATAAAATAAAATAAATGGTAGATTTCTTCTTAGATTCTCTCCTTCGACAATGATGGCACGACTTCTCTTCGACCAAACCATCTATTGCCCTACCAGACACTTAATGAGTGAAATTTCCTAATATTAGGCTCCCTAGGATATTCTCGAATTTTTTTTTTCCGTTTGATGCCGACGATTTGAATTGTTTGTGGGGTTTTATTACTAATAAGAATTAGCTTATTGGAGCTAGGCCATCGCTCATATGAATGGTTGTGGGTATTCACAGATCATGTTTCTAGTATATCTACAACTAATATCCAAATAAATATACATACCCTATTTATTATTCTTCTAGAATATCAATTAATTGGATTTTAAAAACTCATTATCCGAATAATATTTATTATTTAACATAAAATAATACACATATATAAATTTTTATGTATTTTGAGATACGTATACATGCATTAAATAATGAAATTATAGATATTATATGTATACATGTCTATAATGTTAATATTATAGAATGTATATATTATAATAAAAGAGAAGGGTATAAATGCTTGCATATATATGTATGATTATTCGCATTTGTAACACAAAACGTTCATTCCTCTCATGTTTTGTTTCTGCATCTTCTCGGTGTTGCGCGACCAAATAAACAACAATAATTTCATCTTGAATTAGTAGAGGGAAGTCCAACAAGATCCTTTGATTTAAAACGCATTCATCTCTTCTTTGCTCACTTTGAAATTAAAAACACGGCGGGTTCAGGCAATCGATATATCTGCAGAGAGAAATTGAAGGCAACGATGAAGATGTAGAATCTCGATGTAATTGATAATGTTGATGTCAAATATACTATTAGAATGTGACATTGTTTGAAGACATTGGGAGATAAAACGACACATAGACATGCCTATCAACTTTCATGCATTCGTTGAAATTTAGATCTGCGTGGTATACATGACTTCTGTTGGAGCATCGTGACCATGTACGAGGAAAGCGGTTTACAATGCCTTTATTCAAGCAGTCATGACCATTCTTGACATATGGTTTCAAGAATCCACACACCTTGCACCATTAGAGCCTTCTCAGTCCTTGTATTTCATTGTTTCCTTCTCAAATCCAACTGTAGGGAATTGCTTTGCATACTCTTCAACATCATGACGGAGCCTTGCAATCTCAGATTGATGTCCATCTGACTTCATGGCTGCTACAAAATCCTTCAACTTCGTTCCTGAATTTGCAGCATCATAAGTCGCTATCAGCGTATAACCATGGAGTAAATGACTCTGGACCATGCATTATATCATTAAAAAAAAACAATTTGAATTTGAGAGAGGATAGTAAAGGACCTTGTGCATCTGCCTTGATCTTCAAGGCCAACTTCACAGCAGCATCAAAGAACTCAGCTACTTTCACAAAATCTCTCTCAATAAAACCCCTTGAAGTGAGAGCCGGGGTTCCTGGAGCACCAAAAAGCAAGGGGTTCTAAGAAAATTGAAGCACATGATCAACAATCAGTAACTACAAGATGGACGAACACATGAGGAACACCTTACCCATACGAATTCCACCAGGAACCATGGCAGATACATCTCCAGGAACAGTGTTTTTATTAGCTGCAATGTGGACTAATTCCAGAACCTTTTCAACTCTTGATCCATCAATACCCTGTCAAACAAAATTTCAAAATAAAGTATTGATTCGCTTTTTTATGCTAAAAATGGTTTCTAGCCGAGCCCATGCAAAAGGAATCCAGACCGATTTCAACTACGTTTCTTAAGTTCGGAAAATTATAATTCTTCCAAGGCATTTGAAGTTTTTGATTTCATGGCATCAATATTCTTGTCAGAATCAGGATTCAAAAATTTCTTCATCCATTCCTTTTTTATAAGAAAAAAAAAACCCTCCCTGCAGAAAGGTTTATCTGAGAGTGTTTCTATATCAAATCATTAAGCTTCACAGGCAACATTTTTCCTAAATTTACTGATGGTTTCAGACGAAATTCTCTCGAGTTAAACATGGAAACTTGTCGTAGGGATGTGTCCAACATGCATAAGCATCACCATAGTTGTAATATGAATTCCCTGTTTAAAATACACAATTACGAGGTACATTATTTAATCAGATAAAGAAATCCGTTCCTCATACCTTGTTTCTTAAATTCACCAGGACTAGATGGTTCTCAGTGCCACCAGATACCAGTTCATAGCCCTTCTCTATCAAGCTCTGCAAATACAGTAGATTACTATTGCTAAATCACTCTGATAAGATGAGATACAGCACGCACTTGTTTAAAAAATAAGCACAGCTATGGCCAATCTGCACCAATGAAACGTTAAGAACTCTTCATGGTACCTGAGCAAATTTTGAACAGTTGCTGAGAACTTGCTCTTGGTAGGCCTTGTACTCTGGAGTTCTCGCCTAGAATCAATGATTTTCAAGGGTTCAAATCATCAGGAAGCCTGGCCAAAATGATTCTAGGAATTTCTAGATGCAATCATGCATCATTTTAACTAGTAAAGTAGTCATAGGGAGTGATCTGTGGGGAGCTGACCTGCTTTAGTGCAACCGCTAAACCAGATATGGTATGATTGTGAGGACCACCTTGAAGTCCAGGAAAGACTGCCTGATTGATTTTGTCTTCATAGTCATACATCACCTGTGGGATGAAACTCAATTATTAGTTTATATACTGTAGGTGTTCTATTTTGGCACTTCTATGTTCAGTAATGAAAGACTTGAAAAGATGATTGCATGCAAACAGGAAGAGCCAAGTTGAATGATTAATTAATCTATTTTAAGTTGATCATAATAGTCATCCTCCCCTCTTATTTGAAATCTGGACTCACTTCTTTCCCTTGTTTGTTAATTTCTTTCACCCCCTTCCTGAAGAAGATCATAGCCCCCCGTGGACCTCGAAGTGACTTGTGCGTGGTGGTTGTAACGACATCTGCATATTCGAAAGGAGATGGAATAACACCTGCTGCAACAAGCCCACTGATGTGTGCCATATCAGCCAACAAAACTGCCTTTTGCTTGTCACAGACCTGCCAATCCATCAGAACTGAAAATCTCAATGTTTAGGGGCAATAAATCCTAATCCTAATCTCCAAACAGTAAGTATGATAGAAGTTTAAATGATATGTAACAACAACAATTGCAGTTGTGCCATCCACTTTAGGGGAGTTTACCTTACGGATACGTGCATAGTCATAAAGGCGAGCATAAGCACTTGCACCAGCAACTATAAGTTTTGGTCTAAAGAGTGTGGCACTTTTCTCCAGCTGCAAGCATTTTAATATTCATAAGTCAATCCCTTAAAGAACGAATTGAAATTTCACTTTTCTTAATGCAAAAAATAGAGAAATTAAAAGAATGCAGCAAACTCCTAACCAAAATAAGAAGCCCAACTAATCAACTACAGACAAATAACTTTCAAGTCTTGTTTTGATGTTACAATTCTTACAACTAGAAAAACTAAAACAGTAACCATTTTGAATTTTACAACATTGTCAATTCCTGAAGTCAACATTTTGAGTCTCCTGCAAAACACTAAATCTAGTGCTTGAAATTATAGTCCTGAAAGAAATTTTCGACCCTCTAACCATCTTAGTAATATGTGAGCACTGAAAGCATGTTTTAAGTGATGGGTTGGGGTAAACCTAAAACTCAAACACTATGCTCAACAAACTGCAGAACATTTGTTGAAAGAACAGGAAGTAATTTTTTAAATAATCTACAATGACTGTATTGTTTCATTTATATATGACAATTAAGCAGTTTTGCTAATTATTTATAGCAAGTAAAAGATATAAAAAATGACAGTAGCCATGCATTCTTTTCCCGAGAACAAGCTCGTCACATTAATAAATCATGAATAAATATGCAATCAACCCCAACTAACACAAGTAGCACTCCAGTGTTAGAATTCATATCTATTGAAGTGAGAACTTCCTCAAAGATAAGGAAAAAAAGGGCACCTGATCATAGTCCACATAGCCTGTACTCTCATTCAATCTGTATGGCATTGTCTCAAAAAATATGGATACAGCAGATATCTTCTTTGTGTCAGTCTGCAAGATGGCGAAGAGAATAATAGGATAATTCACATAATGGTTTATGAGTCAACAATTCTAATTATAATTCCACATAAAAATAGCAGAAACGCTTCAAATAACCAGAACAAACCAAAATTCTAAATGCAAGATGGTGCCATAGTTTGTACAAAACAATGATAGCAATTGAATCAGTTTAGAACTGCCAATGCCATGTTTTTTGGGTGAATTTTAAAGGACACCATTTAAACATTGAAAGACAACAGAAAAATCTTCAAAGTAAGAGCAGGAAAAGTTACAAGAACTTCAGTAAATAGTCTAAGTTATGCTATAAGCACCTGATAACCATGTGAAAGATGCCCACCATGTGGCAGATCAAGTGCCATGATTCTCTCATGAGGTTTCAGCAGTGCCGTGTAAACTTGAAAGTTAGCAGGGGATCCAGATAGTGACTGCACGTTGACTGCAATAAATAAGGCATGTGTTGTCTTTAACAAAGCGCTTACAATGAAGATTGCATCACATAATTAAATATGATAACAGGGAAGAATGTAAAAATCCAAATATACACAAATTTAAAACATTCTTTCTGTTCGTTTCAGTTTAGCATAAATATCCCTTTTACAACCAGTAAAGTGGGTGTTAGCTATACATCATAATACGCCTAGCAGCAAGAAAATGATAAAAAAGGCATGCATGGTGAATTAACTTCAATCAGAAGAAAACCTGGGCATTTTGCCACCCATACCTGCCTGGATGTTGTGAGTGCAATGAATTTCACTTTATGCTAGCAACTAAACAACGACAGTATTTCCTACTTACTTCACCCCTTTTTATGGGGCTTTCTTCTCTCCTGATTTTCCTAATCGTTTTTTTTGGTGAAATTAACCAATTTCTATATTATTTTGCCAGACACCAGAAAAGTTTCCAAGAAATCCACTCGTTGCACCCATTAAAACTTCAAAATATAACGCTTGAGCAGCCATCGCATTTTATTTAGATTTTCCTACTATGCCAAGTCAAGGAAATGCCTTATCATACAGTCTAAAGCACCAGACCAGAATGTATAAAGATGTTCGGGTGTTCAAAATAATATATAAAGGACAACAAGAAGGATAAAATATATGAACAAATAGTCAGTGAAACTTCATCTTGCAATGTCAAAATATAAAAATATGAACCATTTCACTTACCTCCCCATTTTTGAGGATCCAACCCAAAAGCTTCTAATGCACGCTTCTGACATAACGTCTCAGCCATGTCAATGTACCTAATCGGAAAAAACCTCAAACATTAAATAACGTAGGCACATTTCTCTAACAAAGCAAGGTAGCCACACGAAACGAACAACGATTCCAGATATGGAAATGGAACAACAACAACATGAAGTTGATTGATCCGATTATTCACATACTCATTTCCTCCATAATATCTAGCCCCCGGGTACCCTTCACTGTATTTATTGGTCATAACCGAACCAACCGCTTGCATCACCGACACCGACGTGAAATTCTCTGAAGGAATGAGTTCCAATCCCTACAAAATGACATGAATATCCCCAATCATTACCTAGCAGTGTAAAATCAATTAAGAAGCTAACAAGATTATTTTACCTTCCATTGCCTTGCTTTCTCGAGTTCGATGATGTCAGCAATTTCCGGATCGATTTCCTCTAACGGAGCATTCAATTGCTTTATCCACTGAAATTATTATTATTACTATTATTATTACTATCAATTAACAAGAACAATAGGAGATCCGGTTAAACCGAGATCTCAAGAGAAAATGATGGCTTACATTGGCGCGAGCTTTGTCTTCGTCGGGCAGAGCTTTATGAGGCAAAGAAGACTGTCGAAAATCAAATCGAAATGAATCAGACGGAAAGAAAAAGAAATGAGTCTTGTCCAATTAAGCCATGGCGCGAAACAAAACAATAGATACCATGTTGTAATAGAGAGAACCGCCATTGAGGTAAGGTTTGATTGGGTTCCTGAGGGAGGAAGAGAGCCTGCGAAGAGCAATGGCCATTGCTATAATTGTTATGTTTTTCTATTAGGGGACGCTCTGTCACCGCTGCTAGTGTAGCGATTTCTATTTCAATTCTATTAGAGGCGATTTTCTTTTTCTTTTTTTTTTTAATTTTTTTTTTTTTTGGGTTGGTGAGAGTGCGGTTGGTGATGACTGATGACTTAGAATCTGTTTTATTTTTTAATGTAGGAAAAATACAAAAAATGCCGGGAGGGGTCGTCCTCCCAGATCTAGGAATCTCTGTGGCTTAAGCATTTCGCTGGGAGTTCAAATAACCTGTCATTTAAAATACTGGCCGACGTGTTGTTCCCATGTGATTTTGCATGTCGTTTTAGAAGGCAGACCCTGACTCATCCCTGGCTTCATTTCCAAAATTATCTGCTACTTAGCTGTTAAAAATTAAAATTAAAATGAGTCAAACTTTTCACAAATTCAGTATGATTTCTTACAAATTAACTTAATTTATTAATAAGGTTTTGACTCAAGAGAAAGTCCTGAATATGTTTATTTAGAAATAATTTTTACTTTAAATCAAGATTTTATTATACAAGACTTAGAGTTAAAACTTTGAAAAAATAAAATAAAAAATTAATTTTTAACTTATAAATACAATATTTCTTCATCTTAAAAAATAAATTTTAAGTCATTTTTACCAAATATATTTTTACTTAATAAAATTAGTTTAACTCCTTTGGTCTTAAAACATGTATTAAAAAAACTAACTTTAAAATTATGACTTAAAGTTAAAAGCTATAATTCAAAGTTACTAGCTTCATATTTATTTTTTTCTTGATGAATAGTTGAAAATCTATTAAACAGAAAGAAATAATAAAAAATCTAATACGAGAAAAACAAGTCAAATGAGATTGTATACGTTCCGTCCCGTTTTTTAGTGGATAAATAGTTGAAAATCTAATAAATAGACAAGCAAAATATTGTGGGGAAGAGAGTAGTTATTATCTACGTAAAAGTGCCATATTATTATTAGGACCGTTACGCAGGCAATTAGCTTCCTAAACATTTATCAAAGACTAATTCCTTGCTTATCAAACCAACTTCATATCTAATTACCGTCCAGGTGGCAACTCTCCCTACCGGACGGTTTTTAGCTAATGTCCTGCCTAAAACCAAGTTTAACATTCCTGGTTTAGAGAACAGAGAGCTCTCACCGAATCCTTTGAATGACAATTACCTTACAAAAAAACAGTCAAGGATATGAATGAAGTAATGAACTAAGGTGAGTGGGGTCGTCTCACCTATAAATAGTTCTAATGGCTTTTCAATGGATTATAATAATTGACAATATACTTCCCACGATTATAATAGTTGATCAATTAATGACTTGATTAATACAAGTTTAATAAGACCATAACAATTTGATCTAAGAGTAAAGTTATATTTATAAAACTAAATGCCGAGTAAAAGCATGTTTTAATAACTTGTGTTATAGTGTGTTTTTTTAAAATTATTTTAAGTTGTTATTTTATTATTTTCAATGCAAAATATATATATATATATAGAAATGAAATTCTTGTCTAGTTATATATGTTCACGCTCCTAACACCAACGTGATTAGTAATTGTTACTGACAGAAGAGAATAATTTAAAAGTAGAAGAGGTGAAAAAGAAATAAATTCTCTTAATGGACAAAGAAAGCTCCGTTTATACAACCTACAGCTAAAGCAATTAAAAGTTACAAAAAAATTAAAAAAAAAAAGAAGAAAAAGATGTTGAAATAGCCAAACCACTAGCTAGAGTAGAGTTGAGTTGAGTTGAGTTGAGTGAACGACTCCTCCAGGGGCAGGGGCAGGGGCTTTAGAAGTAAATGCATAGCACGCCAATTCTGTTGGAAACAGAACCTGACGTGCCAAAACAAACTCCCCCCTTCCCTGGATCCGCTCCAGATAGAAAACTACCTCTCCCTCTCACTCTCGGATACCTTCGCCTACCAATGGGTTCTCTTGAAATAGAAGGAAAACCCCAAAACCCGAACATGAACGAAAATATTGAAGAAGACGACGGCGTGTCTCCCATTGAGGAGGTCCGTCTAACTGTTCCAACACGCGACGATCATACCCTTCCAGTATGGACCTTTCGGATGTGGTTCCTTGGAATAGCCTCATGCATTATTCTATCTTTTCTGAACACTTTCTTTTCCTACCGGACCGAACCTCTCACAATATCTATGATATCGGTACAGGTTGTGACTCTCCCTATTGGTCGCTTCATGGCCAAAACCTTGCCTACTACCAAGTTCAGGGTTCCTGGATTTGGTGGTCGCGAGTTTTCCCTTAATCCTGGGCCTTTTAATGTTAAAGAGCATGTGCTCATTTCCATTTTTGCTAATGTGGGGAGCTCAACTGCCTATGCCGTTGGTATTATCGATATAATTATGGCTTTCTATAAAAGGAAGATATCGTTTTTGGCTAGTTGGATTCTTGTTTTAACTACTCAGGTAATTTATTTATTTATTATTTTATTTTTGTGTATGGTTGTGGCTGAGATGTGTTGTTTTTGCAATGTGAATGATATGAAGATGCTGGGGTATGGATGGGCTGGGATCATGAGGAAGTATGTAGTGGATCCAGCAGAGATGTGGTGGCCGCTTAGTCTTATGCAAGTTTCTCTCTTCAGGTAATATTATGTCCTGGTGATCATTTTTTTCTCTAGGAATTATCAAGGGTGAGATTAGGAACATGATTGCCCATGTTTGCCTTCTCTACTTTAGAGAATTCCATTATTTAAAGTGGGGGTGGCTAAATGAGCCTTTTCTATATTATTTATCATCAATCAGGACCACGACAATGGCAATGAAAAAGAAAAGGAAACTAACGAGTGCCCTGCATTCAAATCCAAGCTGACTGGAGGAAAATTGCATCCCTCTTTTCTTTTCTTTTTTTGGCTGTATAAAAAAATGTATAAGCTCGTTACAATGTACAGAGAAAAAATATTTAAGCTCATCACGATGGAATTGTTCTCTGAACTTACAAAATTTAGCATTGTTCTGGTATCACTGTATAGCACTGCTGTTAACATTAAAGCTGAAAAAGGAGCAATTACCCATCGATACTAGTTGTTCATGCTCTGCCTCTTTAAGCTCCTCAATTTCAATTCTTGAAACAGGATTAAATCTTAGTCATTGCCTATTGCTATTACCTTACATTTTGCAGGGCTCTGCATGAGAAAGATAACAGCCGCATGTCACGAGGGAAATTCTTCTTGATCGCTCTAATCTGTAGCTTCTCATGGTATGTGTTTCCTGGATACCTTTTCCCGGCTATTGGAACCATTTCGTGGGTGTGCTGGGCATTCCCTAAGTCAGTGACAGCCCAGCAGCTTGGCTCAGGAATGAGAGGACTTGGTATTGGAGCTTTCGGGCTTGACTGGTCTGTCATAGCCTCGTTCATTGGCAGCCCACTTATCACCCCGTTCTTTGCCGCTGTCAATGTCCTTGTGGGATATGCTGCATTTATGTACGTAATATTGCCAATAGCATACTGGCGTTTTAATCTCTACAATGCGAAGACGTTTCCAATTTTCTCCTCACATTTATTTGACACTAAAGGACACGTGTATAACGTATCTGCCATAGTTGACAACAACTTTGAGCTAGATGTGGCCGCATTTCAGAGGCAAGGAAACATAAATTTGAGTGTGTTCTTTTCGCTGACGTATGGGATTGGTTTTGCTGCCATTATGTCCACCCTCACGCATGTGCTCGTGTTTAATGGAAAGTAAGTAAAGGATTTAGTGCCTTGATTAGGGTTGCCAGAATTGCAGTCATTAGATATTTACTGGGATATGATTTGATTGACTATTCCAACAGGGAAATATGGCAACAGTTTCGAGCTTCATACAAGGGAAAGATGGATGTTCACACAAGATTAATGAAGAGGTATGAGGACATTCCTGGCTGGTGGTTCCACCTGACGCTAGTGCTGTCTTTTTTACTTTCTCTCGTACTGTGCATTGTAATGAAAGACCAAGTCCAAATGCCGTGGTGGGCGCTCATCTTTGCGTCAGGCCTTGCTTTGATTTTTACGCTTCCAGTTAGTGTCATAACTGCCACAACAAATCAGGTACTCATCTTTACTCTTTTAATAAATACCCCTTTTTTCTCACTTCTCAGGATAATTGCATTATTAGGATACCAATTTTACATTTTTCCTGCATGCTTCTAAATTCAAATATGAAGGCAATTTAATTTCGTGCTGTTTACTCATTTGATAACTAACATCATTGCTGTTATTCCCCTTCTATTGCCAGACACCAGGGTTAAACATCATCACAGAGTACATTATGGGTCTAATTTACCCTGGTAGACCAATAGCCAACGTCTGCTTCAAAACCTATGGGTATATAAGCATGACTCAAGCTGTTTCCTTTCTCAGCGATTTCAAGCTAGGTCACTACATGAAGATTCCACCAAGATCTATGTTTGTAGTGCAGGTATCTCTTATGCTTGACTGTTTATAGGTTGACTTATCGTATTTTTCCAAATAGTATCTTGTCTTGACTCTTTCATGTATGCCTGTTCGCTGCTTCTATAAAGTGCATAGGTACTCTAATAAATGGAACACTGAACACTGCAGTGGCATGGTGGCTGCTGACTGGCATTGAGAACATATGCCAGGACGAGCTACTCCCTCCAAACAGTCCATGGACATGTCCTGGCGATCGAGTTTTCTATGATGCATCTGTCATTTGGGGTTTGATTGGACCTGCTCGAATCTTTGGTCGACTTGGAAACTACACAGCACTCAATTGGTTCTTCCTTGGAGGAGTGCTAGGACCTGTTCTCGTATGGGGGCTACACAGACTTTTCCCCAAGCAGAAATGGATTAAATTAATTAATCTTCCTGTACTTTTGGGATCAACAGCTGCAATGCCACCAGCTACAACAGTAAACTTCAATTGCTGGATTGTGGTTGCAATAACTTTCAACTACTTCATCTTTAAGTTCCACAAGGTTTGGTGGCAGAGGTACAACTATGTTCTTTCTGCTGCCTTGGATGCTGGTTTGGCTTTCATGGGAGTTCTTCTGTACTTCAGTCTGACAATGAAGGAGATCAGCCTAAACTGGTGGGGTGCTGCTGGCGAGCACTGTCCCCTTGCTACCTGCCCAACTGCCAAAGGTGTTATTGTTGATGGGTGTCCTGTTTATTAGTTCAGTTAAGTTGTTACTCCAAGCTGCTTCGTTTGAAAGGTCAAGAAAAAAAAAAGGACGAATAAAGTTTTTCAGGTTTGGAAGTGTTGGCCATGTTTAAGAAAATCTTGGTCATGGCTTGACAAACTTAGGAGGGTTCACCAATTGTACTTATGCTAAGGTGAACGCTTATTGAGCATGTTGACTTCTTAGATTTATTAGAGATTAGCAAATCAATTTTTTTTTTTTTTGGTTCTTTGCTTCTATCCTCCTTGCCAGGCATTGCATAAGCTAGCTGGATAGTTGAAGATTTTGTATCAAACTGCAGCCAGGCGGACAGACGGATACATGACTCCACCTTTTCCAAGTTCCTTCTAAAATCTCAATTTAGGCCAAGCAGCCCAACGACTAATTAACGGGTCCGAGGTAGACTATGCATAGGAGAACAGTCGGGATTCCTCTCTTTCTTGGTCTTTACAGGATCGATTTGGTGAGGACAGGCCCATCCCAGAGTTCGAATTCAACTTCAGCCATTAACCTAAGCTTAGTCTGGGAAGAATTACCGATTTGAATATGAAAACCAGAACTGATGTCTATTTATCCCGACAGCTTACAAAAATAAATGGACATCTCTGAACGAAATTTCCACACAAAATAAATCAATATCATCGCTTTTTTTTAGCATGAAAAGGCAATAACTTTGAATGCAGAGATGTTAAGGGTCCAAAAACTTGAAGGCATATTCGTTAATTGGCATCATCTCCGTTTCCTTCAAATATAAAAAATCTGTATCCAATCCATGTACTATGTTATATCAATGCAGACGGATACTCTAACGAAATATGAAGGTTAGTTGTATAATGCTATTTTCTTTACTGAATAAAAAAGAGTTTAAAGCATCGTTCAAGAAGAATTAGGCTTATTCAGCATAATACCAGTACACCAACTTTCTCGGAAGAAATTCTGTCAACCAGCGCTCTGTCTTTTATCTTCTTCAAGTGATCTTGATGGAGGTGGAGCAAACCTTGATGAGAACCCGAGATATTCACCATCCTCGATATCATCATTGTCCCAGCTACCATCGTCAAAATTTTGAGCATAGCTTAAGGGGGAGTACCTAAAACGTCCTCCAGCTGGGACTTTTGGTTTTCTATTGTTTCTCGTGAGAGTTGCTGTTAAATTGCAACCTATAGCACTTCTCTTCTGTCCTGGAGACGTTGTGGTGTTGCTGGTTATTCTTCTTTTAGTCCATGGAAACTTCAGGTACTTGAGACGACCCCAACATGACAGCGGCCCTTCTTCTTCTATATTTCTAGGAGACAAAGTTCTCTCCATCAGTGCAGCTTTTCTTCCTTCGAAACGACGATGAAATTAATATTATTCTTTTTGAACGATTGTGGGCTCTGTTCTCTTGTCTGTACGTGCCTTTCCCTCTCTCCACTTTTTTTATAGGGATTTTGTGTGTGTGGTGGAGAAGATTTCACAAGATCATGTGAACAAGTTTCCTTTTGTTTTTAAGGGAAAAAGAGGAAGCAATAGCATAAAGATTGGAGGATCAAGAAACGATCTGTCAATATGACTTGATTTCTAGTTATAAATTTCTGAGAACCTGTGCAGGAAGAAGCTATATATAGCATGGGCAAAAATTCGCAGGACGAATTAAATGAAATCTACCAGCTTATGTATTGTAGGTTATAATTGGCAGTTATTCCTGACAATTTCCCTATCTACTGCCTCTTTGCTTAAACTTGTGAACCGTAATTCTCTGAAGATTGATATTTTCAACAGGGAATCGTATCATGACATGCCTAGCAGTGCTACCTGAAGAGTATCTAGTACTGATCTGATCATATCACAGTTAATAACTTGATTAATTGAAACGAATCAAGGCTAATAATTATTAAGATGGTATTAGATATTGTGGTTTAATTATATTTAAAAAAATATTAATTTTTTTTAGTATTTTTAAATCGTTTGTACTAATATTATAATGAATTTTTTAAAAATACAATAAATATATTATTTTAATATATTTTTAAATTAAAATTACTTTTAAAAAAATATCTATAATACTTCCAAATAAACTTTAACTTGTCATTAACTTTCTTTCAAACTTGGGCTCTTGGAGTTCTAGTCCACTCTCAATATTTTTTTTTTTTCTTCTTATTATTGCTAATCTTACTTTTTATATTTTTACCAAATTAACTTCAAGTAAATTTAGCATAGTTATAAGAAATGACTTTTTACTTTTAAGTATATTTTTTTTCATAAATGAATTATATAATGAATTAAACAATTTATTTTTTGAAGAAGAGAGTATAACTTAGGATTTTAAGAATTTAGAGTTTGTTTGGTATGATTTATAAGAAACTAATTTTAACTTTGAATTATAATTTAAAAGTTGTTTTCATAAATAACTTATGTCAAAAATAGGTTAAAATAACTTCAATTATAGAAATATATTTTGTAAAAATGGATCAAATCAACTCTCTGAGAACAAAAATAGATAATATAAGTTGGAATCCAAAAATTAAGTTTTAATCTTAACTCAATTTTCTTATAAACTTTTGATTTAAGTCTGGTCAGAAATATCTTATGACTTTTTTGTGGTAAAAAAAATGTAAAAGTTATACCAAACATTAAATTTTAATTTATTTTATAACAAACTTTTGGCTTCGAGTCAGGAGTTTTTTCTAATGATTTTTTTAATCAAAAGTTAAAAATGGTTGATGTAAGATTATTTTTTGTTTTTGGAACTCTGTTTGTGCAGGCCACGAGATTGTTCGATGGAGCAGGAATATCGGAAGCTTATGTAAAGAAATATTCAGGATGCATTACTGAAATCACTTGCCCTAACAATTCTGCTCCTTTCAATTCTTGTTATTATCTTGCTTCTTCTTTTTCTTTTTTTTTAATTTTTCTGGTGATTATCTTTTTATGTGGGATTCAGACGGCATATACAACTACAGTACGCATCAGGCTCGTCCTCTTACCAGGCACCTGTCCTTCTACCCACCATTGGTTCCTCTCCACTTTGTTTTTGTTTTTAAAAATCTCTTTTTCCCCTTTCCATCCTGCTGAAGGACCACTTTATTCCATATTTTATCATGATGGCTCTGGTTGTTCTTGAGCGTACCAGGGATGTCCAGGATCATAAGATGTGCGAGTAACCTTATGGAAAGATCCATTTTCGTAACAAAGAGTGCCAGAAGCTGTTTGAAGTCAAATGCACTGTTGCTGAATACTTGCAAACAGCAAGGCGATAAGAATGGGCAAAAATTCCCAACCATTTTCAATGGCCACGGAGAGCACCAACGAAAGGCAAATATCTAATTCCCCGTTGCATAATGACTTTACCTTTGCAAACAATGTCAATGGTCCGGGAAGCGTATGGTCCAAAGATTTTTCATGCTCGAATGTTTCAAAAGGAAGTAACATTACGGTTTTACAGGAGAGGCAAAAACCACAAAATCATGTCAAAAAGCAAAATGATCATGCAGCAGGAGATTTGTCGGTATAACTCTATATGAAAGCTGATGGCAGCATGATCAGTTTGAACAATCATGCAAGCCCATTGTTGAACTTCAATCGTGTACGAAGTTCAATCGTGATGCATTCATAATCACCACAATCGCAGTTTTTTCTGGAACTTTTTTTCCAGAGCTCATCACTCCTCTATCTCCAAACAAAAGGAGAGAGATGCATCTCACAAGTTAATACTATGAAAAACACCATCATATTAATAAAAGATTTCAAGTGCAAGATGAAGAAGAGAGCAAGCTCGAATAAGTATTACTTGCAGCTCAAACAAGGATAGACTGAACATTCATCAGAATCATGGAGCACACCCAAGACCAAATGAACTGGGGGACAAGGGCTACACAGACTAACAAAACTGAACTTGAATTTGCTTATTGTGAATTGCAAATTCAAGCAAGAGATGAGCTCCTGAAAATAATTAATTGAGAAAGAGCGAGGCTCGTGAAATCAAGGTAACATTAGAGACCAGTAATCCAGTGCAACAGATGACACAAATTGCAAGCTACAGCCTGACTACCACCTGTTCTGCTGAGCTTTTCTTGACAACTCCTCTTGAGCACAGCTCGTTTAACAACTCCAAAGCCTCCTTAGCTAAACCTTCATTAGCTATGCCTTCAATGAGAATGGTGTATGAAACTTCAGTGGGTTTACATCCCTTAGATATCATATAAGCCAGGAAGTCAATTGCACGATCAGTCTGTTGAGCCTTGCAAAGTCCAAACATGATAGAGTTGTAGGTGAAAGCATTGGGTTTGACCCCAAATCCTTCCACATCATGAAAAAACTTGATTGCTTCTTCAACCTTTCCTTCTCTACTAAGCCCAGCAATAAGTGAGGAATAGGTGATGACATCAGGCTTCAAACCCTTTCCACGCATCTCATGCAGTAGTTCTACAGCTTGATCTGTTTTCCCCACCTTTGAGAGCCCATCAATCACAGTATTGTAGGTGATTAAAACAGGTGAGCACCCTTTACTACTTAGCTGATTAAGTAGCTCAACTGCAGCATCAACCTTCCCATCTTTACATAAAGCTGTGAGCATAGTATTATAGGTCACAATATCAGGATAACAGCCTCTAGACACCATTATCTCCAAATACTGAATTGCCCTGTCCATCTTCTTTTCTTTGCAAAAGCCATGGAGCAATGGATTGTAGCTCAAGGAATTTGGAGTGCATCCATGCGTTGGCATCTTCTCCAATATGTCAATTGCTCGACCTAGTAAACCCTTACGGCACAAGAAATTAATTAAGATATTGAAAGTAACAACACTTGGAGAACAACCCTTACGAACCATTTCAGTCAGTAGTTTCTCTGCATCCATCCACCTGCCTGTGCTACACATGCTACGCAAAATAATATTATGAGTAATGACATTAGGCTGGGATCCATATGATGGCATGCTGTTTAAGAACTTGATAGCTTCGTCCAATCTCCCTTCCTTGCACATCCCATTGACAAGAACATTATATGTAACCACATCCGGTTTGCATCCTCTGCTTCCCATCTCATCTAAGAGCTTCATGGCCTGTCCAACCCCACTTTCTGCACAAGTCGCCTCAATCAGTATAGTGTATGTAATCACATCTGGATAACACTCCTTTTCCAGCTGTCGATCAAGAACTTCCATTGCTTGCTTCAACTTCCCACTATCACACAAGGTACGCAAGATCGTATTATATGTAACAACATCTGGGGCAACACTCATCCGGTCCAAAACCCTTAAAGCATTATCAATCTCTCCCGCCTTGCAATACCCACTAATCAATACATTATAAGTTATAACATCTGGAACCGCTCCAGAATCCTCTATTATCTCCATGATCCGAGTCGCCTTCCTAGTCTTTCCAATCTTACAAAATCCTCGAATTAGGCTCGTGGAAGCAATTATATCCGGAATCTCCCCACGATACACCATGTTTTCAAGAAACCTAAAACCCTCTTCTAATTCCCCATTTCTGACCAATTTACGAAGATGATTATTGCTCTCAAATTCCTCAATAGAACTCGAAGAAACATGTCCATTTCCCATATGCCCGTTTAGAGGCTTGTCGAGATTTTGCAATTTACCATTGGAACGAAAAGTTTCGACTCCCGAAACGGCAAAAACCCTACTCTTCCTTAACTTTCTAAACCCCACATGGACTTTCCTGCTTGAACCATCATTACCCCTAATTCTAGCTCCAGCAAAGCTACTTCTTCTAGTGGTGTATCTATTGAAGTACTGAAATGAGCGAAGCCCTTCATGGGTATGACTTGTAGGTACTATCAAATCCATAACCTGAACTACTAGTATAGAACAACCAATAAAACTCAAAAACTCATGCTACGAACAAAACAAGTTCGAGAACCCAGATGAAAATGAACTTTATACAGTGCTTTCAAAGGTTGAGGCGAATTTGGAATGAGACGATAAGGAGCTTACCGCGAGAGTTACAATGTTTTTGGTGAGAAGGTTTTGTGTCCGCCGCTTCTTGCTGCTTATCCAGTTTGTGTCTGCTTCCGGGTTCCGCATGCGAATATGTGTGTGAAAGATGGAAAATGTTTTTCGTCGGCTAATTAGGCCTGGAATTTATTTAGGTGGATTGGGATAAAAGAAAAAGGGTTCCGGATTTTCAAGGGTCCAATGAAAAAGGATGGCAGGCCTGCGGGTTACAGCCCGTCAATTTAACGTGTTTTTCTTCTTCGGTTTAACGGCATTTCTCCTAGTCCATGAGGAATTGCATCTTTGGCACATGTAACCCAATGATTCTGATTAAGGCAATCGGGTCCTCAAGGTTTTGGCTCGGAGAATCGGCCCTTCCATCCAAACCCGTTAACTTGAAACATCAAATTTGAATTAAAGTAGTTTGTAGGACACTTGTCAATATTTTATTGGTTAATTTTGAGGTGATAATTGATAATTGAGTGAAATGTGCTTGCATACAATAAATTCAAAGCGAGCACATGACAAATAAATATCGGTCCACGTTAATAAATTACATTACAAAGTATTAAAAAAAAACATAATTTCATTAATAAGCACTTGAATTACTATTTTTGAAAGACACGTCATATTCAAAGAAAATCAACACTAGAAAAATAAAAAAATAATGATAGAAAAAGAAGAAAAAAAAATTAATGTTTAAAGTTAAAGTTATAAAGAGTAGAACGTAATCCTCACATGAAGTATTAAAAAAAGAGACAGGGATGGGAGATAGAGGGAAGAAGCACTTGATTAAACATAAAAGGGTGGATTTTTTTTTCTTTTTCTTTTCTAATAACTCAAATTAATAATATTCTTTTATCATTCAATCCAATCAACAAAATTCCACAAAATATACTTGATAAACTTCTCAATTATCCATGACACTATTTTTATATGCATTGGTTTAAAGTCCTAATTAACCATGGTATGATTAACATCTTCTATTAATTTATAAAATTAAACTTTTACCCATTAATTATTCATGTTTATCGTTGTTAATCATCCACAATTCGAACACCCTAATATAAAAATCATTATCAACATTTCACCCTACACAGAACCTCACAAAGTAAGCAATTTAGGCGAGTTTATTACCTTCCTATATAAAGAAAATGAAGGGTTAAAAGCTTAGAAAACCCACCCATTTCACTTTTCTTTCTTCCTTATTTTTGTCATCCAATGTCGTGACCTCCTGGGAAGAATTCCTTTTTGTTCTTCAATTTTACTTGCCCAATCTTCTTCTAACACCCATTGATCAATTAATTTATCTCTCTTTTATGTCTATGGGAAGATTTTTTTCAAGGTTTTTTTCATAATTTTT
>Ga0307515_10002742_pt1 | contig 37691 bp, 16 predicted proteins | sample 17_EM_MG_FD_194513 | JGI IMG/M metagenome (GOLD analysis project Ga0307515, IMG submission 194513) | Populus trichocarpa ectomycorrhiza microbial communities from riparian zone in the Pacific Northwest, United States - 17_EM | ecosystem: Host-associated > Plants > Roots > Unclassified | place... | reverse complement strand
CCACCACACCCGCACCCCCCCAACCAACAAAAACCCAAGCAAAGAACCACAAAAAAAAAAACATACCTTCTGCACCCCCGGCTTAACCCACCCCTCATACCCCGTCCTGGCCCCCTTCCCTACCGTCGCGCCCAGCCACCCAAACCCCTTCGTCAGCGCGGCCACGGGATCCTTCTGGAACTCATCCAGCGCCGGCGGGGCTCCCTCCTCGCCCTCCCCTCCATCCTTCCTCCACCCCGCCGGCTCGCTCCCAAACCCCGCATACTTCCCACCCTGACTCGGCGGCAGCTCCGCCGGGCGCTGCGCATTCTCAGCCCCCATGCGCGCAAAAAAGGTCTCGTTCTGCGTCTTCTTCGACGGTGCGAGCGACGCCGTCCCAAGCGAGGGGGACGCCGACCGCGCGGGGATGCCGCCGCCGCCGCCACCGCCGCCGCCCGCCACGTCCGACGACCGCGTCCGCGACAGCGGCGTCTGCGACCGCGACCCGGCCGCCGAGGCGCGCCCGCTCGCCGGCACCGCCGCCGCCGCTCCACCTGCACCATCCCTCTTCCCGCGCTTCGGCAGCTTCTCGGCGTCGAAGTCGCGCCCCTCGACTTTGCAGCTCAGCCGCTCCTTCCACTCGTCTCCGGCAGCGGAGTCGTATCTCTCTGCGATGGTGGACGCGGCGAAGGAGCGGCCGGCCGCGGGGTTGGAGCCGTGCGCGTTGAAGAAGGCCCGGAAGGGCTCGTTGCCGCCGGCGGCCATGCGCGCCAGCTCGGCGGGCTTGAAGGCGTCCATGGTTATCGAGCGCACGAAGGAGATGTGCACGCCTAGCCCGCGGTGGATCCCGCTGCAGGAGAGGCACATGAAGATGCCGAGTTTGGGGGAGGCCTGGAGGGCGGGAGGAGGGGAGGTTAGTGCTGGACGGAATTAGGGGGGGAGAGGAGAAGGGTTTGTGTGGATTGGGTTCGCGGGCTTCCGTAGAGGTGTGCTAGTGTGTATGGGATGTAATCGGCGGGCGTGGTGGTGGAGGGAGAAAGGCATGTACCCATTGCGGACTCGGCGCATTGCAATCAACGCAGATATTGTTCCCGTTCTCTTTCTGGATCTCGAGCAACTGTGAAAAAAAAGGCGCACCAGATATTAGCTACTGCTCAAGAACATTCACTGAAACCTCGACGTGTTGAGTGGCACAGCTCTTCAGGAGTCTCTCTGCAACGAGCGAAACCCAGCGCGTAAGCCAGGTCTTTGCGGCAGAGTGTGTTGAGGGAATGTGAGTAGGAATGGTGGCCTACCTTGCTCCTGGTTTCAGGATCAACTTCCCACATGTTGGTGGTAGTGTAAGGAGTGGGTGGAGGGGGCGCGAGCCCTTAGGGTGTGAGAGTGTGACGTTGTTTCGCGGTGGATGTTGGCGGGAGTTTTCGAGGGGAACCGGGGCGAGAGTCTGGGGCAGGCTATCATCGACCGGCACAAAGAAACATAGATAATGCATAGAAGCAAGCCCCAATTACCGTCACTGAGGCGCGCGTAGCATAATACGAACGTCAATCAAAGCTATAGACGCTATCTTGTTGTCGATTGGTCTCGGTGTAGATTGTTACAGATTATTGTTGTTGAAGAGATTACCTGAATGCTGCTCGCGTGGCCTATGTCCAATTTCGACGTTCCAATTTTCTCCTTTAACAATTCAAAAATTATTTCTCCTCCTGCTCATTCCAACACATTTCCCATCATTGCTTTTGCATGCTCATAGTCTGACCACCACCTATCTGTCTTGTGCATGCGACACTACCTCCCCCAGTCCGCGCCTCCACCAAGAAGTCGACTACCAGATTTCATCTATCCACCACCAGAAATAGTAACCGTACTGCCATCCTGAACCCCAGCTATATGTACGTGACATGCATCATTCGAGTAATAAAAAGACATTTACAAGTACAGCCCACAGCAATTACCATTTTTTCAGCCATCATTAAAAAACCTTCGTAGCCCACTGACATTCCACACAAAGGTGAGAAGTCCACACCCTCAATAAGTCTAAAAGCCAATGGGGCCCCCCTTGGCTAAACAGAGTTCGGGCCGAAGCCACCATAGTCGCTCCACAAACACCGTTGCGCCAATGCTAAATTATGATCAAAAATAAAGACTAGAAGGTGAACTGTATTTACGAGTGACCGAGCGGTCATTGATCTGTCGGATCCGGATTTCTCACCTGTATTCATGTCAGCGTCGAGTTGAACAAGAGACATCACCGAGACTACTCACATTCAGAGTCCTGGTATAGTCCCGGTTATCTTCGATCGTTATTATACTGGTGTGGCTCCCGTTGTCCAAATCCATTAACGCCGTCGGATTCAGTCTCTGGTCATAGAACAGCGGCCTACTGTTTCTCCTTTCCGATATTGGGCTGATTGAGTCAATCGTGTCGAGCCCATGCGAGCTGCTTCGATTCACCGTTGTCGTGATTACTGGCGGAATATAAGAATCTTTCTCCGTCTTCAAAAGACCCGTCTTACTCAATGTGCTGGTATTTCTTCGCGGGGGAAGAGTTGTTGCTGTAGCCTCCGAATCTTCCGCATCTTTATTCCGCTTGTGCCGAGACAGCAGAAGGAAGACGACGGCGCCGATTAGCGCGAGCCCCACAACCGATCCGACCACAGCTCCGGCAATGGCACCCTTGGAAACTCCTTTCTTAGGTGTTTGTGTCATTTGTGACGGATCAGTGGGCATGCTGGTGACGGTTTGTACCACCACTGCCCCGCTGACCGTAATGGTTTGCACACTAGTTATAGGAGTTGCTACCCACGTGGAGCTGTGGGTTTGCGTTGCTTGCGTTGCTTGCGTTGCTGGTGACGATGCAGGAGCCGAGGTGGGTTGAGATGACGAGGTTGCTGCAGCTGGAGTCTATTTCAAGTTGATTAGCATGAGAATGATTCAAATCGACTCAAAGGAATAGAAAAAGGGAAAAAGAACAGGCTTTATCATACAGGAGTAACAGCGGAACTAAATACCGAAGGTGATGCAGTGACCGTCCTAAAAACAGTCTTTGGATCGTCAACGGTCTGCTTCGCAGTAGGAGAAGGAGAAGAAGTTGGCGGAGCCGATGGACTCTGCAGAAAAAGTCAAAAAAATGCAAATCGAGGGAGTGGGTGAGGAATAAGAGCAAACCAAACTAATATAAGTTGACAAAACGGCAGACGAAATTATAACCAAAGACGTTGAATGTATAATCAGAAGACTTGACTGCGTAGACAACCCAAAAGTAGATTTGGATTTATGCCGAGAAGACAAGGACGTCCGCGTCGCGGAAGAGAGAAGTGTTGAAGTAGGTGAAATAGAGAACGAGGAAGAGGGTAAACCAACCGTCGTCTCTGAAGACCTAGAAGAAGAAAACGCCGCCGAAGTCGTAGGCAGCGAAGAGAATGTAGATGAAGGCACAGATAAAGAAGAGGTGGTTGGGCTACTGACCGTTGAACTAGTGCTCGAGGCGGCTCCCATAGTCCCAGAAGGACTCTTACTCAACGCAACATAACCAAACAGATCATTGTTTAAAGATCCACAACTCTCGGCGGGAAAGCCGGGACATTTATCGCTGCAGTCCGAGACGGATGACTGGTCAGCGGGAATGTAGTTTGAGCACCAGCAATTGTTCCCTTGTACAATTGCGAAGGCGTAATCGTCCTGGCAATGTGTTGAGCACCATCCGTTGGACTGCCACGTCCAATATGCTGTGAGGCTGTCAGCGAAAGTTATCTCAGAGAAATGGGGTGTGTCGTTCATACATGCTCCATTGCTTGCGCCTGTGTTTTCGGTCGAGCAGTACTCCTGAGTCAAAGAATCGGTACGGTCTATGAGTAGAGTGAGAACGAGGGTTGCTACCATGAAGAGGCCCGAATAGTAAGGCATTGAGCCAGCCATGGTCGTGGTTGTGGATGTGGATTGTGGTCGTGTTCTCTCAGAGTAGGGTAGGATGGGATAGAGTAAAGACCGACGCGTGGGTGTGAAGAGCCTCACAGCGCCACGCGGTATTAATTCCTTCTCAAAGCGATTGTGTGATTATTAAGGGTTGTGCAGTAAGATGGTGAAAGGTGTCGAGGTCAATTGGTGAATTGAGACAGATGTATGAGTGGACAAGACAGGTATCCGGGGTGACAGGTTGCACAGACAGATTTCACACTGCCTAGCCACCGATGAAAGCTCGGACTGAGGGAGTTGTCGATGAGGTTGTCAGAGACAGCAGATTCCTAGCAGCTGGGAAGCAAAGCCCGAAGTGATCGCTGGTGGCTTGCACAACAGCGCCGAGGAATAGCGATACGAGAGCTTCGGGTCTAGCACGGTGGCGGGCTGTCGGTCAGCATTTTCTCAAACTTTTCCCCTCGACCTGGAGGGCTTGAAGGAAAGGAATTGAAGAGGTTGGATCGGGAGGGAAGGCAAGAGATCGGAGAGCGGACATGATGGTGGAATAGTGGGAAGGAATGCCGCGAGCTTTGGGGGAAAGCTCGGGTTCAAGGTTTTGACCGAGGTGGTTTAGCGAAAGGCTTACTGCAAGACGGACGGGGGGGTTCCCTGCGAAAAAGAAGAGGTAGATCACTGTCAGCCCCGTTTTTGCCGTGCCAACAGGAAAGCGGACAGGGGTGAACAAGGCCGAACAAGGACGGTCGAACGACGGTCAAGGACGGTCAAGGACGATCAAGGACGGTTTGGGATGCATAGGACAGGTAATTGCAAAAGCCGCATCTACTCAATCGGGAGCCTGTGATTCCGCTGTTTGCCGTCGATAGTTCCGATAGTTTCAACCCAGTTCCCCAACTAAACGGCGATTTATTAATGTCGTGATGCACCCTCCTCCTTCGCCCTGGGTAGACCGACTGACTGAAGAGTGGCACGGGTGGCTACTACGATGGTAAAAGCCTCTCGCCCCTTCTCCGTCATGACGTGGACGAAAGCGGCGAAATGCAGTCTCGCAGCCACGGCCAGCTCGAGACTCGCAGATAGACGATCAGATTATATCCAATGCGGAACGACTATACTGCCCTGTGGAGAATGGACAACAAGGGCTGGAAACCCACGGGCCCAGATCAAGAGCCTTCCAAACTGCGGCGCAAAATAGGGCGATTGAATAAAAAAGCGAATGTACGCGTCGTCCGTGGAATTGCTTCAGCGGAACGATCGCAATAATGGACCCAAGTGCACAGAGCGAAATGAAAAGAAAAAACGAACGAATGTCGAGAAGGTCGGAGGGGAATGTCTCAAAGATGGGAGCGAAAAGGGCAGGAAATAGTCCTTGATCAGAAGATTCTCGCCTGCTGATCCCGCTTGTCGGCGCAAATTTAGAAGCACTTGCAGGGTCGTATTCGTGACTAGGATGTCCGGGCAGGATTGCGGGGAGGGGCGCAGGGGAACCAGAGAAAAATAACCCCAGAACAATCAAGAACAACCACATCAATTGCCATTAGAAGGCTTAATATTTATTCTATATATACAGGGGGTTCGCGTTTGACAGGTGTCAGCCCTCTCTCCGCTGGCCGTTTCTTCTCTGCAGGCTTCAGGAGTTGTGGCTCCGTCGACTGCAGTAGTGCTCCGTAAAGCTGTTTGCGAAGGCGAAGCACAGCGTGACAGTTTGAGACAAAAGCCCCTCGGCTCAGGAGCGTGGCCATCCAGTGCCACCAGACGCTGTGGGCCAGCACGGCGAGAGCAGTAAAAGAAAAAAACTTTTCACCCTTGGGGAAGCTTGGGGAGACTGAAGAAGTTTGGAAAGGTCGTCCGGCATTCGGGCGTCTCGCCGAAATCGTGTATCAGTGCTTCCAGAACGCTTCTTCATCACAAAACTGGCTGTGACAGTCTGCCATACCACTGCCGGAGTGCATGTAGTGTATGATATGCATGATACGCTTGATACGTGGACATACCCTCACGGCCTCTCTTCACAACCTATGGGCGCGTTGAAGCGCTCTATCTACGGCTTTAGGCTGTATTTGGCAATGTCAGCTGCCCTTCACCCGAAAGCGGACAGTCTCAGGCCAAAATGAGACTCTGTTGTCTCGTCCCGATCGAATCTCCACCAATCGTGATGCCAAGGCTCAAGATCGCAGCGGTGGTGGCGTTCTTTAGGGCGCTGTCGCTGTTTGGTTCGTGAACCACGTCTCGCTTAAGGTCGCCGAAGTCTTGGCCCTGCGCCTTGACAGACATTGCATCATAAGGAGGCGAAGCTAACGAGGAGGCGAAGCTAACGAAGAGGCGGGAGACTTTGTAGGTGCTGTGGGCGCTGTAAGATTTGCACGGCGAAAAAAAGAACTAACGCGTTTCAAGATGGGCAGGAGACAAGGACCTTGATACCCTGGAATTTTCGACCATCGTTGCGCTTTTAAGCATGCTAGAGGTGCCTTTGTTATCCCTTGCACCGATAACTGCGTCCAATAAAGGGTGGCCCGTGCATACCAATTAAATAAGGGTTATGCACGGGCGGTAAGTTGTTCTACTGCATTACTAGAGTCTTGAATAAAGCAATAAATATATTAAAATATTAGTATATTCTATATATAGACTCTTATTCTTTAATATTTAGGCCGACTAAAATGCTCCTTCTAATAAGGCCCTACTTTATTGAGCGATATTCGACAGAATCCGCAGCTAAACCGAGCTCTTGGCGCCCACTGAGGTCTCTTAAACTCCTTGCTCCTGCGAGATCTCTTTATAGTATTTACTGAAAGCTCGCATAGAGGCTTCCTGGCCGAAAGCTTCTTAAGCTGGCTCTTTCTTCCTGCCTACAAGCACGCCACGCAAGCCACTGACTTCTCGTTTATCTTAACCGATTTGTATCCGTGATATTGACTGGGTACCAATGTTTGATATTCTTGGCCACGTGCACGGGCCACAATCTATTGGCACCCATCGGTGCAGGGGATAGACACCTTTCGTCATTCCTTCTATTGCGAGACCGCGATCGGCATATTCGGTTGAGGTACATGCTCCATGATTTGACCAAGTTCATCATTTCCCTAGACGTCGCGAAAAGAGTCATTTTAGAAAAATTTGCGAGTGCCAGAGCCATCTCCGACACGTGCCGGCTACACAATCAAGATATCATGTTGGGGCGAAGTAAGCAAACCAAGATACACAACTTGGGCGAACCCCAGCACGAGTAATCTAAATATGCAGTTCTGCATATCCCATACAATCCTTTCACAGCTTGGCCTTTTTGCCGCTTTTTACGCCTGTAACCGATTCTTCCGATAGCAGAAAGTCGGGATACTTCCAATCTCCTCCAGTGTTCGTCCCTTGAGTATGCCACGCTCCTCCGTCAACTAGATAGGAACAGTAGTGTTAGTTCAGCAGCCTAAAGAAAGATAATAGAACACACATATTATACAATGATATCACTCACCAACAAGAATCTCACCATTCACATAATTCCCAGCATCTGAGAACAGATACACTGTCGCATCAGCAATCTCTTTAACCGTTCCGTATCTCCCTGACGGTACTTTCTTCATGTTCTGTTTTGCATTGTCTACTATGGAGAGCCTTGCCATACCCTCCGTGTCCGCAATTGGGCCGGGAGAGATGACATTCGAAGTAATTCCTCGAGGCCCTTGTTCAATCGCCACAGCGTGTGCCATGGCGTCGACACCTGCTTTTGCGACGGAGACATGGCTCTGCATGGGCGTACCGGTGTAATGTAATGTTGCGCTGACGAAGATGATCCTGCCTCCAGTACCTTTCGGTGGTGCTAAGGGCAGTTGGTTAGTATAAACATACTCGTTCAAATTGAAGGGCGCTACTCACGGGTCTTCCCATCTGTCTTGTGCTTAGCTGCAGACTCGAGCAGATACGGCATCGTTGCTTTAATAGTATTCCACGAGCCCAAAACATCAATATCCATAACTGACTTAAAGGCATTGGACGATATCTGGTTCATTGGTGCCAGGAAGTTTCCAGCAGCGCCAGCACTGTAGAACATCAGCATTCACCTTCGAACATCTCATCCCTTTACCAACGAGGCCTCAACATTAACGCCTCCCAGCCCAACTCTTTACTCACACCAATCAACCTCCGGCAAGACGGCCAAAACGAAAACACCTGTTCGCAGGGCGAAATGAAGCCTACTCACATGACAAAATCAATCGTACCAAGCTCTTTCACACACTTATCGGCCGCCTCGTGCAGCGCTTCCGGTTTCCTCACATCGACGCCTCCAAATCCTAACACCTTAGCTCCCTTCCTCGCGGTAGCGATATCCTTCGCCATATTCTCCGTCTTCTCGACATTGCGACCTATAATGCAGGCATTGGCACCTAGGTGGACCATAGCACGGACTTGGGCTGAACAGATTGTGCCTGCGCCACCAGTGCAGAAGACAACTTTATTATCTGATGGGGAGCGATGGCGCCATCAGCACAGGCAATACAAGTACACATCACAGGACGAAATAGACAGGAGAGGTGGCAATGCTAGCCAGATCTCGTGTCGGGATGGAGAGCATACCAAAGATGCCATCCTTCCACACTTCGCTCAGATATTCGTTCTTGGGAAGAGGCATTGTTCTCGGCGTGCGCCACGGTTCGTTTCCTGCAGACTGTCGCAACGCAGCACTGGATATAGCGGAAAAGTGAGTGGTTCTACAGGAATAGAGGTCGTGTAGAGCAGCTCACGCCTTGAAATAGCTACGGCCGAAGCTGACGGGTACCGGGAAGACGGTGTCGCCCAAAGCAGAAAACCTCGCGGCAGGCATTGACTTGCCGAGGTTGCAGTAGGTGATTAGTCGAGCATCTCGAGAAGCTCCAACGAGAGCATTAAGACGCTGCAGAACCCGTGAAGTTGCCATAGTAAAAAGTATTATAAGCCTGCATTGACACTTGATCAATCTTGAAGTGTGTAGGTGAGAAAATAACCCGGCGGAGCAGAGATGGGTAATTGGCGCAGCGTTACACTTCTGAAATTTACGGTTAGCCATAATGCCAAGACGCTTGTTTCAACGCTAAAATGATTATAGCTAGCCGCTTCCATCCCTGCACCCACCTAATTGGATTGCTACCCTCCGACGACTCTCACCTGCACGTGGTACATCCCTATGAACCTGTAGTGGCATGGAGCGAATTTGCGTTAGGAAGAAAACAAAAGAACCAGCAAGGCAGGCTAGCACAACAAGCAAAGTCCCACGATTATTAACACGGTAAGAACGATACATAAGGGAAAAAGAACACTCCCTGGAGGTATAAGAAGATACTCGAAAGAAATGGATGCAGCGCTGCCAGGCAGGCATACCCGCACTCTTTATAAAACCTTAAGCGGAGAGAAGCGAGTGTATTGGCACAGCTCCGAACAGGAATAGCACGACTCAACGGGCACAGACTTATGCGCCTGTGGACAAGCAACAGAAACCGTCAAGTATTTTCTTTTCCGATGTCATACCAAACACAAATGCCAGCGCTTTATAGGCTTCCTCTATTATATAGTTGCCTTTTACTAGCCAGCGGAAAGACCTTTCTAACAGGTTTAGTACTTCTATTAGGCCTATAGGCAGCTCTTTAAGTAGCTATTAATGCTCTTTTTATTTAACTAGTTCTACTAGCTCCGCTATATAGATCCTTATTACCTTTACGTCTTTTTATTTATAAAACTAGGTGAAATTAACGGCATAAGTATATCTAATGTTATTTAGGTTAGGGCGTGTCTAGTTCTCTAGTGCTACGGCTAGGCTAGCGCGGCTTAGTTGGCCTAGGGGGGCGGAAATAAAGCGGCGGCCCTATACGGTACGCGCGGGAGATAGGTATAAGGTTAGGCGTTATAAGGGGGAGGTCTTAGATATAACGCCTTTAGCTATTATATATACGGTCGCATATACGTATAGTAAATAACTTAGAGTTAGGTATTTTATTAGCTAGCCTAAGTTAAGCGGGTATATACCGGGGACTTATAGTTCTGGCGGTGTTTATATTCCTAAGGGTGGGGCAGTAATCCAATCTTCTAAAATCTCCGCTTTATTTACTATATATATTAGCTCGCTAGTATTAGGTACCTCTTTTACTATTAGCTAACGGTATCTAAGCGTTAGCCGTGTAATGCGTCTGTATAGTGCTACTCAATTATAGTTAGGGATATACTATAGGAGACAGTTATAGGCATAGTAATTAGAATTAAACTTAAGCTCTAGAACGGGGAAGTTTATTCTTAGGTTATGCTTTTTAAGCTAGGGCATTCTAAGAATTACTAGTATTAAGGGTAATAACTTTATAGTATAGAAAAGTATAGATTCTATATAGTGGCCAATTATTATTTTTACTATAAAGTAATAGGTAATAAAGCTAGATAGGAGTCTGTTAGTAAGGTAGAGTAGTTTTAGGACTAAGAGTCTTTTTATTATAATATTATGCTTTTTTATAGGCGAGTCTTCGTTTATAAACGCTAGTACTATACTACCACTATTAATAAGGCTTAATGTTTTAATAAAGACTTCTAGAAGTAGGTTGCGCGGTAAGGAGAGGTAAGTCTAGATAAGAATGGCATTTCTATTATTATTTACTATTCTAAGGTTAAATACTAGCTAGCTTAAAATAAGGTTTAACTAATCTAGTAGTATAAATCTAATCCTTTTATCCTTCTCCCTGTATAGTTCTAACCCTTAAAGGCAACTTAGTCTAAGGGTTGGCCTTTTAATAACTAGATTATGAGGCTTAGCTAGTAGCTATAGTCTTAGCTAGTATATCTTAACGTATTAGTCTCTAACGGTGTATATATACTAGGGGGTACTTCTCTAATAATATGGCCGGTCTTATAATTGGTAGTAGTACAAAGTATTAATCTATAGTTTATATACGGGACCATCGGCTAGGGCTATATTGGGGAGGGAAATCGCGGGGGTGGGTTTTTGTATCCGAACCTGCGTCCTCATCCCTAGTTACCGCCTTAATTACTATCCCCTCTACTAAAGAATCCGCCGCGGCTAGGAGGGGGTTAGCGCGGTAGCATTAGAAGGGGATTTAGGTTTATTTAGGGGTTATAAGCACCTTTTTAGTGGCTAGATTAGCTACATGCTATATAGAGTTTATTATCTATATAATATCTTTAAACGTTATTAGGGAGGCTACTACTACCGCCGCCGAATTTAACGGCGTTAAAGTCCATTAGGTTATTCTATAGTGCCAGTACTAAGGTATTATTATTAGGTAATACAGGTTAATATCCGCTAGCGGTATTTAGCTTAGCGGCATTTAGCTTAGTATAGTGGGTATAGTTCTATAGGTTATAAGCGAATATATCTATTTACTTACTCCAGCCCTTATAGTTAGCATTATTAATTTTATAGCTAAGGGTAATGGCTAGGTCCTTTATTTTAGGGGAAATATTCTTCCTAAGTAAATCTACCTTTTATTCCTTAGTCTTATTTGCTTTAATTATTAACTTATTAAGCCCTACTTTCCAGAACTAGCAGTTATACTCGCCTTAATATAAAGTATCTAACTTGTTTTTAGCCGCTTGGGTTATATCTATAGTCTTATAGTGTCTTCTTATATATATAAACATAGATTCTCGGTTAAAAAAGGTCTATTTACTTAAATTGTTTGGGTATATACGTAGCATATTAAGGCTATATTTAATATAGTTATAGGCCTTATCTATTAGCATATCTAACATATAGAGGACTTCATCCATTAGGGTCTTAAAGCACTTTATATCCCTCTGGAAAACACCTTAGATCTTTATTTCCCATATTTTAAATTTTTCTTACTTTTTAATTAGCGATCCCTTGCTGTTAAATAGGGTTAGATCTTTTACTTTACGCTTTTTCCTACAAGGCTTAGCTAAAAGAGGGGAGCTAGTTATAGGGTTTATATTCTTATTAGCAATAGCTTAAGTAAGTATAGCGATCTAAGAGCTTAGACTTTATATAGTCTTAGTGTATACAAAAGCTTGCTATTTGTATTGTTGTATATATAGTTTAGGCGTTGTAAGGGAGTTAATTCTGTACTAAGCTTCTTTAAGTTAGGACTTTATAGTTTAACCTTTATCGTAGACTATTTAGAGACCGCTCTTAATACTAGTTAAAAAGGTTATATATATAGAGAAGTACTAGAAGGTTTTTACTATATTAAGGTCCTTAGGGTACTTAAAACCGTTCCTAATCGCCTAGGCAATGTTAGTGTGGGTAGTATTAAAGAGGCAGGTAAGTACTTCGCGTGTATTTGTTAATGAGGTATTATTTATATTTTAGTCACCTATTCTAAGGGATCTAGATAGGGCAATTAAGATCTTATAAGGCTAACTGTAATACTAAAGTTATTAAGACTATCTAGGACTATACTAAGGCTATACTAAGGCTGTGGTATAGTATTATCGGTCGCGCTAGGTCGCGATTATACTGGGAAAAACAGAAACTGTAGACGGAGGCGGTAAACTAGGAAGATAAAGATCGCGATAGGGCGCAAGAGGAGATACCATAAACTATTACGGTGCTGCAGTAAAGTAAACTAAATAACTACGTTGTGGTATAAAGAGGAGAAGAGGCGAAAGGGGTATTATATATAGATAGTAGGGCTAGCCGCTAAGGCGCTAGTGGTGGGCTAGCTAATAGTAGGAAACAGTATGAGATAGGTTAGTGCTGTGACACCTACCTTATTAAAACGATATACCCTATATAACTTTACTAATATAGCTTTATATTTTATAAATAGGGCCTTATTTTATAGCCCTTTATTAAAGCTATAAAACTAGCCCTAATTAATATAAATTAAGGCTATATTAGTTAGGCTATAGGGGGTATTATAGGGTGCTGGTTTTTAGAATAGGGAATAAAAATTAGTTAGCGTAGAGCCTTAATTTAAGTTTTCACCACTTTAGTAAAACACCCCCTATAGCTCTACTAATATAGCTTTATATTTTAAAAATAAAGATCTACTTTATAGCTTTAAAACAAAGCTGTAAAATTAACCACTATTTATATAAATTAAAGCTATATTGGTAAAGTTATAGGGGGTATATCGCTTTAATAGGGTAGGCGATGCGCAATATTTGGCTTTACTCCCTATAGTCTTACTAATATAGCTCTAAATTATATAAATAGGGGCTAGTTTTATAGCTTTAGTAAAGAGCTATAAAATAAAACTATATTGGTAAAATGTAAAGCTATATTAGTAAGGTTATAGGGGGTATATCGTTTTGATAGGGTAGGTAATGCGCGCGACGTTTAGCTCTAAGCGAGTTCCTAATATTTTACAACTAATAGTAGTTAGTATCACCGCTATACTTAGGCACTAAACACCTTTAACTCACCCGCTACTTAGGCTACTTAGTTACATTACTACTCCTCTATCTTATTAACTAATTATATCTTAAAAGTGCTACATCCTTACTAATGCAAATTGTTAACTCTACACGATAATCTTAAGGGCCGCGTTTTAGGCCTATAGGGTTCCTAAAACTAGGCCCCCCTTAAAATAAAGTATTCGCCTGTTCTAAGCTGCGCCTATATATAATATAGCGTCCCTAAAGGTATTGGTTAAAGAGGAGGTACCTTATCTCTTGCTATAAGATCTCCTTTAGTCGCGTCCGTTCGCTCTATTCTACCTATATACCGCTTAATTTCTATCCTATCTTCTCTCTCTCTCTCTCTTTTTACCTACTATTTTATAGCTCGCCTATCCGCTCCTATAAGCTTATATTTATATTCCTCTTCCCTTTTTTCTTTACCTTAGCTTCTACTTACTTTATCCATTTCTCTATAAAACATTAAGAAAGAAAAACCCTTATAAGTTCCTCGCTATAGTAAGGGTAAAGGGCTCTAACTAAAGTAGGGAGGGTATAGATAGCACTAAAGTTTAAAAGCGTTTTAAGCTAAGGATAGAGAAAGCTTATCTTAGAAAGATAGAGCTGTGGTACTAGTAAGTTATAATTAGCGTACTATAGTAGTTAAATTCCATCCTATTCTAACCCTTTATTAAATAAATTTGCTAAAGAATATTCTAGTTTTTCTCTATATAACCTAGCATCCTTAAAAGATTTTATTAAGAATATAGTATATAGTATTAACAGCGTTAAGGATAATCTAACGGCAGCCTTAGATACTGTTAGCTAGTACTAAAAAGATTTTATAGCTAGCTAGCGTTATATTAATGTTAGGAATAAAGGTAAGCGCTCACCATCTAAGGCATATTGCCGTCATATATGGCAAGTTGCTGTTATATACGGCAAGTTGCCATTATATGTTGCCGCGGCACTAACATAGCAAGGAGCCTTAAGCTCCTCGCCCTCCCTTATTAAAATATATAGAATAACAATTATTATACTATCTACGAACCGTAGCTACGTGATATTACCTTATATAACTAATACTAATTAGTAATTAACTTTACTATTATACCATAGAATAGCTAGGTATTCTATTAAGAAGAAATAAGCTATTATACTAGTACTACTTATGCTAAAGAAAGCTATCTTTTAAGGTTAGAACTAGTCCTAAACCTTAAATAGAACTCTTCTATAAATCTAAAGATCTAAAGGCTAGAACTAGTCCTAAGCCTTTCCCAGATTATAGATTTTTGCGTCTATTACGCAGAATAATACGCTTTATAAGTCTTTACGATTTAAGGCTAGAACTAGTCCTAAGCCCTATAATTGTAAATATACGTTATAAACGCGTACTAAATAATAAACGCGTACCAAACGACAAGACTAAACGATAATCCCTACACTAATAACACTTCCCTCCCTCTAAAAACATGGCTACGCCTACTTTAAACGACTGGGAAGACTCTTTACTACTAGGGGTAGCTTTATACGCAAAACTTATTAATAAAAATTAGGACAAATTTACCTTTAATATAATAACTTATACCGTAAAATAAGTTAATAGCTTTCTTCTACACTGTATTATATTCTACTAAAGTAGATATTACGCCAATTTATAGCTATAGGAATATTTTAGGAAGAATTTTATAGGATGGACCGCTAACACCTAGGCACTTAGCAATGTTAATATTATTTAGGATTTTTAATACTTCCTCTATAGGAATAAGGTATATATTACTAAGAATAGTAACCTAATTGCTAGTAATATTTAGGCTATTATTACTAGTATAGAAGAATTAGTATAGACGGAAGCTAAGATTATACGTTAACTACGGAAACCTAAAACTAACCCATATTCTTTAAAAGGCAACTTTAATTTAAAACGAAACCCCTAAAACGCTACCCTCCTACCTAAAGATACTCTCCTACCTAGAGGTACTCTTTTTCTACCTCCGCCGCCTCTAGCTCCTCTACTTTAGCTAACTAGTAACCCTCTACTATAAGAAGTTACGAATCTAATAAAGGTATATTTAGATAAAGAGAAGAAGTTTAAAGGAGAATTATATAATATATTTAGAGCAAAACTATAGGTCTTCTATAACTGTTATAATAAGGTTAAAATTTAATACTATTAGTACTACTACGCTTTCTCTATTATGTTAAAGGGACAGGCAGCAATATTTTATTACGACTATATTATAGGTAAAAACTATAGCTTTAATGCAATGCTTTAGCTTATTAAAGCCCACTTTAAGACTAATAAGAATTGCTAACTTTATATATCTAAATAGCGGGAGACTATATTTTAAAGAGTTATTACTTCTAACCTAATAAAGACTTATTTAGAGTGCCTTTAACTACTCTTTAATAAACTTTAGAAAATTTAATATGGCCTTACTAAAACTTACTAAAATAAGAACAGCCTAAGGGACTAGGTTATTTTAGTATGCTATAACATTCCTAAGTGTAACTTAGCGCTATATAAACCTATAGATACGTTTAAAGGAGTATATGCTAAGCTACGCTCCACTATAGGTACTATAATACAAATATAAGAATCTTAATAATTTTATACCGAAAACTTTACCCAACTAAGTATTCCTAACTAACACGATTATAACTAGACTAATTAAATATATAGTAGCCGTAGTAGAGAATATAAAAGGGGGTATAATTAACGTTAACTATAAGGTAATTATAGAGGTTCTTATAGAGGTTTATTTTAAAGTAATTATTAAAAAAAGTACTATATTTATAAGAAGCCAAATTACTAGTTAACTAGACACTCCCTTAATAAGCGAAAAGAGGCATATAATAAGTTCCGTTAGAGTATAAGAAATATTAAAAATTACAAGGTTATTATGGCCTACTTTTAAAGCTTCCTAGTTTAATATAAAGGCGTAGAAAATCTTAAGGGTAAGGTTAATAAAGTCGAACAGCTCCTTATAGATATAGAAATTGAGGACTACTCCCCTAACTAATACTTTACTAAGTATAATAAGATAGATAGTATATATACCGTCGCTATTCTTAATAATTAATCTACGCTCTATTCTATTATAAAATTAAATATCTTTAATAAGCTAAAGGAGAGTTCCGCGTTTTCCTTTAATAATAGATACCTAACGTACGTTTTTTATAATATTATACTGGATATAGGAGCCGTAGGAGTATCTATAGTAGGAGAACCTTAAGTTTAAGCTCTTTAGCAGCTTAATAGCTCTATTTAGATTAACTAATTAACGGCAGGCTAATATATAATATGTTTTAGTAAGGGTACTATAATTTCTTTTAGTACAATTAGGGTCTAAACCCCCTTAGGATATATTACTTTCCATATTATTCCCACAAACACTCCATTTTTATTCTATATTAGGGATATAAATAAATTAGGTATTAAGCTTAATAACCTTAAGAATATACTTGTATAGAGAGATAATTGGGTGCCTATTATACGTAAGTGGGGTTACCCTTAGCTACTCCTTTAATAACTAAAAAAGAGTGTTGCTTAAAGCTATTTAACTAAGTTAGAATTACGCCAACTATACCGTTGTTTTAGTTACCTATTAGTTTACTAATTACTTAGGGTTCTTTAGCAAGTAGGTTATAAAGTTAAGGTTAAGGCGATTAAGCATCTTATAAAGTACTACTATTACTACTAAATAAACTAGAAGTCCCCTAGCTGATTTAAGTTCACCCTTAAAAATAACTATAACTATAACTTCTATATCATTATTAACGTTATATATCTTAGCGGAAAGCTAATACTCTAAGTTATTAACTTCTTAACCTTCTTCTAAGCCGTACGCTTCTTAAGGGATATATCAGCTAGAAATATATAGGATACCTTATAATTATGCTAAATTAATATCTACCTAGGACCCCCTAATTAAATCGTCTATAACATAGGAAAGAACTTCTTATCTATAGAGTTTCGATAATAGATAAAGGCAATAGCAATTAAGGTTAAGGAAGTCCCCGTTAAGGCATATAATAGTATTAAAAAAGTAGAACGATATTACACGCTATTACGCCGCATATATAAGATTATCTCTTTAGAACTAAAGAATTCTAGCGAAGAACTTACCTTATAAATAGCTGTTAAAGCTATTAACAATTCCGCTAGCCTAGATAGACTCGTACCTATATTACTAGTCTTTAGCACCTACCCTTAAATAACTAACAATTCTTTACTATCTCCCTCTATTATATAATAAGCTAAGGCTATTTATAAGGTAATAAAGGAGGTATAACGTCTCTACGCTATACGCTAAGTTAATAATGTACTAGGAATAAGAAATAGCCTAAATACCTTAACTATACTTAATCTGCTACTCTAGTCTAAGGTATATATATAGCGTAAAAAGGGAGGATGGTTAGGCCTATATTAACTTATTATAATTAATAGTTAGACTTATACTATTTAGATACCTTATAGACCTACTTAATTCTATTTAACTATTATTAAGCCTTACTATAAAGATAATAGTTCTAAGCCTTTATAGGATACTATAGAAGATGCCCTAGAGGAGAGCCACAATTAATATACTCTAGAAGGCGACCACGATTCTAATATAATTATAGTAGATACGCCGTAACTATAACGCGGTAGAGGTCGCCTAAAGGGATTATAAAATTACTAACATCTTATTAATTTTAAAGAGTAATTTATTGCCGCCATTAAGAATAAAGTTAAGTTATTAATAGCCTTTATAACAGCTAAGGAGAAGGCTAACTTTAAACTCGCAAAATAGCTCTAAAAGGAAGGTTATATTATAACTTCTAGAGCTCCTTTCCAAGCATTTAATAAGTAGGAGATTGATAGTCTTATTATAAGAGGAGTCTTTAAATTTAAGAAGTATAACCCTACTAAGTTTAATAAAGTTTGTATTTTTAAGTTAAGAATAGTTAATAAGATTAAGAGCAAAGCTATTAACGCCCTATTTAAGAAATTAAGACTTATTATTTAAGGTTACAATAATAGTAGTAAGGAGGTAATCCTTATATAATCTCCCACTATTTAACGAGCTAGTTAGTAAGTTATTATTACGCTAGCCCCCACCTTAATAAAGAATAGAATAGCGGTCTATTTATAGGATATTACTTAAGCCTATACCTAATTAGAGACGCACCTTTAGCGCTTAATATTAGCATACCTTCTAAAGTAAATTTGCTACTAATATCCCAAAGATATAATTATAGTTATACTTAAGCTATTATATAGAATCGCAGAAGTAGGAACTTATTAGTAGGCTACCTATAGCAAGCACTATAAAGAGAAGCTTTTAATAACTACTTTTACGTTTAATCTATACTTCCTTATTATAACTACGGAAACCCTATTCGGAATTATTAGCATATAAACTAATAATATAATTATCTTAGGAGATAACCAATTTTTAGCTTTTAAAGAGGATAAGCTAGTAAAAATAAATCTTATAGTAAAGCTAAAGGAAAAGCTTAATTTAACAACACCATTACTTTTTAATAAATGCATCCTCTCCCTAAATAAGGATTCTATTGCTTTACGCTAGAAGGGTTAAGGTAAGAAGATTAACGTTATTAACGTTAATTCCCTAAAGTAAGGATATGTAGAGCAACGCGCTTGCGGAGCTTATATTACTTCTATTTGTTAATCTAAGGCTTTATTTAATCTCTCTATTACCGCCTAATATTAGGAATTAACTAAGGATAACGTTCTTGCCCTAAATAAACGTCTTTTCTAGTAAATAAACCATCTTAATTGGGGACTACTCTACGTGCCTATTAATCTTCCTACCGCTAAGCTCTTTATATTTGTTAATAGATCGTTTATAAATAATAAAGATTTTAGCTCCTAGTTAGGATATAAGATTATTATTGCAAATAAATTTACTAGAGAGAACGACTTTATAATCTATAGCAATTTTATCTATTAGAGCTTAACTAAGAGTAAGCGCGTTACCTAAAGTATTTTAGCGTTAGAGATATATAGAATGGTTAGCGGAGTTAATATAGTAATTGCAATTGGAACTACCCTAAAGATAATTATAGATTAACTCGAACTTCCTGTTATCCCTATAATTATATACACCGACTTATATTCCCTCTATAAGTGTTTAGTTAAGCTTAGTACTATAAAAGAAAAGCGCCTTATAATTAATATTATAGCACTTTAGCAATTCTATAAGCGTTAAGAACTCTTTAAGATTTAATAGATTAATAGCTAAGATAACCTAGTAGATATAATAACGAAGGCGAACCTAAACAAGGTACTAGAGACGTTTATTAATATAAATACTCTATATATATAAGTTAAAGGTTAGGTTAAAAGGGAGTCCCTAGAAATTTCTTAGTTATATAAAGTCTTAAGATATTTAGGAACTTCGACTGGCGGTTAAAGTTATTTAATTAATTAAATTCTCTTACTAAGACATTTTTAAAGGGGGGAGTATAATATTCTATAAACCCTAACTTAACCTAGCTAATTAGGATTTTCTATCCCTAGAATAGAAAATTGCTATTGGCTTACTTACTACTAGCGCCTTAGTAGCCCTACTAATAAGATACCTACCCATAACTTATAAGCAAGAAAGCACCATATACTAAAAGGCAAATTTTGAGATAGCGAGACTTATATTATAATGGAAATAGTAGGTAAAAAGGATTAATATTTATTCTGCTAGTTAAGCGGTATATATATATAGATAGCAACTATAAAAGAAGGGTTGCTAGTGTTGGGAATAAAGGCAAGCGCTTACTATCTAAGGTATATTGCCGTTATATATGGCAAGTTGCCGTTACGTGCGGCAAGTTGCCGTCATGTGTCGCCGCGGCACTAGCGTGGCGAGGAGCCTTAAGCTCCTCGCCCTCCCTTATTAAGATATACAGAATAACAATTATTATACTATCTACGAACCGTAGCTACGTGATATTACCTTGTGTAACCAACAATTAATATCACAATACCTATAAATATAATACTCTCTATTACAAATATATATTCTATCTATATTTCCCTATTTTCTCCTTATTAGAGTTTAATCTTATTTAGTTTATTAAAGGCTGAGAAGGTTTATAACTAAGAACCACTTAATTTATTTAGGAAGGCAGCTATAAATAGTAGATTAGATTATATATAAACGACTAGTAATAAGAGTAAACGATTAGGCGGACCTTATAGCCATTATTTATTCTTCTATATAAGTTAGCGAGTATATTAAGTCTAGCTGCTAAGCGGGTTTTAGTTAGGGTTTACACTATAAAGTAAGGAAACCCCCCCTTCTCTAATATATATATAGCGTAGCAGATAAATAGATTAACTTAGTTATAATATAGGATGTAACTTTTATAATATTTCGTAATAAGTACGGAAACACAGAGTTTGCCGTTTAAATTATTTAAGATGCTAAAAATATAACCACAACACTAAATAAGAGGTAAGCGCTAGGTTGTTTAGCCTATTAAGTTAAACGGCGGTTCCAATTCTTATATTAGTAGGCTAAAACACTCTCTATATAAGGGTATGGTACTAATACTACTCTATTATACAATAAATATAAGAAGCTAGTTACCTAAAATTCTAAAGAAAGGATAAGGAAGGTTAATGCACTAGGAATCTAGAGACTTAAAGATAAGAGAAGAAAGCTCTATCTATAGATAAAGAATAAGGACTAAGATTTTAATAAACGAATAAGAACTCTAATTAAGGATATTAGCGACTTAGTTAATCGAGGTATAAGTACAGTAAGAAGGTCGCGCAAGCCTATACGATTAGATTATAAAATTAGAGAAAGGAGAGGAAAAGAAGAAGAGTGGCGCCGTTTGGAGTAGGGTTTTTTATATAGTTCTCTAGTTACGTGACCGTAACTATCTACTAAGTTTTACCAAGTTCTGCTAGTGCCGTAATATTACCCCCTCTTTAAAAAAGCCTACCCTTAGGCTTTATTAGAAATAAGGTAGAAAGGGTAGCCGCAATATTTATAATTTTTACTAAATTCTACTAACTTCTGCTAACTTCTATTAGAACTATAATAGGTTTTATTTTTTCTTATATTAGGGCCTTAAGGCGTTTTTATCCCTATACTCTTTCGGTAGCTTATTGTCTTTATTATACTAGTATTCTTTCTATTTATCTAGGTACTTTAGAAATCTAGGTAAGTTAGGATATTAGTTATAAAACTCTTTAAGCTTCTTAGAGCAGCTTATAAAATTCTAGATAGGGTATTAGGTTAGGTCTAGGTCGTAGCCTTTCTAACTAATATAGTACTTTATCGTTCTCCTTATAAGTTTATAGGCTAGTATTGCTTTAACTTCTTATTTATTATTACTATTAACTTAAATCGGTAGGGGAGGTTTATTCTTTTATCTAGGTAAGGGGTTGTTTATAGCTTTCTGTAGCTTATCTAGTAAGAAAATAGGGTAAATCTTAATTAAATTTAAGAGCTTTACTTTATACGAGTTACCTATCTTTTTAAGGATTTTATACGGTCCTACTATCTAATAGTCTAGCTTATGGCTAGGCCGTTCCGTCTTCTAGTTCTTTATTATAACCTAGACTATATCGCTTAAAGTAAAGTTAGGCTCGCGCCTATACTTATTTACCTACTATTTTATTAATTTTTAGGCCTCTTCTAGATTTATATAGGCTACTATTTAGGCTTCTTCTAAGCGCTTAGCGTACTACTAGGCTTCCTTATAAAATAGTTTCTCGCGTACAGCCTATCGTTTTTCCGGCCTATTCTAGTTAAAGCTTATATAGGGTAAATACTCTATTTCTAGTTAGATAGGTATAAACCCTATAAAGTTATAGGGTAGGGTCGCCTAAGCGTAGTCTATTAGAGGTAGTAGTTCGGCCTAGTTATTCTAAAAGTAGCTAATAAAGCTAAAGTCTCTAGTCTAAGTATTAATTTATAATCTCTGTCTAATTGTCTATCTAGGGGTAGTATACTATAGAAAGCTTTAGCCTAATACCTAGGTTCTAGATAAGCTTATTCTAGAAGGCTGATATAAACTACGGCCTATAATCTAATACGATAGTATCTAGTAGTCTATAAATTTGATAGATATAATAGATATATAGTTAGGCCACCTCTTTAGTATTAATATTCTTATAATAGGGAATTAGGAAAGGGCGCTTGCTAAAGCGGTTAACTAGGATTATAACTATAATTTAATCCGTTACGGTCTATAGGCAATTTATAAAAGTCTATAAAGATATACTGCTAGGGGCGCTCTAGTATTAAGAGTGGCTTTAATAGTCCTAAGGTCTTATCTTATAGAATTATAGATCTATAGTAGTTATTATAGTTCCATATGTAACGGTTAATATCTATAACTATTCTAGGCTAATAGTAACGGTTACTAATAATCTTATAGGTCTTATTTTTTCTAAGGTAAGCTATAGAGACTTAGGTATACGCTTTAGTAATAAGCCACGTCCGTAAATTCTATTCCTTCATAACTACTAGCCGTTTTTAGTGCTTAAGCAGTCCGTTTTAAAGGACCATAGGCTAGTAATATCCTTTACCTTTTCGCGGTACTTCTATAGAGAAGGGGCCGTACGGTTTACGTATAGCAGTTTATTAATAAGGTTAAGTTCTATAGAGTTAATAGGATATATCTTAGCGCCTAAAGATTTAGTACTTAGTTCTACCCATATTAAAGGGTTAAGGTATTTTAGGTATAGTAATATCTATAATAAGATCTTCGTAGCTATCTAGTTATATAGGTCCTATTTACGCCTTATAAGAGCGTCTATACAGTTAGTAGCGCCTAGCTTATATATAATTAAAAAGTTAAACTAGGATAGGGTGTTCGCCTAACGCGCTTACCGTGCTATAAGGGCCTTAGTTATTATAAAGTATTCTAGGGCCTTATAATCTAAAACTACCTAGATAGGCTTAAGAGTCCCTTTTAGCTATACGCGCTAGTACCAAAAGCTAGAGATAATAGCTAGCACTTTTTTATTATAGATTAGGTAGTTTAGCTTAGTATCTACTATAATCTTTAAATAGTATATAATATAGTGCTATTCTCCGTCCGATTACTTCTAGGAAAAAACGCTAGCTATTAAGCTACTTAAGGTATTAGTTTCTAGTATTAAAGGCCGTTCTAGGTAAAAGTAAGTAAGGAAGCAGAGACTAGCCGTTTCTTAAGCTTATTAAAGGCCTACCTATATACGGTATTAAAGTAGAAGGGCCGGTCCTTTTAGGTAAGGTAGCTAAGGGGCCGTATAATCCTGCTATATTTCTTAATAAAGCGTTAGTAGAAGTTATAGAAACCTAAGAATAACTATATACCTTTTACGGTCCGTAATAGTTCCTACTAGTTAATTACGGCTGTCTTTTCTAGGTCTACCTTAATTCTATCTATACTAATAATAAACCCTAGGTACTTTATATACCTAATACTAATTTTAACTTTTTAATATTAGCCTAGAGGCTAGCCTTTTAGAGCTATTATAGGACTTTATGGACGTATTCCGCGTATTATAACGTATTTTTAGAGTAGATTATAATATTATCTAGGTTGGCCGTATAGAAGCCGTTAAGGTAGTTAAAGAGTACGTTATTTATATATCGCTAGTACGTGGCCGGTCCTTTAGTTAGTCTAAAGGGAAGTACCTTATATTTATATGTAACCGACTACTAACACTATGCCGAGATATAAGATCGCAGCTTAGAAGGCTCCAAGACAGCGTTAAACGCCACCCTATATATTGCTTGCAGATCAATATTGCTTGCAAATCACTGTTCCCATTTTAGTTACCTATTACCCCTTCATGTCTTATTACCCCTACCTTCTTCATGTATATATAGAGGCTCTAAAGCTACATTTACAATTAAGTCGTTTATACAATTTCACTATACTATAAATCTTACATTATATAATCCGTATTAGGTCTAAAATATAGTAAGATCTATAAATCCGAGGTCTATTTTAATTTAGTAGAAGGTTTAATAGATATTAAGCTTTATAAAAACCTTAGCTTTACTTATTTAAGCTATTATCTTATTAAGTAGGGGTAGTAGATAGCGGTCCTTATAGGTTATATTATTAAGCTTATAGTAGTTGATATAGAAGTAAAGTCCTCTATTTAGCTTTTTAATAAAGAGAATAGATAAGGTAAATAGAGCTTAACTAGGCTTAATAAAGCCCTTATCTAGGTTATTAATAAGATACTACTTAGTAGCCTTTAATTTAGCAGTAGATTATTAATAAAGGGAGCTATAGCTAAAGGTGTTTTCTTTACTTAGCTTAATCTTAATTTTAGAGTTATACGGTTAGTAAGGTGGAAGTATATTAAACGCTACCTTAGAGAATACGTTTTTAAATTTCCTATGTTAACGGAGTAGTTTCTATTCTACTAGCTCCTCGTCTATAAGCTTACCGTCCTTTTCACTAGGCTAGTTACGAGCTAGGGCTTCCCTTTCCTTAATAATTTAGTTAATTTTATATAGGCTAGTTATAAATATAACGGTATTAGGTTGGACTAAGTTCTAGTAAAATTCTACGGCGCTAATATAGTAGGCGTCGACTAGCAGAAGGTCTGTAGGTTTCTTTACGGCCGTTCCTTAAACCGTATTTTACGGTCTAGGGTTTATACTCTTTTTTAATTTATATTCTATCTTCCGTAAGTTATCCTTCTAATCTATAAGTTTAGTATAGTATTAGCGACTTAGTTAATTAAGGTATAAGCACGGCAAGAGGAACGCGCAAACCTATACGATTGGATTGTCTATAAACGAGGATCTAAAGCTAAAGAAAGGAAAGGAGAAGAATAGTAGCGCCGCTCGAAGTTATATATAACCCTCTAGTCATATAACCGCAATTTGCTATCACGTGACCGTAATCTGCCGTAATTTGCTATTGCCGTAATATATAGCGTCTAATATTCCTTATTATTCTTTATAGCTATATAAGGCTTAGGTTCTCTATAGGGGGATTAGTTCGCTTTTTACTAACTTTTTTAGTTTTTAGTATAGGTAGTAGAATATAGGTAGCCTAGGGGTGGCGTAGTATATAGATCTGCTGCGAGTTAAGCTATACGTCTTTTTTAAAAGCCTAGTCTCTACGTATAGTATTAGCTTAGTAGACGGTATTTATCTATAGCCGTATAAGGGTTTTTATTATAATGCTAATTTTTTTAATAAAGGAAGGCGTTAGGGGTATAGCTTCCGGCTAAATAAGCCGTCTATTTTATACATTAAGCTATAGGCCTAAGTAGGCTAGCCATTTCTTTCCTAAGATTATATTATAGCTTCTAAGGTCCGTAATAAGGAGGGGGGCGTTATACTACCTTTATCTATTAATATAGAGGTAGATCTATAAGATAGTCGTAATAGGTTACTTTACCTGTCCGTTACACTCGTAAATAGGTATTAGTTTAGGTAGGCCTTTAAAGGGCGTATTTAAAAAGGTAGCTAGCTTTACGGCGTTCTAGGTATCTATTAGAGTAAAGGTATTTATTTTAGAGTTAGCTAAAGTAGAGGTTAAAACTTAGTATCTATTACGAAATAAAGTATAAGGAATAGTGCAGCTTTTTCTACTAATTAGCTGACCTCGATTAACGTACGATATATTAATCCCTTTTAACCCTAAAGAGAAGTCTTCCTCTAGGGTTCCTCTTTTTCTAACTCCGCGTTATCTTCCTAAATTAATAGAATCTCGTCCGCTTTTATATTTATTATATAGTTTTTTTTATAAAATAGTCTTTCTAGCCGTATAAGAAGTAGGCTCCTTAATTATTAAAGGCCTACCTATAGGGGTCGCTATACGTTAGCTGGGTATACACTAGACCTATAGTAGAACTAGCTATATAGCTAGCTGCTAGATTAACTACAGACTATACGGCTAGTTTTATAGGGTAGCCGATTATACCGGGGCATTACGGGTCGTTCTTATAGTACTTATAGTCTAGTTTAAAGGGTTTCTAGTTTTATACCACTCGGCACGTACCTTAATTTAATAAAGGCCTTAGTTAATAGCTAAGCACTAGTCTATAAGTCCCTTTAGCGTCCGTATAGTAGTAAAAACTAGTAGTACGGCTTGCTGTAGGTCTAGGGTAAACCTATTAAATAGTTCTAGTAGTAAATCTTCCTAGGGAATTAGGCCTAGCCAGCTAGGTATAGAAAGCAAGTCTAAAAGGCTAAGAAGGTCTCTATCGTTTTTATATTTAGGCTTTTATAATTAAGGCGGGCGTTTTATACCTTAAAGGGGTCCTTATAAATAGAATATAGGTAGACGATTATCTCTTCTCTAGAGAGGAAGGGGTCTGCTAAGTCCTAGACGTATCGCGAACGTAAGTGCGTTTATACGTCCCCGCCGGTACGGCCGAAGACGTAGGCTATTTTAGCTCGAGCAGTAGGGAAGTAGTCCGCATTAACTTCGAGCTTATGTATTACTCAAAATCAAGGGGTCCTTAAAGTAATCGAGTTACTCGTACGTGCTCTAGCTCCGGCTCTCCTTCCACTTCAGAGTCATTAACTCTCTTTTATCCTCCATTCCAAAGTTTAAGAAAGATGCGTTTATAGCGATCAATATAGCTACAGCAAGATTTGTCGAACGACGCGCTAATTGCGATCGTCGTCCTGTTACCAATGAGGGCATAGACCAGGGGTGTCTCGGCTATTTCACTTGATTGTATATATTAGGGCTCAACAGCCTACATTAATTCGACAGAGTTCTCATCTTTGCTCGTCCTGTTCGACAAGTTTCCATCTCTTCACGCGATAATGGCCCAACCAGGATCATCTCCGCAGCGCTCTAACGCAACTTTGATGCACTGCATCAATGGTAGTCGATGCCGTACAAACAGTTTCCGTTGTTGATAGGCCAGGTATCCAGCTTCGAAAAAACGAAGGCTTTCGCTGGCGTGCGTCATGGAGATGTACCGCGTATTGGAAGCAGCGTGCCCCCCAACTGGACACCACTGCATCTGCTCGGGCGTGAAAAACCCCTTTTCTTTCCATTGTAAGGCCAACGACCTCTCCTGCATTCGGGTAACATCGCAATTTTTGACGTGCTCCGCAAAAGCGATGGCCTCAATCGATTGCTTCCAGCTGGTTGGTACTCGATAGATAGTCGGCTGGGATATTTGTTCTTTATACGCTGTCTGAGAAGAATCGATTTTGACATGTAAGTACGTAGTAAGATATAATGTTCTCATCCTAGGTTTCTTCATATTGTCGATCCAGTGCTCGACAGCCACCTGGTTGGGATTTCTGGCAGCAGAATCTCGGATCCCATCAAAGGCGTTGTTGGCGGAAAAGGCATTAATAGGATACCGGACCATTCCGACACAACGAGAGGGTGGGAGACTATCCCTTGTTACTTCGGTTAGCCTCTCCACGGTGCCAGTTATCTCTTCCTGCGTCGATATCCCGGTTAGGGATGTGTCTCGGGTTGATTTCAAGGTGCCAGGAACCACTCGTATGACTGAAGCCTCTCTTTCTTCCGTGGCATAGTCTTCCACACTACGAAGCGCAGCTGCATACGCCACAAAGCCATCTCCTGCAACGGCCAAATCATGCGAAGTGATATCTGGTGAACCAGGGAGCATAGCCTGCATTGCTTCAGCCCGGAATTTGGCAAACGAGCATCCCTCTGGGGTAAACAGCAGCTCTCTGAGGATATTGGCGTTCGTTACGGACCTATGCGTCTCTGGGGGTCTAAACACAGCTTTGCTAAAGACCACGAGGCCGTTATCTTTGTCATTCTGACAGAAAGCGAATAGTAAAGCTTCAGTGGCAAGATAGACGGCCGGCTCGATGATGATCAGGGACTCAGAAAATTCCTCGAGGAATACTGAACCGGTCTGATTATCCAGATAGTCCTGATAGCACAAGTCGAGTTGGTCTTTGAGAAACTCAAAATCATCAGGTTGTGGAACCGGCTGCTGTCCTGCATTCATTTGCATGATATGGCTTTGAATAGCTTCAACGAACTGAGATTGAACTGACGTATCAACGACCATATCAGAGGCTGGCCATCCGAACTGCTGGATAATCTTGGGATAATAATTTAGGAAGAAAGTTGAGCAGATATCTTTGAGTTTTCGGCTTGTCGAGCGGTCTCGATTAACCAAATGGCCTGCCTCACATCCTACTTGAACAAGAGCCGATGCCAGCTGACCGACCGCCTTCAAAGCGGGGACGTCCAATTTGTAGGCATTTTGAATATACATGTTTGCATCCTCAAGCGGATAGTGAGAGTGTGACCTCTTAATGCCATCCTTTGATAAGGATTCATCAATAAGAGTCCCCAGGGAGCTCTGCTTGCGCCATGATCGGATACACGCGTCCTCCGGCCGAACTATGTTGATTGAAAGACGAGGGTTGACAGAACCTGATTCAGGGTATATTCGAGTGCCATGCACACGGCACTCCGTGGAATCAGAGAACAGCCAAAGAAAGAATGTCGCAAGCCATATCCCAGAGCGGCAGCAATCAAGTTGAACTTGCTTAACATCCGCATCCTGAAGAGCTTCGAACATCAAAGAAAGAGTGTTGGCGAGGCTTTCTAAGTTTGAGCACTCCAAGAGCTCGGATGGGTGTTCGGAAGGGTTGTATGCCTTTCGTACTTTCGTTCCAACTTCGCTAAACAGCCTTGAGGGGTGTTGGTCACCCAGTCTACTTCCGTACCCGGCCACAGCCCGGATGACATCGGAAACAAGCAATGGGGTAGCAGGAACATTGTTGAGAACGCCTCTCCTCTCCATAAGACTATACAACAGCTTGCCTGTTTCGTCAACGGTGAAGCACGGCTGGCAAGCGACGATCAGGAGGAAGGCAGAAACCATATGATGGTCCTGTAGGAAAGCTTTGGCAATTCCGCTTCCCGGAAGACCGATCATGATTTTGAGACGCGTGATTATTTCTTTGGTGGAGCCTTTTAAAGCCTTCTCTCCGGCCAAAATCTTGGTTTTGTCGACGAGAACTCCATCTCCGAGAGCTCGAAAGGCATGGAGAGCTCCTGGCTGAACGTCGTCTTCAAGGCCAGCAATGACAAACGCCCATATAGTTCGGATGGGAAGCTGAACTATCTGAAGCGCATCCACCTGTGGCTGTATTATGGCACTACTCATCCTGGAAGACCAAACGTACTGCCTCGAGGTGGCCTGCTTTAGAGTACGAGTTGAACTCAGCCGTCAAGGTGATGGCGAAAAGAATTAATGGTGCGCTGTCAGCTGTCAATAACGGATTGGAGTTGGGAGAAGCTCAGGTCGCAGAATCTACTGTATGCATTTTAGGTGTGCACTTTCATCCGCGCACAGTCCACGCAACGTGGCGCTCGTCATTCGTTTCCCGCCGCCTCCCAGCTCAGCAACCGGATCAAAATCCAACCTCAGCTCCGAGGTTCTGAAGCTGGAGGCGGCGAGAGTCAAGAAGCGAAGACTTCAGCGTCTCTTCTTGTCTTAACGTCATGGGCCAGTCCTCGAGCACTGAAATCGATCACACCGCAGTGCCGCCATGGTCGAAGGAGACTGTAGAGATGATCATCGGATCAAACTCCGACATCGAGGTCAAAGATGGCAAAGGAGAAACGCCTCTACACTGGGCAGCCAGAGTTGGAGAAAAGGAAATGGCTAGACAATTAATTAAATTGACAGCCAACATAGAGGCTCGGGATAGAGGTGAACTCACTGCCTTGCATCGAGCAGCGGAGGAGGGACACGACTCGATGGTATCGCTTCTGCTAGATCTTGGCGCCGACATGGAATCACGCGATGGCAAGAGTGGACAGACTCCCTTATTTCGAGCTGCGGCAAAAAGGCGTGACAAAGTCGTTCGGTCTTTGCTCCGGCGGGGAGCCCAGATAAACTTAACGGACTGGGATCGGAAGCAAACGCCGTTGCATTACTCGGCGCAAAATGGACATTTCGTAATGGCACGGTTGCTATTAGAAAATGGGGCGGATATAGAGGCTCGCGACAGAGATGGACGGACTCCGCTAAGTCTTGCGGCTGAGGAAGGGAGAGCGAGAGTTGTGAAGCTTCTTCTGGAGAGAAAAGCAGACATTGACACCATGTCTATAGAAAAGAAGGAGACCCCTCTAATCTTTGCGGCTCGGAATCATATAGGGTCAGTGGTAGACCTATTGATAAGTAATGGGGCCAACACCAAGCAGTGCGACACAGCACGTGGATACAATGCACTACAATGGTCGGCAAAGAGAGACGATGAATGGTCGGCAGAGAGAGACAACGAAGGGGCAATGCGAGTAATGCGAGTGCTAGCGGAAAGCGAGGAAGATGTTGGCCGGCTCAATTTTGTACTAGTCCGAGCAGCCAGAAAGGGACAGGAAGACCTAGTTGAGCTACTGATCAAGAGAGGAGCGGAACCTGATGCTAAGGGCAGTTCGGGAATGACCGCGCTACAAAGAGCCGCTTCGAAGGGCCACGAAGGTGTTGTTCGCCTGCTACTCCACTATGGGGCAAGTCCAGACCAAATGGGCGATGATAATTTGACAGCGTTATATCACGCAACTGCGAACGGTCACACTGCGGTGGGAAAGCTGTTACTTGAGGCTGGGGCAAGTCTTCAAATTGGCAACCAGTCATGTGGCTCGGTACTTCATCGACCCGTTGCAGAGGGTCATGAGGCTATAGTTCAGCTTCTCCTTGATAACGGGGGAGATGTTCTCGTGAACACTGCTGACAGCGTGGGGAAGACTCCGCTCCACGAGGGTGCTTCATGTGAAAACCTGGCCGTCGTGCAGGCTCTTGTCGATGGAGGGGCGAACATGGAGGCCAAGGACCTTTGGGGACAAAAGACACCCCTTTGGTATGCCATAACGCATGGCCGACTACAAATCGCAAAGCTTCTCATCGACCGGGGAGCTAATATTCGGTCTGCGAATGAAGCCGATCCGCTCATGACGACTCTACATGCGGTTGCGAAGAAAGGAAAGATAGGTTCAGTCCGGTTGTTAGTGGAGAATGGGGCAGATATCAACGTGAGGGACTCTACTCAAAGCACGCCGCTCTCCTATGCTGCAGCCCGCGGATCCCTGGAAATTGTCGAGTTCTTACTCAATCGCGGAGCAGATCCCTTTACATTCGATGTTCTCAACTCAGAGTTGGATATGTGGTTCCCGTCTCTAGACGACTATAGTCGCTTCGAAGAAATCAAAACTCTAGTCGCCGGAGCCCAAGAACTTGCGTCCAGGACGGATGGTCCTGATGAGACAAGCAACAAAAACAGACGACAGGCCTTGCGGCGAGCAGCAAATAACGGAGATGTCAGCGCTGTACAAATTTTACTAGACAAAGGCGAGAATGACTTTCTTGATCTGGATGGCTATCAGGACAGTAGTGCAGCTCAGGTAAGTGTAAATGGGCCTCGATATGCTAGTCTTAGGACAGTATTTGAATCCCGTTGCGCTTTTACCTCTTCTCTCTATGAGCTAGGTGTATACTAATGCTAAAATTTTAGAGTACTTCCGGCTGGACTATGCTGCACTTTGCATCGTACAAAGGAAACGCGTCTGCAGTTGATTGCTTGCTGCGTAAGGGATTCGCTCCGAACAAGGAGACAGATGAAGGTTTGACAGCGCTTCATTTGGCTGTGATCAGAGGTCATGATTTGGTAGTTACTGCACTCATCAGTGGTGGCGCGGATATCGAGATGTCCAACAGATATTGCTGGAGCCCTTTCTACATGGCTGCATACTATGTCCACAACAACAGCTATGCAATTTTGCGTTCTCTACGGAGCCATGGAGCCAATGCGGAAAGTCAAGCAAAGGATGGGACAACGGCGATCCATGCTGCTGCTCAGAGTAAAAACGATGAGATGACGAAATACCTGGTCTCCGACATTATGGCGGGTATCAACTGGCGTGAAAGTTCTGGTTTTTGGAGCTTTTTCCGGGGAGTATCAGAACAGGATGGTATTGCCGGGTATAACGGCTATGCTGCACTGCGGTGGTTAATCGAAATCGGGGATGAAAAGACATGGAAAGAATACTTTAATCCATCTGCGATGGCGGCTCGGCGGGCCTGCCGAATTTTGGATTCCGATGGGTGGAGTCTGCAACTAATCGCCTCTCAGTCTCAACACGATTTCGCCAAGAAGTCCCTAGGAGTTTCTGGTCCTGACCTATCAAACTCAGACATACCCTTACCGGGATCCTTACAGTTTCCTATTCTTTGGACAGTGGGCGACGACTTGATTGGCGAGGTTGCTCAAATTGATGCGGATGGAAGAGATTTGCATTCCAAAGGTAAGAAGTATCCTTTCCCTCCCTGAATTTCATTCCAGTCCTCTAGACTTAAAGATTCCTCTTAACGTCAAAAGTTTTACGCGAATCCCGCTAAGTTCAAAATATTAGATTCTGAGGTCGTCATCTCTGCACGAGCTGACCACCCATTTCCACCGCGGCATGTGGGGTTGAACTACTTCGAGCTTCAAATCAAGGAGCTCGCAACAAGTTGCGACGACAGGAAAGAAAGTATGGGCGTTGCGATTGGAGCCTGTGGTGAGTATGTCTCGCTTCGCAGAGTCGTAGCGGGCCATGAGAAGTATTCGTTCGGATACCATAGTGACGGAAGCATTCACATGGAAGGGTACAAGATAACAGAATATGGGCCAACATTTGGAGAAGGAGATACGGTAGGTTGCGGATTAGATTGGAATGTTGGATCGTTGTTTTTCACGGTGAACGGGAGAAAGCTCGGTAAGTACCCCCTTCGCCTCTAGCTACTTCAAAATACTTCAAAATTATGCGTTTCAGCTTACATGTTGGGACAAACTAGCTCTGTTGAAGACAGATCGGATCTTTCGAAAGTTATACCCAACTATTTCCGTATTTGGCGGATCAAGCCAGCTAACTGTCCACTTCGGCGAAGAGCCTTTTCAATTTTTTAACGGTATAGCTACCGAATATGGTTCTACTTACAGGGAAAACCGGAACGCATCTGCATTCAACTTTTGGGGGCTGTTCCGGGGTATGTCACGGTTTCTAGGTAACGTAGCTTATGGGCTTTTGCCGGTTGGGGGGCTGTTGACGGGTTTGAACATCAAAACTAATGCCTTAAAATGTTCAATCGCAGGCATTTTCTTAATAAAAGGCATCACGCAGCATTATCCACGATATTAATAAAATGAAGCTTTAGTTTTATAATTAAGGCTCTATCACGACATTTTATAGTGTTCGTATTAGAAACTCTACTGAATTGGCTGCACAACGTTACCCATATCCATGCCAACGTCCTCATCTGACACCTCATTGTCGCTCGAATTGCTCTTCTCGTCGTCCTCTACCTCTACCTGCGAGTCTAGCGGGGCATAGTATCGTTAATAGTAAATTATTTCCTAAATATAGATCAAGCATTGAGGAGTTAAAATTTTTGATTCTTGAAGCGGCAGTATAACGTAGCTGACTGGGAAGCGAGCCACCATTTCTAATTTCATAGCAAATTACACCAAAGTTAAAAAGCCTCGGCATATTACACAATGCCAAACCAATCCTTGCCCTCTTGTGAAGCCGAACCTACTATATAAAATATTATATAAGATCTTTCTTCTAGTATTGAACTGTCGATTTGCAAGGTCCCTAGCGCATACAAAGCGCCTAAATCTACCGTTAGACATCGTCTTATTAGCCGTCTCCTACGACACAAAGCTTACCTAGGTTTATTATATCCTTTATAAGAATAGTAAATTATTAAATAGCTCTACGAATATTAATCCTAGGGCCTTCCGTTAAAGGCTTATATACTTTTAGAAATGGTTTATTCCCTTTTAGGCGAAGGCCGTACTATAGGTGTAACGGCGCTATCGCATGTTACCTGCCAAATTCTACCAACCTGCAATTGGCCCGCCTAAAGCTAGCGCCTTGGCGGCTCACCCTATATATTTATTTACATCGGTCCTAGTAACCCCTTTTCCTTCTCTTTAGCTTAGTATCTTTATAAGATAGCATTCTACAAGCTTCGGTTTAGAAGCATTTATACAAGCCGTTATATTATACTAAGCTCTCCCTATATTGCCTAGGAAGGCCTTAATAATATCCCACCCTAAAGAGAAAACTTCGTCTGCAATAACGCGTTAATGCGCTATACTTAGACACTAAAACAACTCTATATTGCCTGGGAAGGCCTAAATAACATCCTACCTTATAAGCCAGACAAGACTAGACCTATACCCCCAGAATTAAAATTAAAGTATATAATATTAACAAACCCTAGAAAGCTAATAATAGTACCCAAAGCAAGCTTATTTAAGAGAGTTACCTTTACTTAAGAGGAACCTAAGATCCAATTAGGATTAGAAATTAAAGATAATAATAACGTTATAGACGTACGCAAGTAGATTTACGCCCTTACAGCTAGCCAAGAAGCTAATTATCTTAAGGTAAGGAATATATAAGAGACCCTATAAGAGATCCTAGAAAGCCTTATAGCCCTATAAAATAGCCTAGCTTCTTCTTCTTAAAGCCCTAGCTAATATACTTACTCTACCAAATATAATATACTAGGGAATATGGATATAATAACAAAGTAATTAAAGTCTGTTAAGCTCCCTAACCCCTAACTACTATTTAATAGAATAAACCCTACCTTTAAAAATTAAAGGATTTAAGTATAAGGAAAGCTCTGCGTTAATTATAACTATTTCCTTTTTAAGGAAGCTAAAATGCTCTACCTTTTTAGTTAAACCACTAAGGACGCCTAACGGTACCTTTAAGCCAAGTTTAAGGACAATTTCCCTATCCGATTTATATCTATTAATAAGATAATACAGCACCTAGTAGCTATCTATATTAACCTAAATAAAGTATAAAACGCCTAGTATAACTATAATTGCCTAATAATAAAACCGAACTAACCCTTTACTAAATTTTAGACTTAATTCCTATACCTTATAGAAGAAGGCCAGGTTCCCCTTAAGAACTACTAATTAGACCTATATAATAAGCTAACAATTTAGCTATAAGAGAAGATTGCTATAACCTTAAATAACCTTCTAACGTATAATAGACTTACAACTTATTACCTATTATTAGATTTAGAACTAAAGCAAATTAACACCTACCCTAATCGGCAGAAGCGACCCTAGAATAATTAAAACTTATTAGCTATACCTATAGGAGTTAGAGTAAAAAGATAAGCCATAACCGCTCTTATACTAAAAGCGGTTATATTTACGCACTAGCGGGCCTTACCCAACTAGCTATGTACTATACCCCCGACTAGTACTTATTATAATACCCTAATTAACCCTACCTTAATTACTTACTATAACTATAATAAGGAGGGTTACTTTGCCTTATTTTGCCTAAAGCTAAAGGATATAGGCAATATTAAGGAGATAGAGGAAGGAGAAACGTTTAACAAGTTAGAAAAAAAAGAGCCTTAGGGAAAGACTCCCCCCTAAGGTACCCTATTAATCTTAAAGAGATTAATCTTAGTTAGTTAATAGGTAGAAATCATTTTACTATTTTATATATAGTATCTTAAAATAGATATAGAGTAAATATAACCGCCCTTATTAACACTAGAGTAAATAGCTTTACCTTTATAAATACTACCTATATAAATAATGTTGCCAAATTTCTAAATATAAAAGCTACCTAATTAGAGAAGCCTATTTAGGTAAAGGGCTATAATAGCTAAGCCGGTTAGCTAGTTACCTACATCTTAAAGTTATATATTGCTCTTAACGGATAACGCTAATATAGTATCTCTTTCTGTATTTTAGACCTAAGGTCCTATAATATAATCCTTAGCTAAAAATAGATATCCTATTTTAATATTTAGCTAAATATATAATAAAGACAATTTATTTAGCTAGAGGATAGACCAAAACTACTCTTATTTATTAGGGAAATCTAAACTAATTATAAGATATTAGCCGTAAAGGCTAACCCTACCTACTAGTAGGATGTCTAGGCCTATAACCTAGCCTTTACTTAAGAAAACGCCCGCCATAAAGCTAGAAAGAACTCTATACTAATAAAGATACTCTCCTAAAGCGCTATATTTAAAGAGGACTCTGTATATAGGGGCGGGATAGATAGTAATATAAACAATATCTAAATTATATAGATCTAACCGGTATGGAAAAGAACATATTAACAGAATATAAGGGATAACCTTTAAAAGATGCGACAGGAGCTAAAAAAAGTAATAATAACACTAGTACCCTAAAAGCCCCTAAGGTTATATACGCCCCTATTATTATATAACCCCCTTATAGTAAATATCGCCGTAATTAGCGCTATTGCGTTCCACTTTAATATATATTAGAAGGATAATAAGGTCTTTATAATAAGCCTATATAAGATTAACTAAATTATTAATAATAGGGAGGAAAGGCCAGCTAAGAAAACTAATAAAAAAACTAGTTAAACGCCTCCTTTTTACTATTTATATAGATTATAAGGATATACTCTTAAAAGCAGCCTTAGATAAGTTACCCCCTTACTAGATATATAATTATAAGATTTAATTAAAAGCTAATAACTTGCTAGGCTATAGCCCCCTCTACTAATAATTAATAGATAAGCTAAAAGTAATAAAGTAGTACTTAATTAATAACCTAGATAAAGGGTTTATTAAGCTAAGTTAAGCCCCTTTTACTTTCCCTATCCTATTTATAAAAAAGCCTAATAAAGGCCTTTATTTTTATATTAACTATTAAAAGCTAAACGCTATTACTTAAAAGGACTAGTACCCTATTTCTTTAATTAATAAAACCCTTACATATCTAAGTTAGGTAAAGATCTTTACTAAACTTAATATCTACTAAGCTTTCTACCAAATTAGGATAGACCCTATATTTAAAGATTTAGTAGCGTTTTATACCCATTATAGTTCCTATAAATATAAAGTTCTTCCTTTTAAACTAATAAACGGACCAGCTATATGCTAAAGGTATATAAATAACATTCTTTTTAATTACCTTAATAAGTTCTATACGGTATACCTAGACGACATTCTTATATACTTAAATAATGAGCTTAAGTATTAAGTTTATATTAAAAAGGTTTTAGAGAGACTATAAAACGCGGGCTTATAAGTTAATATTAAGAAATGCGAGTTTAGGGTAAAATATATAAAATACCTTAGGTTTATCATAACTATAGAAAGAATTATTATTATTTATTGCTTAACGTCCGATTTAGATCCCTATTGGGCCTACGCGGACTACTCCTTATATATATATGGGGAGAAAACTCTATTTAAGAAAACCCCGTAATTTATTTCCCCGCCTTTTAGGACTCGCCTATAAGGCGCCTATAAGGCGCCTGCGAGTTACCTATAGTGCTCTACTACCTTACGTTTTAACCTCCTTAGGAACCACTACTGCCGTAATAAGCCTACGGACGCGCTAGTATTGTAAACTTTACTCTACCACTGTAGAGTTATTAGGGGGCGCCCGTTACTCGCCCCCCCCGCCCTTTATTACTATTTCCTTTATAACCCGGAACTAGTTTAGTAT
>Ga0307515_10002741_pt1 | contig 37704 bp, 33 predicted proteins | sample 17_EM_MG_FD_194513 | JGI IMG/M metagenome (GOLD analysis project Ga0307515, IMG submission 194513) | Populus trichocarpa ectomycorrhiza microbial communities from riparian zone in the Pacific Northwest, United States - 17_EM | ecosystem: Host-associated > Plants > Roots > Unclassified | place... | reverse complement strand
ACGCCGGGATCGGCTTCGCGGTCCCGGTCGACACCGTCAACTCGATCGTGCCGCGGCTGCTCCGCGACGGCAAGATCTTGCGCCCCGGCCTGGGCGTGGTGCTGGCCACGGACCAGATCGCGGCTCGCAACGGCATCGATGGCCTGCTGATCCTCCGGGTCGCGCCGGGCGGCGCGGCCGACCAGGCCGGGATCACGGGCCTGGTGCAATCGCCCGACGGCCAGCGGCCCGGCGACGTGATCATCAAGGTCGACACCACGGACGTGCATCGCGAGAGCGACCTGTTCCGCGCGCTCGACGCCCACAGCGTGGGCGACACGGTCGATGTCACGGTCATCAACCAGGGACGCCGCCGCACCGTCAAGGTGAAGTTGCAAGCCATCCAGTGAACCGGGCGTCCAGCGCAGCGCAGGTGGGGCTCGACGTATCGCCGCCTGGGTGCTCGAGGTCTCACGCCCGGAGAGATTCTCGCAGCGGCGGCGGCTGCCGCGGTGGATCGATGGAATGATCCGGGACGCGAGCACGTCGTACCTGCATGGCCACCCGCCGGTGCCGGGTCCGACCACCGCGCTCGCGGATCCGCTGTGCGTGCTCGAGGAGGCCGTGGCCGGGCTGCCGGTCCAGCGCGGCTGGGACCGCCCGCTGCCCCCGATCTTCGCACCGGTGGGCACGCGCGATCCCCTGCTCGACGACACCCGGCGGCTCGAGCGCGCGGTCGCCGGCCTCCACGTGCCGTGCGAGGCGCGGTATTACCCGGGCGGCAGTCATGCCTGTCACGCCCTGGTCTGGGATCCCGCGGCGCGCCGGTGCTGGCGCGATGCGCGGGCGTTCCTCGATCGCCACATGCGCAGGCCGTAGGTCGCCGTGACTCCGCCGCGTCGTCTGCTCGGGTTCTCGGTCACCGCGGCGATCGTCATCGCCAACATGATCGGCACCGGCGTGTTCACCAGCACCGGGTTCCTGGCCCAGAGCCTGCACGATCCGGCGACGATCCTGATCGCCTGGATCGTCGGGGGCGTGCTCGCGCTGTGCGGCGCCGCGGCCTACGCCGAGCTCGGCGCGATGATGCCGCAGGCTGGCGGCGAGTACGTCTACCTCAGCCGGGCCTACCACCCCGCGGTCGGGTTCGTGAGCGGCTGGGTGTCGCTGACCGCGGGGTTCTCGGCGCCGATCGCGGCGTCGGCGATCGCATTCGCGACCTACCTGGCGACGCTGATCCCCGCGGTCGGATCGCCGGTGGCCTGGTTGACCGCGAGCCTCGACATCGGCGGTCACCACATCTTCTCGATCTCGTTCGGCGCCCAGGCTGCGGTCGCGAGCGGCCTGATCGTCGTGGTCACCGCGCTGCACGCGTTCGACACCCGGCTCGGCGGCCGGGTCCAGGCGGTGTTCACCGCCGCCAAGGTCCTGCTGGTCGTCGGGTTCATCGTCCTGGGCCTGACCGTCGGCGACGGCGACTGGCACAACCTGCACCGCCAGCACGGCGGGCTCGCCAACATCACCACGCCGTCGTTCGCGATCGCACTGATGGTCGTCAGCTTCGCGTACTCGGGCTGGAACGCGGCGGCCTACGTCGCCGGCGAGGTCCACCGGCCGGAGCGGACGCTGCCGCGCTCGCTGCTCGCCGGCACCGGCGTGGTGATGACGCTGTACGTGCTTCTCAACCTGGTGTTCCTCTACGCGGTGCCGTCCGACACGCTCGCCGCGCCGATCGTCGAGGTCGGCGACGCGGCGGCCCGCCAGCTGTTCGGCGCGCGCGCCGGCAGCCTGGTGACCACGGTGATCGCGCTGGCGCTGGTCTCGGCGGTCAGCGCGATGGTGATGGCCGGCCCGCGGGTCTACGCGGCGATGGCCGCCAACCGCGCGCTGCCCGAGCCGCTCGGCCGCTACAGCCGGCGCGGCGTACCGACCATCGCGGTGATCACGCAGGGCGCGATCGGCGTGGTGTTCGTGCTGGTCGGCGACCTCGGCGACCTGATCCGGTTCGTCGGCTTCACGCTCGCGATCTTCGCCGCGCTGACCGTGGCCGCGGTGTTCGTGCTGCGCGGCCGCGGCTACCGCGCCCCGTACCGCACGTTCGGTTATCCGGTGACGCCGATCCTGTTCATCGCGGCGTCGGGCTGGATCGCCTACGCGCAGATCAAGGAGAGCCCGCGGGAGAGCCTGGTCGTGCTCGGCGTGATCGCGATCGGCGGCGTGCTCTACGCCGTGTTCGGCCGCGGCGGCCCGCCGGCGACTGGCGGCGGCCCCGAGGGGCTGCCGGAGGCGCGCGTGGTCGGCGGCGACTCGCACGCCCCGTGATCCGCCGCGCGCGCGGCTGCTATCCGGGACGGCTCGCCAGCCGCGCGGCGCGCATCAGTAGATAGTTCCGCTCCGGCACGCTCGTGGTCCGGTCCGCGGCCGCGCGGTAGTGCGTCAGCGCGGCCGCCCGGTCGCCGGCGAGCTCGCACAGATGGCCGCGCACGGCATCGAGCCGGTGGTGGCCGGCGAGCCGGGAGTCGCCGTCGAGCGCGGTCAGCAGTGCGAGCCCGGCCACCGGGCCGTGCACCATGGCCGCGGCGATCGCGCGGTTGAGGCTGACCATCGGGTTGTCGGTCATCCGCTCGAGCAGGCCGTACAGCGCCAGGATCTGCGCCCAGTCGGTGTCCTCGACCCGGGCCGCCTCGTCGTGGACCGCGGCGATCGCCGCCTGCAGCTGGTACGCGCCCACCGCGCCGCGCGACAGCGCCGTGGTGAGCAGCGCGACGCCCTCGGTGATCGCCTCGCGATCCCACAGCCCGCGATCCTGCTCGTCGAGCGGGATCAGCTCGCCGTCCGGCCCGGTGCGCGCGGTCCGCCGCGCGTCGGTGAGCAGCATCAGCGCGAGCAGGCCGGCGACTTCGGTGTCATCGGGCAGCACCTGGTGGATCGCGCGCGCGAGCCGGATCGCCTCGCTCGACAGGTCGACGCGGTGCAGCGCCGGCCCGGCGCTCGCGGTGTAGCCCTCGTTGAAGATCAGGTACAGCACGTGGAGCACCGCGCCCAGCCGCTCGGCGCGCTCGTCGGCGGTGGGCAGGCGGAACCGCACGCCCGACTTCTTGATGCTCTGCTTGGCGCGGCTGATCCGCTGCGCCATCGTCGCCTCGGGGACCAGGAACGCGCTGGCGATCTCGGCCGTGGTCAGGCCGCCGACCGCGCGCAGCGTGAGCGCGATCGCCGATGGTCGGGTCAGCGCGGGGTGGCAGCACATGAACAACAGGATCAGCGTGTCGTCGTCGTCGTGGTCGCGCGCGTCGAGGGCGTCCAGGCCATCGGGTGCCGCCGGCTCGTCGAGCTCGGCCTCGGCCAGCACCGCGGCCTCGCGGCGGCGGCGGGCGATCTCGGCGCGCACGTGATCGGTCATCCGGCGGCCCGCGACGTGGATCAGCCAGCCCCGCGGGTTCTCCGGCACGCCCTGGATCGGCCACTGCGTCGCCGCCGCCACCAGCGCCTCCTGCACCGCGTCCTCGGCGGCGGCGAAGTCGCCGAACCGGCGGACCACCGCGCCGAGCACGTGCGGAGTCAGCTCGCGCAGCAGGTGGGCGGCGACGGCGACCATCGGGGCGGGCTCAGGCATCGACCGGCGGCGCGCTCATCACCTGGCGCACCTCGATCGCCAGGTTGAGCGGCGCGCCGCGCTGCCCGGGCGCGGCCGAGGCGCGCGCGGCGATCGCGTAGGCCTGCGCCGGGGTCTCGACGTCGACGATCCAGTAGCCGGCGAGGAACTCCTTGGACTCCGCGAACGGCCCGTCGGTCACCTCGGGCGCACCGGCCTTGCCGGCCCGCACGATCCGCGCCTGCCCCGGCGACGCCAGACCCTCGGCCGCGACCAGCTCTCCCGAGGCCTGCAGGTCCTGCGCGAGGCGCTTCATGAACTGGATATGGGCCTTGAGGTCCTCGGGCGGCCAGTTCGCGACCGCCCAGTTACCGTCGCCGCGTGGCGCATTCATCATCAGCATGAACTTCATCTCGGGCTCCTTGGTTCTGCGCCGCACATCGGCGCGTTCATGGCCATGTCGGAGCCCGCCGGGCATTCTCGACATCGCCGCGGACGATTCTTTGACGAACCTCTCGGAACATCGCACGAGTTCCGGGTAACACGAATGATCCTGGACCACTGAGCGGTCCAGGAACACACCGGAACATGATCCGAAACATCCGCAGGCGGCGGTCGCTGCGCGGCGGAGCGAAGTTCGATGAGTTGACGGCGCCCGGAAGCGGCCTGGCCCTTGCTCGCAGCAAACACCACGAGCGAGGTGCGCCTGCATGGTCTCTGACACCGCGAAGCCCCGAAGCATCGATCCTGTCGCGCCCCCTGGATCGGTGAAGCCGGCCATCGCGATCACGCAGACCAGCGATCCCTCCTCGGCTGTGCCGCCGGGCGCGGCGTCGGCCCCCGCGCTGCCGGGCCCCGGCAGCCTGCTTCACGACCGCGAGCGCTACGAGGTCCTCGGCGAGCACGGCCGCGGTGGCCTGGGCCGGGTGTCGCGGGCGCATGACCGCGCGCTGGGCCGCGACGTGGCGATCAAGGAGCTGATCTCGCGCGGCCCGGTCAGCGAGGTCAGGTTCCTGCGCGAGGCGCTGATCACCGCGCGCCTCGAGCACCCCGGCATCGTCCCGGTCCACGAGGCCGGGCGCTGGCCCGACGGCACGCCGTTCTACGCCATGAAGCTGGTGGCCGGCCGCTCGCTGCACGCGCTGATCGCGGAGCGGCCTGCGGTGACGGACCGCATCGGCCTGCTCCATCACGTCATCGCCGTCGCCGATGCCATCGCCTACGCTCACGGCCGGAACATCATCCACCGCGATCTCAAGCCCGCCAACGTGATCGTCGGCGACTTCGGCGAGACCATTGTCATCGACTGGGGCCTCGCGAAGGACCTGACCTCGAGCGAGGTGTCCGCGACCGGCGACCGGCCACCCGCGGCGCATGGCGACGACGACCTCACCCGCACCGGCAGCGTGCTCGGCACCCCGGCGTACATGGCGCCCGAGCAGGCGCGCGGCGAGCCGGTCGATCAGCGCGCCGATGTCTTCGCGATCGGCGCCATGCTGTGGGGGCTCTGTGCGGTCGAGAAGATGCCGCCGGCGCGCCGCGCGCGCGACCGCGTCCTGCGCCGGGCCGGGATCGACGAGGACCTCGCGGCGATCATCGCCAAGGCGCTGGACGACGACCCCGCGCACCGCTACCCCGACGCCGGGGCCCTCGCCGCCGATCTCAAGGCGTTCAAGTCCGGCGCGCGGATCGCGGCGCGACGCTACTCGCTGATCGCGATGCTCGCCCACTGGGCCCGCCGCAACCGCCGGCTCGCGGTCTCGGCGATCGCTGCGATCACCGTGGTCGCCGCCGGCACCACCGCGTTCGTCCGCAACGTCACCACCGAGCGCGATCGCGCAGATCTCGCCCTGGCGCGCGCCGAGGCCGCGCACTCCGCCGCGGACGCGGCCGGCCGCGCCACCCTGGCCGCGTACCAGGACGTGTCGCTGAAGAACGCCGAGCTCCTGCTCGCGAGCGACCCATCGGCGGCGTGGGATGTCCTGCAGGGCTACCGCGGTCCGGATCAGGAGCGCGCGGAGCTGCTGCGGGCGAAGGCCGACGGCCTCGGCGTGGCCACGGTGCGCGGGGCGGTGCACACCGACACGGTCTACGCCCTGCACCCGCTCGCCGACGGCTCGCTGCTGTCGATCAGCGAGGACGGCCGCGTCGCGGTGACCACGCTCGACGGGACCTGGCGCGTGGTCGCGTCCAACGCGGCGATCCGCGTCCCGTCGGCGTTCTCGTCGGCGCGCGGCTTGCTCGCCTATGCCTGCCGGCCGGAGGGCATCTGCCTGCTGGATCCGATCCGCCGCTCGGGTCATGCGCTGCGGACGCCCGGCTTCGGCGTGCCGGCGTCGCTGGACCTGGCTCCGGACGGCGAGCGCCTGGTCGCGCGGTACGGCGAGCGCATCGTGCTCTGGAACCTCGCCGGACCGACCGCCACGGCCGTCGCTCACGCCGACCTCCCCGCCGTGCGGCAGGTCAGCTACGCCTCCGCCCGGCACGTGATCGCCGTGGCCGACCATCGCGTCTACCTCGTGGAGGCCGCGACCGGCCGGGTCGCGCCGCCCGCCGAGCTCGACGCCACCGCGGTGGCCAGCGACGGGGATCGCATCGTCGCGGGCGACGCGCACGGCGCGATCGTCGTGCTCGACGCGCGGAGCTGGCCGCGGCCCGGCCGGCCGCGCGCCGTTTGCGCCGCGCGGGTGACCGCCGTGGTCGTCCTGCCGGCGAAGCAGGCCTTCGCCTACGCGTGTCAGAACGGCGAGTTCGGAATCCGGGGTATCGACGACGATCGGGTCGTGCTTCGCCAGTACGACGGCAACGCGGTCATCTCGCTGGCGAGCTCGGCCGATGGCCGATACGCGATCTTCGGCGAACAGCACGGCGCGCTGCGGATCCATGACGCGGTCACCGGCATGATCACGTCGTACAAGGGACAGATCGCCTGCCTCAGCGCCGTGACCGGACCGACGCCGTCGTTCCCCTACGTCGCGGCCGGCGACGACGACGGCGCGATCCGGATCTGGCGGCTGCCCCAGACCGTCGCGAGCACGATCATCACGGCCGGCGCCGCGCTCTACGACACGTTGATCCTGGACGACGGCACGGTGATCGGCCTCGGCGGTGAGCCGACGATGCCGTGGTGGAAGGGCGGCGAGGCCGGTCAGGCTCCCGGTCACGCACAGGGCGGCGCGGCGGTTCGCAGATCCCAGGACCCGAGACGGTTCGCGACCTTCGGCCTGGACGGCGAGATCGCGCTGTGGGACGCGACGCGCGTCGCGCCGGTTCGCCGGATGCGCGCCGGGATGGTCGCGGGTGTAGGGTTCCTGCGCGACGGGGCGTCGCTCGTGTCGGCAGGGGATGACGGCCGGTTGCTGGCGTGGCTCGCTGATCGCGATCAGCCAACGCTCGTTGCGCAGTTCTCGCGGCCGCTGGTCGGTCTCGAGATCGTGCAGGACGGCGACGTGATCGCGGCCGAGCGCGGTGGCGACCTGTGGAAGGTGAGCCCGCACGCCGGGGGCGTCCGGCGCCTCGTCCGATCCGGGTGGGGCGAGACCATGGTCAAGCTGACCGCCTCCGGCGACGGCCGCTGGCTCGGCGCCGGGACCTCGGGCGGTGAGGTCCTGGCCTACGCGGCGCCGAGCTGGCAGCCGATCCGGATCCTGCAGGCCGGCGCGCGGATCCGGGCGATCGCGTTGTCCCCGGACGCCTCGATGATCGCCGCGGTCTCCGAGAACGGGTTCGTGCACCTCCGCGCCGTGGCCGCGGATGCCGTGGGCGGGGACGCGCACTGGCGGCGCCTCGCAATGCCGGCGCGCGACGTGAAGTTCTCGCCCGACGGCGGGCTGCTCGCGATCACCACCAACGACGGCGGCGTGTTCTTCTACGCGCTGCAGCACCGGCGCTGGCACTACATCCCGTTGCCCGCGGTCGACGTGTTTCGCGGCCAGTTCTCGCGCGACGGCGCGCGCTACGCCTCGGTCGATGGCACCGGGAGCGTCACGCTGTTCGACGTCGCGCAGATCCCCGACGATCCGTGATCGGCGGCGCCGCCGGCCGGCAGGGTGAGCTCGACGCCGAGGCCGCCGAGCGCCGAGCGCCGGAACCGGACCGCGCCGCCGTGGGTGGCGGCGATCGCGATCACGATCGACAGGCCCAGACCGCTGCCGCCGCGGTCGCGGCTGCGCGACGCGTCGGCGCGCCACAGCCGGCGGCCGAGCTGATCGAGCTGATCGGCGGGCACGCCGGGGCCGTCGTCGTCCACCGTGATCCGCGCGCCGCCCAGGTGCGGTCCGGCGGTCACCGCGATCCGCGCGCGCCGCGCCGCGCCGGCGTGGATCACCGCGTTGCCGACCAGGTTCGCGATCGCCTGCTCGATCCGGGCGGGGTCGGCGACGACCGCGGCCGCGGCCACGTCGCAGGTGATGACGTGGCCGCCCGCGGTCAGCCCGGCGCAGCCGACCACGCCGCGGGTCAGAGCCGCGACGTCGCAGGCCGAGCGCTCGAGCCGGAGCTCGGGCTCGTCGAGCCGCGCCAGATCGCGGACGTCGGCGATCAGGCGCTCGAGCCGCGCGGTCTCGTGACCGAGGTGGTCGAGCAGCGCGCCGCGGTGGTCGCCGGCGCCGCGCTGCAGCGCGTCGGCCACGCCGAGCAACGTCGTGGTCGGCGTCGCCAGCTCGTGCGCCAGGTCGGCGAACAGCCGGCGGCGCTCGGCGTCGGCGTCGCGCAGCTTGCGGACGTGCGCGTCGAGCGCGTGGCTCATCGCGGCGAATGCCTCGCGCACGGTCACGAACTCGGTCGACGGCGGCGGCGGCATCCCCGTCGTCAGGTCGCCGCCCGCGACCCGGAGGTAGGCGTCGACCAGCGGCCGGGTGTAGTGGCGCACGATGATCCGCGCGAACAGGTAGGTGCACAGGGTAGGGAACGCGAGCGGTACGGCGAGCGCGGCGATCTGCGCCGGCGCGCTCGCCGCGCGATCGAGCCACCACCACTGCGCGAGCCCGGTGACCGCGAGCACCGGCGTGGTCAGCAGCGCGAGCTTGACCGCCAGCGGCAGCCGGATCACGCCGTCCCCAGCCGGTAGCCGGCGCCGCGCACGCTGTGGATCGGGGCGGGCAGAAGCCCCGCGGCCTCGAGCTTGCGGCGCAGCCGGGTGATGTGGCAGTCGACGTTGCGCGCGTAGCCGTCGTGGCTGGTCGAGAACACGCGCTCGAGCAGCTCGCGGCGGCTGAACACCCGACCGGGCGCGCCGATCAGCACCGACAGCAGCGCGAGCTCGGTGGGCGTGAGCGCGAGCGGCGCGCCGCCGACCGAGGCGCGGCACGCCTCGCCATCGACCGCGATCTCGAGCTCGATCGCACCCTCGCCCTCGCCCCAGCGAGTGGCCAGCGGCGTGCCCAGCCGGCGGAACAGCGCCGCGACCCGCGCGATCAGCACGCGCGGCGTGAACGGCTTGACCACGTAGTCGTCGGCGCCGGCGTCGAGTCCGGTCACCATGTCGGCGTCGCTGCCGCGCGCGGTCATCATCACGACGCCCGGCGTCGGCGTGTGCCGGGCGCGCAGCTCGCGGCAGACCTCGAGGCCGTCGCGGCCGGGCAGCATCAGATCGAGCACGACCACGCGGAACCGGCGCTGCGCGCAGGCCTCGAGCGCGGCCTCGCCGTCGCCGACCGCGTCGACCGCGTAGCCCGCACCGGCGAGGTTGTGCGCGGTCACCTCGCGCAGCGCCCGGTCGTCTTCCACCAGCAGGACTCGCTCCACCATCGCCCTCCGCGATCAGCGTACACCACGGGCCGCGGCCTCGCCCGATAGATCGACGGAACACCGCCGGCGCGCAAGCGTTGCCGCGCCCGGGGCGGGTCATCGCGGCGGGGTACCGGTCGGGTACGCAGGTCGGATCGCGGTCGACATCCGGGCGCGGCGGCCGACGCAGCTGGATGATGCAACCTCGCTGCACTGCGCCTGTGATCCTCGCGGCGGCGCTGTGCGCCTGCGCCGGCTCCGCGACCGCCCGGCTCGAGCTCGCCAACCAGACCGCGGCGGCGCCGCGCACGGCCGCGCTGCTCGCCGATGGCACGTCGCTGCGCCTCAAGCTGATCGCGGCGTACCTCGCCGAGGACGTCGATCCGGTGACCCAGAACAACATCGGCAAAAGCGCGATGATCTGGCTCAACCCCGAGTGCGCCGACGACATCTCGGGCTGCAACGTCGCCGGCATGGCGCAGCCGCCCGGCCCGCGGGTCACGCAGTACTTCGATCTCGCGCGGCCGACCGCCGAGGTCAACGCCGAGCTCAACTCGCAGGACGCGGCGATCGAGCCCGCGACCTATCGCTACGCGCGGGTCGAGCTGTGCAAGTCGTACGGCGGCCAGACCCAGGCCGAGATCCCGACGCTGATGTGGCAGGGCCCCGGGATGGACGCCGAGCAAGCGTTCGTGTCGGGCGACTGCGGCCGGACCAGCCTGCCGTTCGATCCGCCGCTCGTCGTCGCCGCCGGGGACGCGGTGACGATCAGCCTGGGCTACGATCTCGCCGCGGCGGTCGTCGCCGGCGAGCCGCACTCCGACGCTCCGCACTGCTCGTTCTCGATCGCCGGGCACGACGATCCGGGCGGCGATCCGCACTGCTTCCGCGCCTGCGTCGACACCGCGCCCGATCATCGGGTGTGCATGGACTTCCCCGAGCTCGCGCCCAGCGCCGCGCGGTTGTGATCGCCTGCCGCGACCACCAGGGCGCCGCGCGCGCCCGGGGAAGCTCGTTGTCCGGACGCGCGCGGCGCTGGTGAAGATCAAGACTGGCCGGTTTCATCTCGTCAGGCGCCGTCGATCGGCCGTTCCCTGCTGGCAAACTTCGCCGCGAGAATGACTGCCCACGACTGATCGCGCGAGGCAGCCGCGCCGCAGGTGCGACGCGATACCGTGAGGTCCGCCGGGCGGTCCGGGTTGTACCGGGCGCGCGGCTGGACGAGGATGAGCGGATGACCGACCCCGAGCCTGGCGACGCTCCCGCCTCGCTCGACGCGATCGGCGACGGGCTGCGGGACGCTCGCCCCGAGCACCAGGACGTGCCGGCGGCACTGGCCCGCGCGCGGGTCGCCGAGGCGTTGTTCGGGCGCCGCGATCCGGTACGTATCGGTCGCTACACGATCGAAGCCCAGGTCGGAGCGGGTGGTGGCGGCGAGGTCTTCGTCGCACACGATCCCGCGCTGTCGCGGCGCGTGGCGATCAAGCTGCTGCGCGCGGTCGGCGATCGCGAGCGGCTGCTGCGCGAGGGCCAGGCGCTCGCCCGGCTGTCGCATCCCAACGTGGTGCCGGTCTACGACGCGGGCACGGTGGACGATCGGGTCTACGTGGTGATGGAGCTGGTCGAGGGCGATACCCTGCGCGCGTACTGCGAGGTCGCGACGCGCACGGTCCGTGACATCGTGCGGGCCTATCGCCAGGCCGGGGAGGGGCTCGCGGCCGCGCACCGCGCCGGGTTCATCCACCGCGACTTCAAGCCCGACAACGCGGTGATCGGCCGCGACGGCCGCGTGCGCGTGGTCGACTTCGGCCTCGCGCGCGACGGGGACGAGCCGGAGCCGCAATCCGACGCTGTCGCCGATGCGGCGGGCGATACGCCGCCCGGGACGACGCAGGTCCGCCCGGGCACGCCGCGCTACATGGCCCCCGAGCAGGCCCGCGGCGGCGCGCTGACCGCCGCGGCGGATCAGTACGCGTTCTGCCTGTCGCTGCGCGAGGGCGTGATCGCGCGCGGGCCGGCGCTGCCGCGCTGGCTCGACCCGATCCTGCGCCGCGGGCTCGCCGACGCGGCCGGTGACCGTTATCCGTCGATGGACGCGCTGGTCGCCGCGCTCGGCCGCGATCCGGCGTGGCGGTGGCGGCGGCGTGCGGTGGTCGCCGGCGCGCTCGGCCTGGCCGCGGCGGCGTTCGTCGTCGGCCGCACGAACCGCGCCGCGGCGCCGGCGTGCGACAGCGGCGCGGCCGAGCTCGTCGCGGCGTGGAGCGAGGAGCCCGCGGCCCGGGTCGCCGCGCACCTCGATGCGCTGTCGCCCTATGCCCGCGGCGCGGCCGCGCAGGTCGCCGGGATGTTCGAGCGCTACGCCGGGGCCTGGCGCGCGGGTCATCGCGAGGCCTGCGTCGCCCACCGCGACGGCGCGCAGTCGACCGAGCTGTTCAACCACCGCGTCGCTTGCCTCGCCCGCGCCCGGGCCGCGCTCGGCACCGCGGTGACGGTGATCGCGTCGGCGTCGGCCCGCGAGATCGCGAGCGTGATCGCGGCGGTCGGCGAGCTTCCGGATCTCGAGCGCTGCGGCGATCCGAGCACGCTGCTCGACAGCGTCGCGCCGCCGCCGCCGAGCATCGCCGCCGCGGTCGCCGAGGCCGGCAACGAGCTGGCCTCGCTCGAGGTCGAGGTCCGTGCGGCGCGGCCCGACGTGCGCCCGCGGATCGAGGCGGTGGTGCGGCGCGCCGCGGGGCTCGGGTACGGCCCGCTGCGCGCGCGAGCGCTGCGGCTGGCCGGCAGGGCGGCGATCGCGGTCGATCAGCGCGCCGCCGCGATCCCGCCGTTCCGCGAGGCGACGACCCTGGCGCTGACCGCGGGAGACTGGCCGCTCGCGGTCGAGAGCTTCGCGATCCAGCTGTGGGCGGCAAGCACGGCCGGTCAGGACGGCGCGTTCGCCGGCCTCGAGCTGGTCCAGTCGATCGCCGAGGGCCTGCCGGCCTCCGCGCGCTGGGTCCGCGCGCTGCTCGACAACTGCATCGGCGGCGCGGAGCAGGCGGCGGGCCACCGCGACCGCGCGCGGGCCGCATTCGAGCGCGCGCTCGCCCTGGTCCGCGGCGTGACCGGGCCCGCCGCGCTCGAGCTCGCGAGCATTCGCTCGAACCTCGCGCTGGTCATCGACGATCCGGCTCGCAGCAAGGCGCTCGCGCAGGAGCGGATCGCGATCGTCGAGGCCGGGCTCGGCAATCAGCACCCGATCACCCTGGACGCGCGGATCGCCGCCGCGTGGCTCGAGCTCGATCCGCGGCGCGCCCGCGCTGGCCTCGAGCCGGCGTGCTACCTGCTGAGCGAGCTCCACCCCGACCACGGACCGGACATCCGGACCTGCCAGTCCGAGCTCGGCTGGCTCGCGCTCGAGCGCGGCGACGCCGCGGCGGCGCGGATCGCGTTCGGGCGCGTGGTCGCACCCGCGGGCGCGGATGACACCGTGGCCGCGGTCGCGATCGCGCGCGCCGAGCTCGACGCGCTCGACGGCCGACCCGCCGCGGCCGGGCCGGCGCTCGACACCGCGCTCGCGGCGCTGGGCTCGCTCGCTCATCCGGCCTGGTACGTCCGGCTCGACGCGGCGAACGCGCTGCTCGCGCGGGGCGCGCTGGCGGTGTCCGCCGGGCGCGATGCCGCGGCGCGCGCCGACCTCGAGGCCGCGCGCGACCACCTGGAGGCCGCGATCGCGGTCAGTCCCATGGTCAGCAGCGCGCGCCGGCTCGCATTCGCGCGCACCAGCCTGGTCCGGTCGTGGCGCGGCGCGCCGCTACCGGCGGCGGCCCGGCGCGACGCCGACGCGGCGATCGCGTGGTATCGCGAGGCCGGGGGCTACGACGACGCGATCGCCGAGCTCGAGCGCGCGCGCGCCCGGTGACCTCACAGGTCCGGGTTGCGGGTCAGGATGCGATTGCCGAGCGGGCCGATCACGAAACCCTCGCACCGCGGCGGGAGCTTGCCGCCGCACTCCTGCTGGATCTTGCTGAGGATCGTGGCGTCCTTGCCGAACAGCCGCGGCGTGTCCAGGCACTGCACCCCATCGGGGCCCCAGACCGCCTCCAGGCTGACCCACGGCCCCATGACGTACTCCGAGGTCACGGGGAGCAGGTTGGGCACCTCGAAGATCCCGATCCCTTCGCCGGGATTGGTGAACGCATGACCCTTACCGCAGACGTCCGCGGTCCAGACCCGCAGCAGCGTCTGGCGCTTCGCGGGGCTGGTGAGGATGCCGAGCCGGCTCTGCGCGACGCTGGTGTGCCCCATCATGTGCATCTTGTAGGGCGCACCGCCGTGGCACGCGACGTTGAACCAGCCGAAGGTCGCCGCGCCGGTGGTGATCAGCTTGGTCTCCGGGTCGTAGATGTCGTCCTTGAACACGATCGCGCGGATCTTCGGGTCCCCCGGATCATGCGGGTTGGCCAGCTGACACAGCGGGTGCTCGTCGCGCAAGTCGCTGATCGGCGCGTAGAAGAACTCGTAGGTCCTGACCCAGCTGCCGGGAGCCACCCAGAACCAGTCCATGTCGATGCTCGTCGACACGTGTCCGATCCGGATCTGGTACGGAGTGCGTCCGTGCGTGACGATGATCCGCGTGCCCTCGAGATCTGCGGGATTGACGAGCACGACGCCGGTGTCCGGATCGACGCCGTACAGCTCGTCGCCGGGCGGACCGACGACCATGCGCAGCGCCGTGGCGCCCTGCGATGCACTGACCATCCGGATGTCCTTCCCGTTCGGATCGCCATAGGAGTTCAGGCTCCAGAAGTACACGCCGTCGATCACCGGCGAGTTACCGCTGTCGCCGCACGCGGGCTTCGGGCAGTCCGGCACGATCAGTTGTGTGTCCACGGACACCTTCTCGGGGCTGGACGCCACGCAGGCGGACACGGCCAGTGCCATACACGCGGCGATCCGGCGACTTGGCATGATGACAAGGAGCCACGACCCCGGGGCGCGTTACGAGAAAAAACGCCAGAAACCGCGTTCAGCCAGGCCGTCCGCCTGCCTTGCGGGCCATCCGGTCCAGGTCCTCGAGGGTCGCCGGCGCGCTGGACGCCAGCAGGTCGCGCAGCTTGCCGCGCGCCCGGAACAGCCAGATCCGGATGGTCCCGGGCGGGACCTCGAAGATCTTGCCGAGCTCGATGGTGTCGAGCTCCTCCCAGTAGTGCAGCTCGAGCAGCGTCTGCTGCTCGATCGACAGCTCGCGCAGCGCCGCCAGCAGCGCCCGGTGCGCCTGATCGCGGGCCAGCGCGGACCCCGGCGTGGTGATCACCTCGGCGACCGAGGTCGTGGTGACGTCGACCCGCTCGTCGCGGCGGCGGTTGCGCAGGTAGCGATACAGCTTGTTGCGCGCGATCGAGAACAGGTAAGCGCGGAAGCTCGAGTCGCCGCGGAACTGGTGCTTGGCGCCCAGGCACGCGAGCAGCGTCGACTGGACCAGCTCGTCGGCGTCGCCGCTCGACTTGCTCTGGAAGAACCGGTACAGGCTGTCGAAGTGGCGCTCGAACAGCGCCTCTCCGGCCTCGCGCTCGCCGGCGCGCCAGCGCTCGATCAGGCCGAGATCCGGATCCTCCACCCGGCCGACGATATCACTCCTGACGCGGTCGTTCTGACGCATGGCTGGCGGCGGCGGTGGTGCGGTCACATCGTGATCTGGCAGCTCGACTCGTCGGCCCACGACGCGCCGCGGAAGTACGAGCCCCCGATCGGCTCGACGAACAGCCGGTACTGGAAGCTCGAGCACGTGCTGTTGCGGAAGAACCGGTAGCGCTGGTTCTGGCCCAGCGGCGAGCCGTCGTTGAACACCGACCACGCGGCGCCCGAGTTGCTGCGGCGCTCGGTGCGGACCGCGTAGCCGAACATGCTCGACGTCGTGCGGCAGACGTCGAAGTAGAACTTCGGCGCGTAGCCGACGTAGCCCGACGTGGCCCCGGAGTCGAGCGCGGTGTAGCGGCCGTCGAGGATCGGCGCGAACACGTTGAACGCGGCCAGCCAGCCCACCCAGTTGCCGGCGCACGGGAAGCTATCGACGGTGTTGCTGCCGGCGGGGCTCGCGTTCAGCTGGCGTGGCTCGGCGCCGTACGCGGCGTCGGTCCGCGCGAGCAGCCGGTGGTCGCGCACCAGCTCGTCGGGTGCCGCCTGGCCGGGCTGCAGCGCCACGAACAGCTCGAGCGCGGACGGCTGCTGGGCCAGCACGGCGTCGACCGCCGGCGTCGCCCGGTCGCTCGTGATCTCGACGCTGATCACCGGGTCATCGCCGACCGCGCGCTCGTCGTAGAACCAGAGCTGCGCGCCCTCGTCGGTGATGAGCTTCGCGACGACGCGCGGCCGGTCGGCCTCGCCGGTCGCCGCCGGGCCGGTATCGGCCGCGAAGTCGACCCGGCCGGCCGGTTCGGCGGCGCAACCCGCGGCGATCGCGGCGATCGCGGCCGCGGACAGGCCACATAGTCTCTGCAACACGGATCTCGACATGCACTGGCTCCTGGGTTGGTTGTGATCCCGTAGAGCCGGCGCCGGCCCCCGCGTTACAAGAACTTCGATTCACGCCGGGCGCGCGGCGGCGCCGTCGAGCCCGCGCGTGGGCCAGGGCCGCCAGCGGAGGTCCGAGGGCAGGGGTGGGCGCGCCGGGCGCCGCGGTCGTCCAGGCCCGGGCCGCGTGACGCGCGCGGTTTAACAAGACTCTAATGATGCAGCGGAGGTGATGATATGGAGAGGTGCGATAACCACGCTGCGTCTTGCAGGCATCTCATCTTGATGAGTATTCTGCAATACGAGTAATAATGATATGAGATATACAGACTGACCACCTCGAAAATCCATGATCGGAAAACGTAATGCGCGCTCGTGTTCGGAGGAGCGCGCATTCGTGCAATGTGCGCGGCATGCGAATCGCTCAGACCGCCGCCCTCACCCGATCATCCCTCCTCACCGTCCTCGCCGGCAGCCTCGCGCTCACCGCCTGTGTCGCCACCGGGCCTGACGCCGACGAAGGTCAGCAGGCCGACGAGTTCGACACAACGCCGCAGGAGCCGCACATCGCGGTGTGCAGCGGCGGCCGGCTGACGTGCAAGTCGCACGTCCGCGCCGACGAGCACAACCGGATCCGGCCGTTCGCCACGCCGTCCGGCCTCGGCCCGGCCGACTTCGTCAGCGCGTACAAGCTCAACCCGGCGATCACCTCGACCGCCACGATCGCGATCGTCGACGCGTTCAACTACCCCGCCGCCGCGAGCGACCTCGCGGCCTATCGCACTCAGTTCGGCCTGCCGCCGTGCACCGTCGCCAACGGCTGCCTGCGGATCGTGAACCAGAACGGCGCGGCCTCGCCGCTGCCGGCCAACTCGCCCGCCGGCGACGACTGGACCGTGGAGGCCGCGCTCGATCTCGACATGGCCAGCGCGGCGTGCCCGACCTGCAAGCTCGTGCTGTTCGAGGCCAACGACGATCAGGGCAACGGCCTGTTCATCGCGCAGAACTCCGCCGCCGCGATGGCCGGCGTGGTCGCGATCAGCAACAGCTGGGGCGGGCCGTCCGACGGCACCGACGCATCGCTCGACGCGCAGTTCTTCACCCACAGCGCCGCGGTCAACACGTTCGTCGCCAGCGGCGACAGCGGCAACACCGGCACCTCGCCCGACTATCCCAGCACGTCGCTGCACGTGATCGGCGTCGGCGGGACCCACCTGGTGCGGTCGACCGCCGCCCGCGGCTGGACCGAGACCGTGTGGTCGGGCGCCGGCAGCTCGTGCAGCCGGGTCCTCGCCAGGCCGGCGTTCCAGTCGGTGGTCCCCTCGGCCGCGTGCGCCCGCCGCGCCGCGTCCGACATCGCGGCCGTGGCCGATCCCAACACCGGCGTCGCGGTGTTCAACGCCCGCGCCGGCGGCTGGATCGTCGTCGGCGGCACCAGCGCGGCGAGCCCGCTGGTCGCCGGGATCTACGCGCGCTACGGCATCAGCGGCGCCAGCCACGACGCCAGCTTCGCGTACAGCCACACCTCGGAGTTCTTCGACATCACCAGCGGCCGGAACGGTCGCTGCACCAGCGCGCTGTGCCGCGCCGCCGCCGGCTGGGACGGCCCGACCGGCGTCGGCTCGCCCAACGGCGCGCTGCTCGCGCGGTAGCGCCGACAGGTCGTACCGCTGCGCGGCTGATCCGCGGCTTGCCGCGTCACGCCGGAGCCATGCCCGCGCAGTGTCGACCGCCGCTCCCGCACCGTCGCTGGTGAGGCTCCACGGCGGAGCGTCGGGGCCGCGCAAGGCTCGAGGACCTCCCGCCGATCACCATCGTTTGCCAAGCTCGTCTGCGAGATCTCCCGATTGCTCGATACGGGCGACGCCTGGACTGCTCGACGCGCGCTGGCAGCGGTCGGGCGTGACGCCCGGAGCCCGGTCATCATCGCGAGGGCCTGCCCCGAGTGAGGGCGATGGCCTCGTGGTATCGGCCACTTGCACGAAAATGCAGATCGCTGCGACCAAACGGCCGCGATACGCTGTCCATGGCGCAATCATGGAGCCACGCGTGGAGCGGTTCGTCCGGCTGATCGAGCCGGTGCATCCCAGGGCGCTCGCGTTCGCGCGCTGCCTGTGCCGCTCGCGCACCGACGGCGACGACCTGTTCCAGGAGGCGTCGCTGCGCGCGTTCACCAGGCTCGACGGCCTGCGCGATGACGGCGCGTTCCGCTCGTGGCTGTACCGGATCGTGATCTCAGTGCACCGCAACCGCTGCCGGCGCTCGTTCTGGGGCCGCCTGGTCCCGTTCGGCGACGGCGGCGCCACCGAGGACGGCGCGCGCGCCGGCCACGAGCAGGACTACCGGGCCAGCGAGTGGTCGCCCGACGCGGCCGAGGCGAGCCAGCGTGCGCGCGCGGCGCTGTCCCGGCTGCCCGCCGTGCAGCGCGAGGCGATCGTCCTGCTCGAGATCGAGGGCTGGCAAGTCGAGGAGATCGCCGCGCTCCAGCGCGTCTCGGCGTCCGCCGTCAAGTCGCGGCTGGTGCGCGGCCGCGCGCGGCTCCGCGCCTACTACGAGAAACAGCTCGGTGCCGCCGGGGTGCCGTCCTATGTGCGAGGAGATGTTCCATGACGACGTACGACAAGCTCATTGCCGCGGACCTCGACTCGCTCGGCAGCGAGAGCCGGCAGCAGCTGCGCACGATCGACGCGGCGCTCACCGCGATCGGCGTGTCGCGAGGCGGCCGCGTGATGCGGTCGCCCGGCGAGTCTCCCGCGCCGGGCGGCGGCGAGCTCGCGCTGCTGCGCCTGGCGAGCGTGTTTGCCCACCGCGTGGCGCGCGCCGCGGGCGGAGCGATGGCGGTGGCCTGCGCGGTCGCGCTGCTCGTCATCCTGCGGAACCCGTTCGGCTACGACGTCGAAGAATCGAGCCCCGGCGCGTTCCGGTACATCGTCGGGCGATGGTGGAGCGGGCTGCTCGATGGCGGCGGGGTGTCGATCGCGGCGTTCGCCGGGGTCTTGCTCGCCGGGGCGTACGTGGTCGCCGGTCGCACCGCGGAACGGGCGTTCGAGCGGCGGCTGCAGCGCGCGATCGACGGCGGCCAGGGCGCCCAGGACCCGCTCGAGGTCGCGCGGCGGCTGGTCCGGCGCGCCGATGGCTGGAGCACGGCGTTCGCGATCGCCGGTCCGACGTCGATCGCGGTCCTGTTCGGCGTGGTCATGTTCGTCGTCGGCGCGGCGTCGTGGGGCTCGTTCTGGTTCACCGGCTACTCGGTCGGGGACCTGTTCGAGGCCAGGCTGCGCGACCTGACGATCGCGATCCCGGTCGTCGTCCTCGCCGCGTTCGCGGTTGGTCGGGCGTGCACCGGCGACCCGCGCTGCGCGCGGGGGCTGCGCTGGTGCCGCGCGCTCGAGCACCCGGCCACCGTACCGATCGGCTCGGTCCTCGGGCTCGCGACGCTGCTCGTCGGCCTGAGCTTCGACAGCGGCATCGGCTTCCCGATGCCCCTGGACCGCCTCGACTCGACCAGCGCGCTGCGCAGCGTGCTCACCGCCACGGGCGGCGCCGCGATCTTCCTCGTCACGGCGGGTGTCACGCTGCGCCGCCGCGGCCGCGAGCAGGCGCGCGCCGGGCTGTGAGGCTGACGCGACCGTTCGCGTTCAAGCATCGTCGCCGCTCTGGGTCATGGTAAATTGCAGGAGATGTCCGCTTCCGAAGCCTTTTCCTCGATCGAGCCGGAGTTGGTTCGATCGTTCAAGCGCTCGGAATACGACCGGATGGTCGAGCTCGGCATGTTCGAAGACGAGCGCGTCGAGCTGATCCGGGGGGTGCTGGTCAAGATGTCGCCACAGCTCGCTGCCCATGCGTCGACCGTTGCGAGGCTGAATCAGCTGATGATGGCGCGGCTACAAGGGCGGTTCTGCCTGCGCATCCAGTCCCCGCTCGCGCTCTCCGACGACTCGGAACCCGAGCCGGATGTCGCGGTCGTGGAGCTCGGGAACTACGACGCCGAGCATCCCGGGACGGCCCTCCTGGTCATCGAGGTCTCTGATACGACGCTGCGACGGGATCGTGCCAAGGCTGTCGTGTACGCGCTCGCCGGGATCCGGGAATACTGGATCGTCAACCTCGGCGCCCGTAGCGTCGAGGTGTACACGTCGCCGGACGGGGATCGCTACGCGGAGGTGCGGACGCTGCGCGCCGGCGATGTGTTGAAGCCCGCGCAGCTGGGCGACGTCACGATCGCTGTCGCCGAGATCCTGCCGAAGGCCTGAGCTCGCGAGCCCACCGCAAGCGATCGCGGTTCTCAGCTCCAGGGCTCGCTCGACAACCTCTCGCACCTTGCGAGCAGAACTCGCTGCGCACCATCGGCGAGCGCGTCGCGATCGCGATGAGGTTTCGCGCTACGCTCGCGCGCGTGAGCTCGCACCCCGATCCGCACCACGACGATGTGCCGAGCCCGATCGACCTGCGAGAGGAAACCGACGCCGCGGCGTGGGTGGCCGCCGCGGACGTGACGCGGCCCTGGCGAGCCCAGGTCCGGACCGCCATCGCGGAGCTGCTGCGCGCCGAGTTGCCGCCGCCGCTGCGCATCCTCGAGCTCGGCCCGGGCCCCGGGCTGCTCGCCGAGGTCGTGCTCGGCGCATGCCAGGTCGAGAGCTACACGCTGCTGGACTTCTCGGCGCCGATGCTCGCGCGGTGCCGGCAGCGGCTCGGCGGCCACCCCGCCGTCCATTTCGTGCAGGACGACTTCACGCGCTCCGGCTGGACCGCCGCGCTGGTCTCGCCGTTCGACGCCGTGCTCGCCATGCAAGCCGTTCACGAGGTCCGTCACAAGCGCCACGTGCCGCGGCTGTACGCCCAGATCGTCCCCGTGCTGCGCCCCGGTGGCCGCCTCGTCGTCAGCGATCACACGCCGTTCGATAGCGATCGCCACCGTGCGCTGCATTCGACCGAGCACGAGCAGCACGCGGCGCTTGCCGCCGCGGGGCTCGGCGAGGTCACCACGCACCTCATCGTGCAGGGGCTCTATCTGTGCTCCGGCCGCGCGCCGCTCGGGGGCGGGGTCGGCCGAGGATGATCTGGCGGGCCGGTACACGGCTGCTCGTCGCCCACCACGAGGCGTTCGCGCTCGTCGATCCGGCTGGCTCGGTGATCAGCTGGTACGGCTCGAGGTCGTACAGCGACGAGGACGATCTGTGGATCTGGGATCACCACGTCGGCGGCGACCGGCTCTTGCTTCGAGCTCGACGTGCCCGAGGCCGGGGATGTGCACGATGATGGGGCGCGACGCATGCCGGCCTTCGCCGAGCAGGTCGCGGCGCGAGCTCGCGAGCTCGAGAGCGCGGCGGACGGGCAGGAGGCCGTCGACGCGCACGGCAACGCGAGCGCCTACCACCGCGCCGCCAGGGCGGTCTCGCGGGCGGCACAGCTCCTGGCTTGATCCTGGAGCATGATCTCCAGTGCTGCCGGAGCGTGCTGGGGCTCAGAGGGCGATGTCGCTGATCTGAATGATTGGCTTGGTGTTGGTGTAGTTGGGAATGTCGGCGAAGATATCGGTCGCGTGCGGGCCGAATGCCTTCTGAAAGGCCGCCATCGAATCGAAGGTCAGGTGCCCGACGGCGATGTAAGGCGCCTCGGCGCCCGGTACACCGCCGGCCAGTCCACTCTCGGCCGAGATGCTGCGGCACTCGGGCGCGCACTTGTCGCGCACCATCGGCAAGTGGTGGGTCACGTAGTACTTCATGTCGAACCTGGCATCGGGCGCGTTCGGGTACAGGACCGTCACCTTGATCATGGCGTGCTCCGGCTTGGCGGTGGGTGGAACGTGCGCGAACGTAACACGCCCGCCGTGGTGCTGATGCGGCGGCACCGCCCGCGGCGGGCGTGACGGGCCGCTTGCCCCCGTGGCGCGCTGCGGCGCGCCGCATGCTATCGTGCCGGCCCATGGTGAAGCGAGTGGCGGTCCTGGCGGTCCTGGCGACCGCCTGCGCAGCAAGCAATCAACACCTCGAGACCCGCGTCGACAACCTCACGACCGCGGTCGACAAGCTACAGCGCCAGCTCGACGAGCTGCGTCGCCACATCGAGGCCGAGCGGGCCGCACCCAGGCCGGCGCCGGACCCGCCGATCGCGGACCGGATCAACGAGCTGAACCGCAAGATCGATCAGATCGCGCGCAATTCGCCGCAACGCACGGCGCCGCGCGCCGAACCCGATCGCGCCCAGGTCTACGCGATCCCGGTCGACGGATATCCGTCGCAGGGCCCCGCGGACGCCAAGGTGACCCTCGTGGTCGCGCGCGACTACGCCTGTCCATACTGTGAGAAGTCGCGCGCCACGCTCGCCGACCTGCGCAAGAAGTACGGCAGCGATCTGCGCCTCGTGTTCCGGAACATCATCGTGCATCCCCAGGTCGCGACCGCGGCGGCGCTCGCCGCGTGCGCCGCGGCCAAGCAGGGCCAGTTCGACGCGATCGACGATGCGCTGTGGGACAAGGGCTTCAAGACTCGAACGTTCGACACCAAGCAGTCCAGCGCGGATCCGCAGTGCTGGACCACCGCCGAGGGGTGCCCGGTTGTGATCGGGTTCGCGCGCGACGCGAACCTCAAGCTCGATCGGTTCAAGGCGGACATGCGCAGCTGTGACGCCGAGGTCCGCACGGACATGCGCGAGCTGACCGGGTTCTCCCTCACCTCGACTCCGAGCTTCTTCGTCAATGGTCGCTACATGATCGGCGCGATGCCGATCGAGAACTTCTCCGACCTGATCGACGAGGAGCTCGCGAAGGCCAACCAGCGCATTCTGGCCGGCACACCGAAGGCCGCCTACTACAAGACCTGGGTGATCGGCAAAGGCGCGACCAAGGTCGAGCGCCCGGCGGCCGCGCCGACGCCGCCTCCCGGCAACTGACCCGATCGACGCGGCACGCTACGAGTTCGGCGGGCCGGGCTTCAGCACGCAGGACAGATAGCGTTCCTTCATCCGCTGCAGGACCTCGTCGCCGGGCTGGTCCCAGATCGCCTGGTTGAGGATCTCGACCTCGATGAAGCCGGCGTAGCCGGCGGCCTCGACCAGCGTCAGGATCCGGTGGATGTCGATGCAGCCGTCGCCCATCATGCCGCGGCTCATGAGCATGTCGGGCGTCGGCACCAGCCAGTCGCAGGCGTGAAACCCGCGGATCCGGCCGCGCGCGCGGGCGACCTCGCGCTCGAGCATCGCGTCCCACCACACGTGATAGACGTCGACGACGATGCCGACGACGTCGGGATCGAACTTGTCCGCGAGGACGTTGGCCTCCTCGAGCGAGGTGATGCACGAGCGCTCCGCGGCGTACATCGGGTGCAGCGGCTCGATCGCCATCCGGACCTTGCGCTCGCGCGCGTAGGGCACCAGCGCGGCGATCGCGTCCTCGACCATGCGGCGCGCGCCCCTGATATCGCGATCCGGCGTGGGACCGCAGACCAGCACGAGGGTGTCGGCCTCGAGCTCGGCGGCCTCGTCGATCGCCCGGCGGTTGTCCTCGATGCGCGCCGCGCGCTCTTCCGCGGTCGCCGCGGGGAACATGCCGCCGCGGCAGACGCTGGACACGTGCAGCCCGGAGGCGCGGACCAGGCGCCGGCTCTCCTTGAGCCCGACGTCGGCGATCTTGTGGCGCCAGATGCCGATCGCCGGCAGCTCGGCGCGCAGGCAACCCTCGAGCGCCTCGGCGAGGCTCCAGCGGTTGGTCGTGATCTGGTTCAGGCTCAGGCGTGCGTGATCGAAAGGGGTTTGCATGGTGGTCACGAGCCGCCCACGCCGGCGACGAGGAGGACGCGGCGCATGCGCTCGGCGGCGAGCTCGGCATCGATGAGCAACCCGGCGGCGTCGGCCAGGCGATACAGCTCCGCGAGGTGGAGCACGGAGCGCGCGCTCTCCTTGCCGCCGACCATGCGGAAGTGCGGCTGGTGGCCGTTCAGGTAGGCGAGGAACACGATGCCGGTCTTGTACGAGTAGGTCGGCGCCTGGAAGATGTGGCGCGACAGCGGGATGGTCGGCGCGAGGATCGCGCGGAACGCCGCGGTGTCGCCGGTGTCCAGGGCCTGCAGCGCGGCGGACGCGGCGGGCGCGATCGCGTCGAAGATCCCGAGCAGCGCGTGGCTCGTGCCGTGCTCGTCGCCGAGGATCAGGCGGTCGTAGTTGAAGTCGTCGCCGGTGTACATCCGGACACCCGCGGGCAGCCGGCGCCGCATCGCGATCTCCTTCTCGGCGTCGAGCAGCGAGATCTTGATACCATCGATCTTGGTGCGATACGCGTGGATGATGTCGAGGCACAGCTCCATCGCAGCGCCGGTGTCCGGGCTTCCCCAGTAGCCGGCGAGCTGCGGATCGAACATGTCCCCGAGCCAGTGGAGGATCACGGGCTGGCGGACCTGGCGGAGGATCGAGCCGTAGACCCGCAGGTAGTCGTCGGGGGCCCGGGCCGCCCGCGCCAGCGCGCGGCTCGCCATCAGGATGACGCGCCCGCCATACCGCTCGACGAACGCGCACTGGTCCTCGTACGCCCGCTCGACGTCCTCGAGCGTCACGCCGTCGGCCGGCGCGAGGTGGTCGGTGCCGGCGCCGCACGCGATGACGCCGCGCGCGGCCTTCGCCTCCTCGAGCGAGCGGCGAATCAGCTCCTGCGAGGCGGCCCAGTCGAGCCCCATTCCGCGCTGCGCCGTGTCCATCGCCTCGGCGACGGCCAGCCCGTACGACCACAGGTGGCGCCGGTAGGCGAGGGTGGCGTCCCAGTCGATCGCCGTCCGCGTCGTCGGATCGACGTCGGCGAGCGGATCGCAGACCACGTGCGCGGCCGCGTAGGCGATGCGAGATCCGATCGGCGCGGCGGGCCCGGGCCAGCTACGCTGCGCGCCGCGCGTTGCGTAGGTCTCGAGCGTGCGGTCGGGTTTCGGAAGCGAGAGACTGGCTGACATGGCGTCGTCCCTTCTATCTATCGCTTTCTGACTATAGATCGAGCGTCAGCTCGGGCACGTCGAGCCAGCGCCGCTCGGCCCACGAGCGCAGGCCGAGCTCGGCGAGCTGCACACCGCGCGCGCCCTCGAGCAGGTCGTGCTTGAACGGCGTGCCGAGGGCGACGTGGCGCAGGAACAGCTCCCACTGGACCTTGAACGCGTTGTCGAAGTTCTCGTTGTCGGGCACGTCCTGCCAGTGCTCGTAGAAGTCGAACGGGTTCGGGACGTCGGGATTCCACACCGGCTTGGGCGTGTTGACGCGGTGCTGCGTCCGGCAGCCGCGCAGCCCCGCGATCGCGCTGCCCTCGGTGCCATCGACCTGGAGCTGCAGGAGCTCGTCGCGGTAGACCCGCACGGTCCACGACGAGTTGACCTGGGCGAAGATCGGATCGCCGGCCGGGCTGACCAGCTCGAACGAGCCGTACGCCGCGTCGTCGGCCGTGCAGCGATAGCGCCGGCCGGCCTCGTCGACGCGCTCGGGGATGTGCGTGGCGCCTCGGGCCTGCACGGCCTTGACCTGCCCGAAGGTGTGATCGAGGACGTAGCGCCAGTGGCAGAACATGTCGAGCACGATGCCGCCGTCGTCCTCCTTGCGGTAGTTCCAGGACGGTCGCTGCGCGGGCTGCCAGTCGCCCTCGAAGACCCAGTAGCCGAACTCGCCGCGCACCGAGAGGATCCGGCCGAAGAAGCCGCTATCCACGAGCCGCTTCAGCTTGCGGATGCCGGGCAGGAACAGCTTGTCCTGGACCACGCCGTTCCTGACCCCGCGCCGGCGCGCGAGCCGGGCCATGTCCAGCGCGGCGGCGACGTCGGTCGCGACCGGCTTCTCGCAGTAGATGTGCTTGCCGGCCGCGATCGCCGCGCGCACCGCGTCGGCGCGGCGGCCGGTGGTCTGCGCGTCGAAGTAGATCGTGTCCTCGGCGCTGGTGAGGCACGCCGCGAGATCGGTCGAGGTCCGGGTCAGACCGTGGGCGCGGGCCAGCGCCTTGAGCTTGTCCTCGTTGCGCCCGACGAGGATCGGCTCGGGGTACAGCGCGTCGCCGTTGCCGAGGTCGAGCCCGCCCTGGCTGCGCAGCGCGACGATCGAGCGGACGAGGTGCTGGTTCGCGCCCATGCGCCCGGTCACGCCGTTCATGATGATGCCGACTTTGTGTACCGCCACGACAGATGCTCCTGTGAAGAGCCTGGTGAACCGATCGAAACGCACAGTGACAATCGCCCCGGACGTCGCCGGGGGTCAACCGGCTCACTGGCAGAACGGTTCGGCTCCGATCACGCTCAGGATCCCGCCCATCACGTGCTCCTTGAAGCTCTCCTTCCCGGGCAGCGGGGCGCTGGTGTAGTTGGCCACGTCGTGACCCAGCGAGGTCACCCAGGAGCGTCCGCCGTCGTAGTACTGGCACCAGCTGAGCGGATGGTGGCGCGGGTGACCGGGGTGGCCGTTGAACCCCAGGATGGCGCCGGACGAGCCCGGCTTGAGCACCAGCAGCTCGCGCACCTTGGTCGGGAATGGCACGAGGTTGTAGAACTCGTCCTTGAACGGCCATTCCCGCGGCAGCGCGCGGGTCGAGCGGTCGCGCTGCTCGACCGTCTGGATCACGCCGTCGCGGTGCACGCCGTGGTCGTAGAAGCTCGCGCCGCCGAGCAGCCCCAGGAAGTACGGCCAGTTGTACTCCGCGCCCAGCGTGTTGTGGATCGCCACGAAGCCGCCACCGGCCCGCATGTACTGCATCAGGCTGGTCTGCGCCGCGTCGTCGAGGATGTCGCGCGACGTGCTGAGGAACACCACGCCGTCGTAGCGCAGGAGCTTCGCCGGGCTGTCGAGCTCGGCGACGTCCTCGGTCCAGTCGGCCTGGATCCCCTTCTCCGCGGCCCACTGGACCAGGGCCTTCTGGGCGGCGTTGGCCTCGGCGAGCGGAGGATCGAGCCCCGGCCCGAGCAGCGGCCCGAGGTGCGCATGGCGGGACACGCCGGTGCGGCTGTAGATCAGGATCCGCAGCGCGGCGTCGCGCCGGAACGCCGTGTCCCAGGTGTGATAGCAGTCCGGGCTGGTTCCCCGGCAGGGGCCGGCGCTGTCGTCGTCGTCGCGGCGCGCCGGGTTGGCGCTCGCCACCGCGGGGACCCGGGGCGCCGCGACGACGGCGGCCAGCGCGACGAGCCGTCCTCGCCGAGCTGTCACGTGAGCTGTACGCCTGATTGGCATCGCCGGCCTCGTCGGGTCACAGGTGCAGCTGGGTGGTGACGAACAGGTATTGCAGCCGCACCTCGAGCGGATGGACGACGCGGTCGAGGAACATCACGCTGTCCATCCGGCAGTTGCAGGGGTTTCGCTCCTGGGTGTTCTGCGGGAAGCTGCCGCCGAGCTTGATGCCTCTCGGATCGGTGGCCGAGGTCGGGTGCGGTCCCGGCCCGGCGACGCCCCAGGGGTCTCCGGCCACGGTGTAGAAGCCCGGGATCGCGCGTCCGTTCCGGTACAGCGCCATCGTCCCGTGATCGAAATCGAACGTCGCGGCGAGGAACACCCACTCGTCCTGCGGCAACAGCGTCGGCCACGGGTCGTTCGCCGCGAAGGTCTGCGACGCGCTGCCATCGATGCGCCGGCCCAGCGCGACGAGGTGCAGCTCGCCGTTGACGTTGATGATCTCGAGCAGGGCGCGCACCGCGTGGCCCTCCGAGTCGCCGGTGAGCAGGCCCGCCAGGCCGATCGCGTTGTAGAAGTCGTTCGGATCCGGCGTCTCGGTGTTGAGGCTCGGGTTCTGGCCGGTCATCTTGAACCAGCCCATGATCGTGATCCCGCGCGCGGCGTTGAACGCATGCAGGGTCGGAACCCCGGTGGGCGAGTAGATGCCCGCCTTCCAGTCGTCCTCGCCGAACGTGGTCGGGTTGATCTGCTGGAGCTGGATCGACGCGGTGCTCTTGAGGTGAGCGCCGTCCTTGACCCGCATGTCCGCGCCGCCGTTGATGAGCTCGATCGTCGTGGCGGACGCGCCGCGGTCGCGCTCCCGGAACAGCTTCCCGGTGACCGGTTGCTCGAAGTCGTAGTGCGCGACCAGGTTCGGCACGAGCGTCGGGAACACGTCTCCGAGCGGCCGCGCGCCGGTCACCTTGTAGACCTTGCCGTTGGACTTCGAGAGCAAGAACAGCTCGTTGTGGCTGTCGGTGCTGAACCGCAGGTCGACGCGGGTGTCGCCCACCAGCTCCTGCATGGTCATCAGCCGGCCCGTCTCGTCGAGCAGCTTGACCTCGTGGATCGTGGCGCGCGGCGCGCCTCGCTTCATCTCGCGCTCGTTGGCATAGAAGATCCGGCCGTCGACCAGATCGCCGAACACGTACTTGCCGACCAGCAGCGGCGCGCTCGGTCCGCGATACACGTAGCCGCCGCTGACCGCGTGTCCGACGTCGGCGGTGCACGGGAAGTTGGGCGGCGGGTTGTGGTCGAACTCGACCAGCGGATAGACGAAGCCGAAGTTCGCGTCGTCGGCCGGCAGCGGGAACAGGTTGCAGGGGTTCGCCCGGTCGAACCGGAACGAGCCTTCGCGCTCGCTCCAGCCGAAGTTGTCGCCGGGCAGGACGTCGACGACCGACTCGACGTCCTTCTCGCCGATGTGTCCGAGGAACATGCGATGGGTCCCGCCGGTGTCCCAGCTGAAGCGGTGCGGGTCGCGCATGCCGTAGGCGTAGATCTCGCCGAGCGCTCCGGCGGTGACCGCGAACGGGTTCGACCTCGGCACGCCGTACTTGCCATTCGCGCTGGTGGTGCCCATCGGATCGATCCGCAGGATCTTGCCGTGCGGGATCGCGAGGTTCTGCGGATCGGTGCTCCGCACGCCGTTGCCGCCTTCGCCGACGGCGAGATACAGGAGGCCGAAGTCCGGATCGCGCCGCCGGGCGTTGGGATTGAACGAGATCTGCTGGATCGCGTGGATGAAGCTCGCGAACCCGATCCGGAGCACCTCGCGGTGTGTGCCCTCGAAGACATCCGCGCGCGGATTCTTCGCCGTCCACTCGGTCACGATGCTCTGGATCACGGGATTGGCCTGCGTGAAGTCCGGGGTCTTCGTGGTCAGCGCCGTGAACGCCTCGCTGTGCGTGGTGTAGAACTTGCCGTTCCTCTCGAAGTCGGGGTGGAACGCGACGAAGCCAAAGCCGCTGCCGAGGCCGCGGCCGGAGAAGAAGTCCGGGAAGTTGCCGCGGACGTCGAGGAACGGCTTCGCGACGCCGCGCTTGATGAGGTACAGCGTCCCGTTGAGATCCGGGGTGTACATCCGCCCGCTACCGTCGGGGAGCTCGCCGAAGAAGTTGATGCGCGCCCAGCGAACCAGCCGCACGTCGGTCGTCGCAGGGAACGGCTCGGACCTGGGGAACTGGAGGACCTCCCGGAGCGTGAGCGCCAGGTCCGAGGGCCGCGGATCCTCGGGGATCGGATCGAGCAGTGGCTCGTCGGCAGCCAGCGTCGATCCTGCCGCGGCGAGTGGCGCGCCGGCGGCGGGGGGCGCTTCCGAGGCCGGATCGCTGGGCACGCCATCGCTCTGATTCGCGGTGAGCGCGGCGCGCGCGATCGGATCGGATGACTCACCGCTGTCGGACGGGACCGCACACGCGGTGACCGCACACACGGCCGTGAGGAGCGCAGTCGCTCCCAGGGTCCAGGACACGAATCCCGCGCATGAATGCTTTGTCTTCATCGGGTGCTCCCTTTTTCGTCGGGCGTGACGAACGCCGGACAACTCGTCTTCGCCAGCGGCACCGGCAACAGACTCCGAGGCCAGAAACGTGGCTGCTACCACGCCGTAACCTACCGACGGCAGGTCGGGCTGTCAAATGGCAAGGTGGCCTTACCATAAGGCCGCCTCCGGATGCGGCCTTTACCACGAGGCCGCCTCCGGATGGACTGCGGCGCGGGCGCACGCCTTGGCTCAGCGCGTCGTCGCGCGCGGGGCTTCGCCGGGTCGTCCGCCCAGGTAGAGCTCGCCGAGCCGCGGGTCGGCCAGTAACTCCGGTGCCGGGCCGGACATGTGCACCGTGCCGAGGTCGAGGACGCAGCCGATATCGGCGGTCTCGAGCGCGCGCCGCGCGTTCTGCTCGACGAGCAGGACCGCCGTGCCCGCCGCGCGCATCCGCACGACCTGCTCGAACATCGTCGCGGTCGCCCGGGGGTCGAGGCCCATCGACGGCTCGTCGAGCAGCACCACCTTGGGCCGGATCATGAGCGCGCGCGCGAGCTCGACCTGCTTCTGCTGCCCGCCGGACAGGAGGCCGGCGAGGGTGGTCCAGCGCTCGCCGACGACCGGAAACAGGTCGCGGACGAACCCGGCCCGCTCGTCGCGGACGGCCCGGTCCTTCACCGTGTAGCCGCCGAGCAGCACGTTCTCGGCCACGGTCATCTCGGGGAACACGCTGTGGCCCTGCAGCACGTGCGCGAGCCCCGAGGCGAGCATCTGCTGCGGTCCCTGGCCGGTGACGTCCACCCCGTCGATCACGATGCGGCCCGCGCGCGGCGCCAGCAGCCCACTGGCCACCTTGAGCACCGTGGACTTGCCGGCGCCGTTGGGCCCGACCAGGCAGACCACGGTGGTCGCCGGGACTCGCACCGTCAGGCCGCGCAGCACCAGCGCCGCGCGGCCGTAGCCGGCCTCGATGTCGACGAGCTCGAGCATGGGCTCAGGCGCCAAGGTAGGCCTCGAGGACGCTCGGGTCGGATCGGATCACCGCCGGCGGGCCCTCCGCGATCGGTCGGCCCCGGTCGAACACCACGATGTGGTCGCAGATGGTCATGACCATGTCCATGTTGTGCTCGACGATGACGAACGTCTTGCCCTCCGCGTTGAGCTCGCGCACGAGCGTGCCGATGCGGCCGATCAGCGCCGGGTTCACGCCGCCCGCCGGCTCGTCGAGCAAGATCGTCTCGGGGTCCGCCATCAGGACGCCGGCGAGCTCGAGCAGCTTCTGTTGCCCCCACGACAGGTTGCGCGCCTCGGTGGTCTCGAGGTGGTCGATCCCCATGCGCGCGAGCCAGCCCCGGGCGCGGTCGATGTCGTCGCGGCCGCGCGAGCTGGCGAGCTGCGCCTCGAGGCCTCGCGGGCAGACCGCGACCAGCAGGTTGTCGAGCACGGTCATCCGCGGGAACACCCGGCACAGCTGGAAGCTGCGCCCGATCCCCGCCCGCGCGATCCGGTGCGGCGCCTGGCCGGTGATGTCGTGGCCCCGGTAGGTCACGCGACCGGCGTCGGGCTTGATCATCCCGGTGATGCAGTTGAACAGCGTCGTCTTGCCCGAACCGTTCGGTCCGATGACGGCGTTGACCTTGCCGGGGTGAAACCGCACGGTCGCGTCGCTGAGCGCGGTGACGCCGCCGAACGACCGGGTGAGCCCGACCGCCTCGAGGCGCGCGGTCGGCGCCGGGCTCGCTGCCGGGGACGCGCTCACCGGCTGACCTCCGCGGCGTCATCCCGGGGCGGGGCTGGCTCGGGCGGCGGCGGCGGCGCGCGGCGACGGCCCTCCAGCAGCTCGGCGGCCGTGACCTCGCGGATCGACGCCTCGCGCGGCCCGAACAGCCGCCGGACCAGGCTGGACAGCGCCGGGATGACGCCGTCGGGCATGACCATCACGACCACGCCGAGCACGAGGCCGGTGGCGACCAGGTGGAGCGGCGTGTCGCCGTACTCGAGCTTTGCGTACTCCAGGCCCGCGCCGACGACGAGCGCGCCGAGCATCGGTCCGAACAGGTGGCGGACGCCGCCCAGGAGTGCCATCAGCACCACGGTCGAGCCGTTCAGGACCGAGAACTGGAACACCGGGTCGAGGTCACCGAACCACAGCGCATAGAGCCCGCCGCCGAGCGCGGTGAGCGCAGCGGACACGACGAACACGACGAGCTTGTACGTGAACGTCGGGATGCCGAGCGCCTCCGACTTGTCCTCGTCCTCGCGGATCGCCTTGAGGCCGAGGCCGAAGCGCGAGCGGTCGATCAGCCACCACGCCGCGAGCGCCAGGGCGAGCAGGCCCGCGAACAGGAAGAAGAACACCCGGTGGTGCTCGGCGCGATGCAGCGCCGGGAACGGGCGCGGGACCACGAGGCCGCGCGAGCCTCCGGTCAGGGACTCCCAGCTCTGGAACACCAGGACCAGGATCAGGACCAGCGCGATCGACACGATGACGAACGACGCGCCGCGCACCCGCAGCGCGGCGGCGCCGATCGGGATCGCGAGCGCGGCGACGAGGGCGGCGGCGACCAGCAGCGCGGCGAAGCTGGGCAGGCCGGCCACGGTGACCAGCAGCGCGGTCGCGTAGGCCCCGAGCCCGGACAGCGCGCCGTGCCCGAGGGAGATGTAGCCGGTGAAGCCACCGACGAAGTTCCACGCGGTGGCGAGCACGGCGTAGTTGAGGATGCCGATGCCCACCGTGACCATGTACGGGTTGCCCGCGATCGCCGGGAACGACAGGATCAGCGCCGCGCCGACCGCGATCGCGGCCAGCCGGAGGATCGGCCGGAGCGCCGGCGCCGACCGCCGCGGCTCAGAACCGCTTGGCAAGTCGACCTCCGAAGAAGCCCTGGGGGCGCACCGCCAGCGTGGCGAACAGCGCGAGGTAGAACACGGTCTGCGCCCACGTGGTCCCGAGCGGGATCTGGAGCAGGCTCATCGCCATGCCGAGCACCATCGCGGCGATCGCGGTGCCCACCACGCTGCCGAGCCCACCGACGACGATGATCGCCATCAGCGGGCCGATCCAGCGCCAGTGCAACGACGGATAGATCGTCGAGTCGAGCGCGAGCGCCGTGCCGCCGATCGCCGCCGTGGCGAGCCCGAGCCCGAAGCCGTAGCCGGCGACCCGCGCGGTCTGGATCCCGACCAGCTGGGCCGCCTCCGGGTGCTGGATCGTCGCGCGCAGCGCGTGGCCGAACCGGGTCCTGGTCATCACGAGGTAGAGCGCCAGCATCGCCGCGGCGGCCATCGCGAACGCGGCGAGCTTGACCACCGCGACCCGCGCGCCGAACAGCTCGAGGCTGGCGCCGCTGTACGGCAGCTGGAGGCGGCGCTGCGTCCCGGTGAACACCGTGCCCAGTGCGCCCTCGATGACGAGCGCGATCGAGAACGTCAGCAGCACGGACATCATCGTCCGCGTCGCCGGGCGCAGCCGGGCGAGCAGGAGCCGCTGTATCGCGACGCCGCAGGCGAAGAACAGCGGGACCGTGATCGGCAGGGACAACAGCGGGTCGAGGCCGGTCTCCCGGTGGAAGTACCAGGCCAGGTACGCGGCGAGGATCAGGAACGCCGAGTGGGCGATCATCACCACGCGCATGACGCCGAAATACAGCGTCAGCCCGGCTGCCAGCAGGGCATAGAGCCCGCCCAGCAGCACGCCGAGGACGAGGCTCTGAAAGACCAGGGCTCCGGAGACCACCGGGGTATCACCACGCCGGCTTCGGGAAGACCATCTCGGCTTCCTTCAGGTTCTCGGGCAGGACGATCAGGATCTTGCCTCCGACCCACTGCTGGATCATGTGCGCGCCCTGCGGTCGACCCTTGTCGTCCCACTTCAGCGGACCGACCACGGTGTCCACCGGGTTGGCGTGGAGCCAGTCGACGAGCTTCTTCTGGCAGGGACCTTGTTCGACGCAGCCCACCGCCTTGACGGCGGCCGCGACGACCTGGCCGGTGGTGTAGCCGTTGGCCTCGTCCTCCGACGGTGGGCCGTTGAACTGGGCCGTGTACTTCTGGACGAACTCGACGTTGCTCGGGAACTTGCCCAGCGGCGTGTACCCGGTCGGGGCCAGGATGCCCTCGGTCTTGTTGCCGACCGCCTTGGCGAACTCGGGCTCGGTCGGCGCGGTCGAGAACGCCGCGACCTTGGGCTGATAGCTCAGCTGCTGCAGGGCGATGATCAGGTTCACGCCGTCCTGGTACTGCGAGCCGCCGACGACGATATCGGCCTTCGACGCGGCGATCTTGGCCGCGATGCTGCTGAAGTCCGTGGTGTTCGGCGGGTAGACCTCGTCGACCACGGTCTTGATGCCACCGGCCTCGAGCTTGGCCTTGAGCCCGTACGCGGTGCCCTTGGCGAACGGATCGTCCATCGCCGCGTAGGCCGCGGTCCGGGGACGCGTGCCCTCCGGAAGCGCGAGGAGGTACTTCGCGAGGTGGTTGTAGTGGTCGGTCGCGACCGCCGGGGCCGCGTAGAACAGGTTCTTGAAGCCCTGCTCGAACACCTGCTTCGCCGCCCCCGCCGGCTCGACGAACAGCATCCCGTACTCCTCGGCGACCCGCGCGGCGGGGACCACGAGCCGCGTCGAGAACGGACCGAACACCAGGTCGGCCTTGTCCTTGCCGATCAGCTGCTCGTAGTCCGACACGACGCGGTCGGCGCTCGATTGATCGTCGAGGAACTTGAGCTTGACCTGGCGGCCGAGCAGACCGCCGCCGTCGTTGACGACCTTGGCCCACGCCTCGTAGCCGCGCTGGATCCCCTTGCCGGGCTCGGAGAAGTCGCCGGTGAGCGGAAGCGAGATGCCGATCAGGATCGGATCCTTGGACGAGGTCCCGGACTTGCGACCGCAGCCGCCGGACCAGGCGATCGCGACGACCGCGACCGCGGCAACCATTCCGCGCTGGATTCGGTTCGCTGGCTTCATCACAGATACTCCTCGCCGACCGGCACGCAGGCGGCTCTTCCGCATGGCGGGCGGTCAGTTGCACTCTCTCACGTCGGTGGCGACGCAGGAGAAAGTTCCGCGGTCAACCGACAGCGAAGGACCGCCGGCGACCGTGGCAGTCACGCTCACCCCCCGCATCCGGATCGGGCACACGTCGAGGCAGCTCTTGGCGTTGAACACGCTGGACGGGCCATACGGCAGCGACGGCCGGTAGCCCGGCACGGCGGTGTTGAGCTTGGCCAGCTCGGCGGCGGACAAGAGCGTGGTCGGGTTGGTCGAGTACTCGTCGGGGAATCGCTGCATGTACGCCGAGTCGAACCAGTTCCACGTGTTATCCGCGGTGATCACGAAGTCGGTCATGTGGACGTTGCGGATCGGCGCGGCCGGCGTGGCGGGGGCGCCGGCCACGTTGTTGTAGGGCAGCTGGAGCACGTTGCCCGGGACACCCTCCATGTAGATCGCGGCGCCCTTTCCGACCTTGTTGAGCACCGCGGTGCCGACCACGGTCCCGGAGATGTGGGAGTAGAACAGGTCGCTCATGACCGGGATCCGCTGCCGGGTCTCCAGCGTGAAGTTCGGCGCCGTGACGGTGGGCGAGGGATAGTTGGTGGTCACCTCGAGCGCCAGGTTGTGCGCGGTGATCCGGATGTGGTCGTAGTGGATGTTGCGAATCTCGCCGCCGCGGCCCGGCAATGTCTTGATCCGCAGGGAGGTGTCGCCGGTCAGGTCGCAGTCGAAGGCGAACACGTTGCGCACGCCGCCCGACATCTCGCTGCCCACGGTCACGCCGCCGTGGCCGTTTCCGGATCGGATGCGCCGGATGATGATGTTCTCGCTCGGCTTTCCGACCCGCCAGCCGTCCTCGTTCAGCCCCGACTTGATCGCGACGACGTCGTCGCTCGTGTTGAAGAACGAGTCCTCGATCAGGACGTTCCTGCTGGAGTCGGGGTTGCAGCCGTCGCCATTCTGCGGCGTGACGGTGTGCGGGACGCCCTCGGTATCGGTGAACGTGATCGTGCCGGCCTCGGGCCAGCTGACGATGTTGACGTTTCGCACCAGGACGTTCTCCGAGTACACGGGGTGGAGCATCCAGAACGGCCCGAACTGGACGGTCACGCCCTCGATCAGCACGTTCTGGCAGGTGTGAAACTCGACGAACGACGGCCGGAGCAATCCGGTCATGCCGGGCGGCATGCTGGACGGGACCGGCACCGCCGCGGGCTGGAGCTCGACGGGCAGCGTGGTCGCGTCCAGGGCGGCGACCACCCGGGCCTCGACCGGCACGTTGCCGGCGTCGGAGCGCACGTACTTCTTGTAGACCGCGGTGGCGAACGGCTTGGTGAAGTCCTTGGTCGCGCCGACGGGCAGGTTGTTCTTCCACAGCCACCACACCCAGCCTTGCCCGGTCAGCGTGCCCTCGCCCGTGAGCGCGACGTTCTTGCAGCCGCGGAAGTACACCAGCGGCGAGTAGTTCATCACGTCCATGCCCTCCCAGCGCGTCCGCACCACGGGCAGGTAGTCCGCGAACTCGGTGCTGAACAGGATCTCCGCGCCCGCCTCGACGTGGAGATCGATCCCGTCGCACGAGCCACCGTCGCTGGTGATCTGGATCGGCCCGGTGAGCCACTTCCCGGCGGGGACGACGATCTGGCCGCCCCGCGCCTTCTTGGCCGCGGCGACCGCACGCGCGAACGCTTCCGTGTTCTTGGTGGTCCCGTCGGCCACCGCGCCGAAGTCGGCGATGTTGAACCGCCGCCGGTGGAAGCTCGGCCGCGAGAACGCGGGCACGGCGAACGGCGCGTTCGTGACCGCCTCGATCGAGGTCTCGGCGTACGGGGTGTACATCCCGGGCGTGTCGCCGGGCGTGTTGTCCGATCCGCCGAGGTCCGGATCGCCGACGGCAACACAACCCGCTGCGGTCAGCGACAGCACCGCGATGCCGCGCTGCATGAAGTTCAAGTCCATGATCCTTGCCTCCTGGTCTGGCTCGAACCCGGTCCTTCCGGACGCGGTGCGACGGTACGTCGCCGCGGAACTCTAGGTGGGGGGAGGTATGGCTGTCAAGTGGCAAGCTGGCAAGGTGGCCTTACCATCAGTGACGGCGCTACCCCGTCGGGCGCCGGCGATCCCGCCGCGGTTCGTGCCCTACGTGCTAGCCGGCGCCGGGCTGGCCGGTAGACAGCTTCAGCGCGACGCAGCGCCAGCCGCCCGGCGGGTCGAAGACCTTGGTGGCGCGCTCGTGTCAACGTCTCCGGGAACCTCCGATCCGCAACTCGATCGCGTTTCTTGGTCACATCCGCCGGTCGCGTTTCGTCTTCGCATGGACAACGAAACGCTGCCGATGACGAGGCCCGCGCCTTCCGCGTCGGATCAGCAAACACCCGAGACACAGGAGATAGCCATGCAAGCACGGATGAACAACCCAGCGACGATCCTGCCGGAGGCGATGCCGGCCATTCAGGCCCTGCAGACCGCGATCTACAAGGCCGGCGTGCCGGGCAAGACGCTCGCGCTGGCCCACCTGCGCGCGAGCCAGATCAATGGCTGCAGCGTGTGCGTCGATGGCGGCGTGCGCCACGCCAGGAAGGCCGGCGAAACCGACGAGCGCCTGTTCGCGGTGGCCGCCTGGCGGGAAGCGCCGTACTTCACCGACGCCGAGCGCGCCGCGCTGGCGCTCAGCGAGGCGGTCACCCGGCTCGCCGACCGGCCGGATCCGGTGCCGGATGACATCTATCAGGAGGCCGCCAAGCACTTCGACGAGCGCGCGCTCGCGGGCTTGATCCTGTGGATCGCGACCACGAACCTGTACAACCGCGTGAACGCCGCCACACGCCAGATCGCGGGTGCCCAGTCCTGGTAGCCGGGGGTGAGCGAACCGCGCGGCGCTGATGACGAGGCGTCAACCCGCGAGGGAGCTCGCGGGTTCCGTCAGATCGCCACACCCGCGCCGTGACGGTCATCAGGTACCCGAACGTCAGACGGGGAGGTATCGTCGCGGTCATGCGAATTCTTGAGCGAAAGCTAGCCCACGGCGTCGTCCTCCTGGTCGATGCAGAGCCCGGCGTTGACGGGGGAACGCGCCTGGCGTTTGCGGTCAAGGTCGAGGACAGTCCAGCGAACAACGTGCAGGAGCAGCGGTCGACGATCACCGCGCAGGAGGCCATGGTGCTGCTCGCCGGGGTCTCCGGTGCGCCTGCGGGAGAGGACCGAGCGGGGTGGGTGTCGCCCTGGTCGCCGCCGGAGTCGCAGACCGCCCGGGGATTCGTGTTTCGACGTCCGGAGGAATAGGA